>Ga0247815_10001622_pt1 | contig 17125 bp, 25 predicted proteins | sample UWRJL194509B1_FD_181014 | JGI IMG/M metagenome (GOLD analysis project Ga0247815, IMG submission 181014) | Plant litter microbial communities from Arlington Agricultural Research Station in Wisconsin, United States - UWRJ-L194-509B-1 | ecosystem: Environmental > Terrestrial > Plant litter >...
TCCTCGCCATTGCGCTGCTGCCTGCTGTTGCTGCTGCGCCTTCGGGCTCTGTAGCTGCTGCACCAGTTGTCCCGCGAGTCATGCAGATCCCTCTTGTCCGTGGCCTCTCTTCACGTGATGCGCACACGCACCCTGTGTCTCGAAGGCAAGCTGGACCTTCGAGCGTAGGTCTAGGAGACGCATACGACGTGTGAGAACCACTTCGCGAACGATATATAGGGTTGAGCATTGACGGTTATGCTACAGAACGTATCAAGTTCTCGTGCAGGTCGGCCCGGTCCAACTACCACTCGTACTCGACACAGGCTCCTCGGATACACTGGTCGTCTCTAACGCATGCACCAGTGCAAACTGTATCTCTTCTGTTGGCGACACACGTTCCCTGTTTCCAATGGGCAACCTGACAGTCGTTGACGATGTCTCTGTGCGCCTCTCGTACGGCGATTCGTCCACACGAACCTACGCTGTACGTCTGCCGAATGCCCAGCGTGCTGCGTAAATGTACTTACCAAATGGCAGAGTGGCCCAGTCGGATCGTCAACGCTTGGCGTGGCCGGTCACACCTTGACGAACCAGTACTTTGCGGCGATCAACGACACCAACACCCATCTCGCAGACACTGGCTCTGCAGGCATCTTTGGTCTCGGTTTCCCACTCGCCAGCATAGTCCTCGCAAACTACTTCAAAGCCAAATTTCCTGACCAGCCCGCTGCCAAGCGCTCGCCCGCGCCGCGTTCCCTGTCGCCGCGCCAATCGTTTTCGGACCTCTTGAGCATCCTGCCATCGGCTGCCCCGCCAATTCCACGTGCCATCATCGAGAACAAGCTCTCAGAGCCCATGATCGCAATCACCCTCCAGCGAGATACTGTCGATCTCGGCGGCAACGCCGGCATGCTCACACTTGGCGGTCTGCCCGACACAGTCGACCCAAAATCCCTCACCTGGTCTGACGTCAGGCTTTACGACCGCGAACAGGCCAACTTCCCCGCCTCCTTCGGTGATACACATTATCCGATGTACGTCCCCTGGGAATTGTCGCATCGCGCTGGAAAGGCTAATTGTCTGCTGTGCAGGGCTTGGGAAATCATGATCGACGACGTCTACCTCGACGGCGAGCGGTTACCTCGCACAAATCTGACGCCATCGTCCCTCGACATGTCCGCACTCCTCGACACCGGAAATTCTTGGGTTCGCGGTCCCGCAGACGTTGTTGATATTGTGAAACGCAACATTCTTGCGCCTGGCTCTGCGCCCGGATCCGACATTCCCTCGTTATACGACTGCACACCCCACACTCTCGCATTCGAAATCGGCGGCAAGATGTTCCCAATCGACCCTCGTGACTTGATATCACCAGGCTCAGCCGACATCCAACTCGCCACCATGGACCAGACCACACAATGCTCGCTCAACCTTGCCGTCAAGGTTGACCTGCCGAAAGAAGGCGAAGGCGGCTTCCTCTACTCTTGGAAGCTTGGCGCGCCGTTCCTACGCAGCGTATTAGCGGCCTACTATTACGGAGACCTGATGGACCCGAGTGCCGACCGGCCGCGCATTGGCTTGTTGTCGACGGTACCCTCAGACGCCACCGATGCCATGAACCGCGCCATCGCGGAGGCCCGTGCGTCCGGTGGCTTCCCTATGATCTCGGAAAGCGCGCCGTCGGGTACCTACCGCGTACAGGCGACTGACAGCCACGGAGTGCCGTTGGCGCCTTCGCATCCTCCACCCAGTCGTAATCCCTCTGACTCTGCACCAAGGACGCTGTCTTTGTCAACTTTGCTGTGGACTAGCCTTGCTTGCCTTGCTGCCTGCACTGCCTTGAGGTAACCCCTCGGGCGCGATGCCCCTTCGTTTAGTTGTTCTGAGCATGCTCCCTACATCATCCGGCTCTCGCCCCACTGCAAGACGCTCGCAATTCCTCACAAACCATCCCTTAATTCCCTTTGCATTGCATGCCTAACGTTATGACCTTTCACCGCTTGTCAATATCGCGCCTTCCGCCTCTCTCCTCGCTCCTCTCGTTGCTTTGAGGTTGTGCACCCATCGCATCGGTCCTCATTGTTGTGTGTACAAGCACCCGGTCTTACGCTGTATCAAATCGCCGTCACCCGGAAACGAAATTCAATCGTACATAAACAGTATAACAGAGCAGATGGCTAGAATGACCTGAGCGAAATCGTTGGCTTGGCCGTCTGCGACGAAGCTCCAGAGCTGTTACCCGCCAGTGCCTGCCTTACAGAGGTCTCCAGTTTCTCACGAATGGGTTGGTCGAGCTTGGCAGCCGCCTCTTTGAAAGCCACTGGTGTTGTTGTCGCAAATGTCAGCAGTTGCGTCACAGCGTGGACGTGAAGTAGGCTGAGTGGCGTTTTGGACGGGTCGAGCAGCATCACTTCGACCGGCAAAAGCACAGCGAGCGCCAGAGTTTCTGCAAACACCATCAGACCAATTCTTCATTGAAGCTGTTGCAAGCGCTTACTTTTCGACTCGGGAAGGGAATTGTAGAACGCAGTGAACGCCTTCAACACTTCTTCTGCAGCCTTAACGTGCAGCTCAGGCGGTGGTGCAGCAGGGTCGCCGGCGAGCGATGCGACACGGGCGACGTAGGTGATCATTCCCGGGACAAGAGCCTTGACGCAATGCTGGAGTGTAGGGTTGCCAGCAGTCGCACCATGAATGAGCGTCTTGGTGCAATGTGCCGCAGTCAACGACAGCTATGCCACCTACATCAGCAAGCAGCCCGCAATCTTCCAAAATGAACTCACATCTCCAATCTCGGTTAATCTCTGCGAGAGCAAGAAACAACACTGCTCCACCGCGACCTGGCTGAGCTTCACACCGACAGGGACGCCCGTCAACATGAGCACTGCAGCGAGCATGTTGTTCTTGGTCTTCAGGTTCGGGACGGTACCTTCACGACCCCGCATCTCCTCCATGTTGAGTAGGCATGCGGATAGCAGGCCGTGAACGACACGACTGTAGGCCGAGTCGGTCGCAGTGACCGTCGCGTCTGGTGTAACATCAAGCAGCGACTTGAGGGAGTGTAATGTCGGGCCAACAAGGTCCTGCTCCGAGAGTTCATCTTTGAGAAAGGCTACAGGGGATCATTTAGTGGCCAGATTTCCAGAACTTGGATCTACACACCGGAGTAAAGCGAGATCCCGACCGCGCGAAGGTCATCGCGATGTTTGGGGCCGAATTGCGCTGCGACGTTGTTGAAAGCGGTAAAGGTGGCGTTGAGCATTGCTACCCGCTCTGGCAGGCTGTTCCCTTGCTGCCCTGAAACATTTTATCAGATCATGAATATCATCCAGCAGTGTCCCGCGCTTACCCGGTGGAGTTCGAGAGGTCGGGACGGCGTGCCGAAGCACGAAGGCACAGATACGAAGACAATCGCTTAACGGCGTGTTTGACGGGAAACCGGTGTCCGTGTGCCCGTTCCTGCAACAGGAGTCAGTCATTGATAGTTTCATACTGAAAGTATGTACTTACGCCTGTTGCTTGAGCAAGCGATCACCCTGACTAACGGCAAGCGATGAGATCATCTCCACCAGGTGTCGTTGGACCACGGCCGGCTCCGTCAACGCCAGACGGTAACATAAACCGATGAGCTCTTCAAAGATGACCGGCTCCAAGATTGCAGAACCGCTGTATTCTGGCCGCACGAGACTTTTGAGTGCGTCCAGAGCCGTAATCGTCATCTCCAAGGCCCCGCCGCCAGATGCTGGGTCTGAAGACTGTGATGACAAGGCCTCACAAACTAGACCGAATACCGGGAAGAAGAACGCTGTCGGGTCGCTGCGCTTTTCTCCCGGCTTCGAAGTTGCAGCGGCAGCAGCCGGGGCCTCCAGGCCGTCCATGGCTGCCAATACGTTTGGATCCTGCGCTTGCATCGCCATGGAGCCGGCCTTCAACATGCGTGGTGAAGATCGTGCGTAGTACTAGAGAAGAGTCAGCCACAGCGGACATAGTTATTCCAAAGACCGTACCGGCAGTAAGACTTCCCGACCGAGACCAAAGTACGATGAGTCTAGCGCGGCTGAGGCTGGGTCTTGCAGGACTTCCGAATCAACCCTGATGCTGGCGTAATCTCTCAGCGACGCGATCCACAGTGTGGCCAGTATCGGTCGGTGAGGACTGAGGACATCTTGCAGATACTGCTGCTTCTCGCTTGCAATTTGAAGTTCCGCCCAGGCCGTCAATGTGGAGATGCGAAGCATAACCGAAGCGTTGGGACTGAGCTGGCCGAGATCGCCGATCGAGAGAGTGCCAAATCCTGGTAATATAATTAGAAATCATTCAGCAAGCGAAGAGAGATGCTAACCTTTCGACTGCTCGAGAGCTGTTGTCAGAAGTTTCAAGATGCGTCCCATCCGTGATACATCCTTCACTACACCGGAGCCGACAAACACCGCGCAAACTTGTACTGCAGCAGCGAGAACTTCTGGTGTTGAATCGTGACCGAAGGCAGGTGTCAGTGCTGCAGTGATCGGCGCTTGGTGTTGCTCAAGGAAGAGTGCATCTTCATAGTCAGGATCCGGGGCGCTTGCAAAGATCTGCCAGGTCTTTCAGCAAGTGCCTCAGCTTCCAAAAGGTCGAGACAGTCTCACCTCAATGACATCCCGCAATACCACGAGCCCCTCCTGACGAATATCGGGTACGTGCGCCGCCGACGCAGTGAACGCCATCTTGATCAAGTCCGGAACGCGAGAGACCAAAAGCCGCTGAGTTGGCAGTCCACGACGCTTAGCGTAGGGAATATCAAGGTGTTCCCGGACGCCTGCCGCTACAGTGATCTTGCAGATCTCGTGCAGGCACTGCAAAGCAAACAACTGTGTCCGCCAGCGGGATGTCTGTCGTTCCGCGCCGCCACCACCACTCGCAACAACACCCAGCGATTCCGATTCCTCGTCGCGCAGTCCACCAACCTGGTTCGCCGCATCAGTAGCTTGCTGAGACGCCGTCGTTCGCGACATAATCCGCTGGCAGAGGTCGATCCATGCAGACGGATTCTGGGCAGCTGTCTGCGTAAGCCAGCTCGTAATGACATTCCGCACGCCTTCGATCGTGGCGTCGTCGTCAAGCATACTGAACAAGTCCTCTACGAGTTTGTCGCCACCAACCTTAGACATCGTGACCGCGTCGCGCTGAACCAGCCGATATAGCGCATTGATGGAGGCAACCTTGAGAGGTCGTCGTGTTGAGCCCATGTTTGACCGCAGTCTGCGAATAAGATCTGGAACGTCGACTTCGGAAGGAGCAAAGATGAGGAAGTGCTCGATACAACGAATGGCCTCGACGTTTATTCCTGCGTCGCTCTCGTGCATGAACTCGGTCACAAGATCGAGAATTACGTTTCGCTTGTGCGAGGACTCCTGGAGCTCTGGACCGACGACACCAACGAGTGCGTCAATGATGCGACATACGACCTGGTACGTGGGCAGGTCACCGGCGATGTTGGTGTTGTTCAAAGTGCCACCTTCTGGTTCGTGCGACTCCATAGAATACATCTTAACGAGCATGCCAATGGTGGTGTTGATGAAGGGCGCATACGACAGGCTGGCGGCGTTGACGACTTCGCTAAGGGCACTCAGAGCCCAAAAATGCACCAATGGGTGTGGATCGGTCCCGAGGGACATGAGGACGTTGACGGCCGTCTTGAGCAACGGACCGGCGGCGAGAACACCAACGTGGCTGTAGATAGCGCCGAATGCGAGCGCACAGCCGGCACGGACGTCCGGATCGCGGTTGTTTACTACTTGTTCAACGAGTGTAGTAATCTGGCTCGTCAGATATGTCGTGCCCGCGAGACCTGCAAGCCGCCCCAGTGCCTCGCTACCGGCCGACCGGAGGACGACATCACCGTTCGCGATGGATCCCTTCAACAGCTCCGTGAGGGTGGAAGTAACCTGGGGGTTCCCGAGCGCTTCGCGAGCCTGCCGCTGTGCACCTGCACCAGCGACGCGCAATGCCAGCATAATCGCTGTTGTGGCGTTTACAAACACGGCCGTCTTTCTGCCGACGTTGCGCTCCAGCTTTGGCGACCTGCAGCCCTCGGCAAGGAGAGCCACCATCTTTGCGCAAAGTGAAGGGTCCTGCAATGGCAAGAGCTGTGCGAATAAGTTGATCGACGCGTCGACCACCGCTGTCGCCGGAGGAGCAGGTTCTGGCCAATTAATGCTAGACTCGAGCGGTCGCCACAGGAGGGAAGTGTCGTGCTCCAGAGATCCAAGAACGGGTATGCTGATCTACAGCAGAAGTTAAAAAATGCAAACGGAGCACGCCGCCATAACATACCAAATTGTCGATGGAGGCTTCAATGGTGTCCCTGTTAAAACGCTCACCGGCATCTGTCGCCATTCCGTCTGCCGTCGTGGCAGCGTGCGCGCAGGCCAGTTGACTTACACCGAAGCCATATCCGTCTGCCGACAGCCAGATAGATGTGAAGCTGCCCGCCGATGTTGCAATAGCGGCCTGCATCGCCGAGCCGAGATAACTGTCCGCGCTGGCAAACAGTGTCACAGCGGACTGGAGAAGCTGTTCGGTAGCCGAGAACGTCAAACTGGAGAAACCAACGGCCGAGTAGCACTGGTAAATGCGGCGACGCAACATCGCCTCGCGCGTTGCGAGCGGCACACCATCCGGTTGGGTTGTTGGGCCATTTTCACGACCGTCCTCGGTCTGTGCAATCCAGGCGTTGGCGAAAAGGAGAGCGTTATTCAGCAGAGATGAAACGCGGCGCGACACATCGAGCGTGATAAGCGTCGAGTTGTTCTGCAGGAAACACAGAATTGCGCCGAGCGCACATTCGCGGAGATGAAGGAGGAAACCCCATTCTTGGTCGGTGCGGCCGGAGTGAGGTGTCGTGTCTTTGCTCGTTGGTTTGGGTAGGGCGTTTCTCCAGAGGACCATGAGCTGAGGCAGGTGGGCACGTACGAAGTTTGGGCCAAGACACATCAGAGACGATATGCATGTCCACGCGACCTCGACCTCGACGGCGGCAATCTTGAGGTCGTGCTCGCCAGATCGCTTCAACAGCTGGATCGCTACATCGAGAACTTTGGCACTCAGGTCGTACGAAACATACAGCGGCTTGTCGGGGATGACAGAGAAAAGTGCTGCAAGTCCATACGCGCTGCCAATGGCCCGCTTGTTGACGTCGAGCGGGGCGCCGGAAGAAGTCAATGCGGATATGTTGTTCTGTAGCGACTCTAGGACTGTGAGAATTGCCTTGGCGAGTCTTCGCGGCGCAGATTGGCAGAAACAACGCAAAGCCCATGCTGCTGCAACACGGACGGAGTGTGTCGGGTGAGCTAAGAGCTCAACAAGCGGATCGGCGAGAACATCCTGAAAGGCGATATCAGCGTCAAGCACATGCTTGGCCAGGAGTTATGCTGACCTGGACAGGAGGAGGAGCACTGCCAAGCTGCTGCAACAGACCTGCGATCTCGCGCAGGGCGATAACAAGCACGAGCTGATTGGGTGCATATTGCCCAGGCATAACAGCAGGCCATTTCTTGATGTACGCTAGTGAGAGCTCACGAATGGCGCCGATCTGGCCCTGCTCACTCAGCATGCGCAGGGCGATGAGGTCTCGCAACAAGACGCCAACAAGTTTCCGAACGGTCAGGATCTCGAATCTCGATGATGCACTCCGCATGGAGGTGACGACTTCGGTAAAGAAGTGTCTGACGATCAGCGCATAGTTGGCCTCTACCCATGCCGGTCCGAGAGTGAGGAGCAAGGTACTGTAGAAGTCGAAGATGCCAATCCTCGTCTTTCGAGTGGTGGCCGCTTTGTTGAAGTGCAGTGACAGGATTTGAAGCATTTGATTCGGAGTCAGGATCAGCTTGGGTCCTTCAGTCTGGATCGCGACAGGGATAGGAACGTCGTTGTCATCATCTTGCTCTTTCTTGCCTTTCTTTGCAGGCTCTGGCGGAGCCTTGCGCTCGACCTGAGTAGATGCAAGCATGTGTCCTACGAGGCGCGCAAGTGAGCGACGAGTTTGCTGGTCTGCGCCTTCGAGACTCTTGATGCAAAGTTGCACGATAGACTCGACATCGGACGATGTCCGCGAACCGTCATCCGCAGGATACAAGACAACCAACACCTTGGACGACATCAGCCCAATGAGATGTTAGAAGTAGGGTTCTCTACCTCCGCAGCGGCACGTTGGATAGGGAGTGCCTTGTCAGACAAGTATCCGCGAGACTGTTTCAGGATGTCCTTGAGTGTGGAGTCGGTGAGCGCGCGGCTGGCTGTCGTGAGCATCTTGCGTAAGCAGACGAGCGCGTTATAACGTAGCAAGATGCTCTGTGTTGAATAAGATGCGAATCACGCGTGTATGGTATGAGTCGCGTACGTTTGCAGAAGCCTTGGCAGTGCGCAGGCAGAGCAACGCAATGTCCGTTGCAAGCGACATAACCTGCGCGAGTTAGGCACATCGAAATGCCAGTGTGACGGATAAGTACGCACCTGCGAGCCAAGCGCGGCCATAAGTTCGCCGATGCAGAATATCGCGGTTCTGTTGGATTATGAGCGCGCGTTCGCGTACGGACATTGCTGCGCACACTCGCGCATCCTTATTCTCTGTTGGCTTCAACTCGTTGGCAACCTTGTGGAAGGCTTGGACAGTGTCGAAGAGAGAACGAGTCTCGGCTTTCGTGTAGAGCGCGACCAGACAGCGAGAAACTAGCTGGCGCGTCGATCGGCCAGGCAATGGATATGGGTCGGCCGCGCTACCAATCTTAACGAGTGTGGACTCGAGTCCTGCCTGCGCAGGTTTGAGAACGTCCTACAGAACGAGCCATATGGGTCAGTTGGGGATATTTACGGGTTAAGATGGGTGGCGCACGGCGCCAAGTTCGCGGATCGCTTTCTCAGCCGTCGACAACCAGTGAAGCAGATAGACCTCGCCATTATCGCCGGCGAGTTTGGTCTAAGTAGCAAAGCGTCAGATCACTCCACAGAACGAGGTTGTGATACAAGCGCGCACATCGTCGATGTGTAGATCGTCAACAGACGGCATGACCGTCCAACGTGAAGGCAAGAGAAACGACCGTGCCGGTTCATGCCGCAGCGCGACAAGTTCTCACCAGTGTCACCGCAACATCAGAAGCCGGCGTATCTGTTCGTACGCTGGGCTCTCCCACGCGTTGGACCCTGGTAATAATCTCAGTCTAGTTTTGCTTGCAGTGGTATCGTCTCGTCACCGCGGTCACGCCCATGCGCCACTTCGAATAGGCGCTTCTCCAAGTGGCTCCTAGTCTCTCTTGCAATTGTGCGGCTCATGTATGTCTGTCCTGTGGCATAGGAACAAAGTGAAACTGACTTACCTCTTCCGGCGCTGCTCCTACCGTTTTGAGCCGAAGTGATTCACCCGCTTTCGCGCTTCACGGTAACATTCCACATGTTGCGGTGATCAGCGGCCGCATCGCTGCGGCCGCTTCAGCTCATCGGCGATCACTAGCGGGCGGAGGAGCTTCTCCACAAGCGAGACGTCACCCGTTCGTCATCTGCCCCGCCAACTACAAAACCCTGGATTGCGCCCGAGGTTCGAACTCACTCTCATTCTACACACTCTCATCCCAAAATCATGTCCACTCACACCGCCGATGCCAAGCTCGACCCGTACACCGCGAAGGCCGAGAGCAAGGACATCGCACCAGCAGAGAAGGCTGAACGTTCGTAATGCACGCTCTGCACCTGCTCGCCTACTGTGCACAGATGCTGACAATTACTTCGTGTAGAGCTGAAATCAATCATCAAGTCTTCTCCGACAGGCATGCTCACGACGCGCGACCGGGCTGGTGCTCTGCACTCCCGCGCAATGCGTCCGACACAGTGGGAAAACCTGACTTTTGTCTTCGTCTTTAACAACGCGTCTCACAAGGGTGTACGTTTCCAGCGCGCCATAGAGTGGTAAAATGGTTGCTAATGCGCGTGCTGCGTATAGGAGGAGATCGAGTCGGACTCCCATGTCAACATCTCGTTCTACGACTCCAGCTCAACAGACTGGGTCAGCGTCTCTGGCATCGCTAAGATTTCGAATGATCCCATCAAGATCAAGGTTAGCTAGCTCTTCACATATGATCTCGCTTCGATTCTGACCTCGCGTGTAGGAGAACTGGAGCTCGCACATGGCGGGATACTTTGGCAAGATCGAAGGCGACAGTCAATACCAGGGTGGTCCCACCGACCCTCGAGTCTCGTTGATCGAAGTGACCCCGAGCAATGTGAGCACAAGGGCCTGCGAGAGTCGACACAAGCTGACGTCGCACAGATCCGCTACTGGAAGGCAACCTCGGGCTCGATTGTCCGTGCCGCCACTACGGCCATTTCTGCCGTCACTGGCTCCGGCAGCCCGCCCGGCGAACTGCATATCCTCACTGAGGAGGAGGTGGGCACGACAGTTCATTGTGAACCTTGCAGCATACTGATACATTTGCCGTACGCCTACAGATCAAGCTCGTGAAGGGCCTCGCAATCAAGAACGCGTAAATTCCCGTCCTGTAGCATTGTACAGTAGAAGCTGTCTCATGTACATCAATCAACAAGTCCAATCAGCAGAGCAGCAGAGCAGTTACAGAGCGCGAAAGGGGCATGAAAGGTCGTGATGTTGGGTGCAGGATATAGCTGTAATCTAAGACTCTGAATCGTCGTCGGCAGCTTCTGTTTGATCTGCAGATGGTCCTGCAAAACCGGTGGGTGTGACGTACTGAAGTGGCATACCAGTGACGGGATCGGTTGGTGGGACAAGGTGTTGCAACGCAGTGCGAACGCGCAGGAAGATAACTCGGTACCAATCGTCGCCAACGCCTACTCGTTCCTGATCAGAAGTCCACTGACGCAGGCGTATTAATTCGTTATACCTGTAGCGCGAATTAGACATCTCGCGAGGCAAGGTGCGGCAAGTAGAAGCGTACCACACATTGCGCCATATGAAATCGCCAATATCGTCCAGCTCGACACAGAAGGGTTCCGACGGTCTTTATGCGAATGTTTAGCGTACACATGACGTTGCGCACATACACGACGTACACTTCCGAAGGTAGTCCCCCGGTATCCTCGCGCTTGAGCTTACCAGACCGCTTGCGTACTCGATGGACGCCAGTACGGGGGTCAATGGATTCGTCAATTGTCCAGTAACTGCCCTTGCCACGGTCCGTCACTGGTCGAGGAACTTTGACGAAACAAGGATTGAGCGAGAGGTTGTGGCGGACTGAGTTCTGTGTGCGACATTCTGAGTACAAATGTCACACCTTGGACAGACTGTAAGCGTACCTTCCAGCCAGCCGGCGCAGACTTGAAGTATGGGAACTGCAGCGACAACGTCAGGCGCTTGGTTCGTGGAAACGCGGCAAGCTGCACACACTCTGTTCTCCATGGCCTCGTAGATCTCCTCCAGCAATAACTTTCTTTCGGTTGAGCCTTTGATCGCATACCGAATCAGGGTAGAGTATGGATATCCCCTGTTGTGAGCCCTATGAGTCAAGACGGCTGTGGTAATCTTGGGCAACGTACGGCTTGCAGCCCGGTGGGCCGTCTTCTAGCGAGTCCAAGTGCTCAGGCAAGTTGTCTGGAGGGTCAGGATAGAACCCAACATGGCCGTCGAGTTCTGCGGGGTTCATAGTGTGTACGAGCGCGTCGGACGCCTGGCGAGACGATCCAGCCATTGTGTTTCGCGAAACGACGAGGTCAAGGGTTCATCGGAGCTCCGCCGCGCCAGGGACCCCGTGTTGAACAATGGCCACCAGCGTCGCTGTGCCCGGTATCGACGAGAGCATAGAGTGAGAGCAGAGATGACACGGCATCAAGTTGTGTGGCCAAAGCGAGGCAAACTGATGTGTTTGTAGGTGTGTGGTGTTCTGGTCAAACAAGGACATCGTCTGCACTCGCAAAAGTGCCCTCTCCGAAGTCGTTGTCACCACGCTAAGCGACAATGTCGGTCAATAGCATCTATAAATGACAAGCGGGCAGTTACAGTAGCACTACAATATAGGGACAGGAGAGCAGAGAGGGCAATTTGATCAAGACGTCTGCGCGACCTTCCGCTTCTTCGCAGCCGTCCCGGCCGCTGAGGACGCAGCTGGTGTTGACTTTTTGGATGCGGCACCTTTGGGGGTTGACGCGCGCGATGTGTCGTCGAGTCCTGCCTCGTCGAACGTACGCTTGCCGAGCGACTTCTTCGACCCCTTCGGCTTGTCCTCTTTCTCCTTCTCCTTGCCTTTGCCCTTGCCATCATCCTGCTCCTTCGCAATCATCAACAGCAAGGTCTTGCTTCTCCGCTCAAGTTCGACAGTCGTCCGCGACTTGAAGAACCAGTCGAAACGGAAGACGGGGAATTCGCTGACGTCTTTCTTAATGCGGTCGTACACGCCTTCCGAGTTGAGGCCGTAGTAGTCGAGCCGGCAAAGCAAGTACCGGTCCTCCTCTTCGCTGTAGATCTTGCCCTTCGTAGTCGGGTAGTTGAGGTGCAACTCCTGCATGGGATACCGGTACATCGTGATCTTGCGGTGCAGCATGTCTGCTGTCTCGGTGTCCTTGTCGCGCTTGGCTTGACCTTCCTCAATGCGTTGTTTCGTTCGCTCGTATTCTTCGAAGCTGTCAGCCCAAGCCGCGAAGAGGAATAAAAATCCATACCTGGTAGCGTGTGCCACTTCTGCCAGAAAACCTTAGCGTATGCTGCAACTTCGGTTGCATCCTTGCCGTCGATCTCCTGGGCAAGAAGCTCCGCAGACGCGTCACTGAGTGTAATATGAGTATTACCGTTGATAGCAAGTGAGAACGAGAACCAACCGGCCATGCTTCTCCACACCCTTGACGAATTGCTGGAAGTCTCGCCTGTTCCAAGACAGGAAAGCCTGCTCCTCGAGCTTTCTCATCTCAGCCTCGTCCTCCTCCGTGAAGATCTCGGCTACAAGCATTTGTCAGCCCCAGAATCGCCCAGTTTGCTAGGCCCAACATACCGTTGTCAACCTGATCCTGTTCCGCCTGACGCTCTGCCTCCAAGACTTCGGGCGTGTCTGCCTCGCCCGCGGGATCGCGTGTCACCACCCTCCATTCCGCCTGCTTCTTGGCCCAGAGCATTTCCTTGACTTGAAGCACCGGCAGCTTGACGGACGCGAAATGGAAGTCGGACACTTGAGGCTGCTTGGGTAACCGGACCGCCTTAGGAGCCTTCTCCGTTTTGACAGTCTGAGCACGCATGTTAAGCTCCTGGTAGTACTTGTCGACCGAGTAGTTGCTCTTGCGCTCGCGCTTCGTCGGCTCGATCCACAGGCCCTTCATTGGCTTGCGCTGTATCGCGGGACGATAATCAGATCAATCGACCCAGGAGCTAAGTTCATGATGTACTCACGCCACCACGGAAATCTTCGCCCTCCCACTGTTGAACGGCCATGGATTCGGTCTTGAAGTTGCTCAGGTCGTCGAAGTTCAGTTCAGCGTACTTGCTGTTGAGCTCAGCCGTGCGAGCCTCGCCACGATGAATGATAGCATCGATGTCCTCGTCCATGATCCTGTGACAGGTGAGCAAATGACGAAGGCCAGACGGTACGATGCGTACTGTTCAACGCCGGCAGAGTTGACGATCTTCTCCGCGCCATGATGGATCATGTCAAGCAGCTCGTCCTTGTTGGCAGCCTTTTGAACCTGACTACTGCGGCCTTGCTGGATGACGAGTTGATCAAGTCGCAACTTCTGAGCTGCACGCTCGAGCATGCGCTCCTCGACGCTGTCCTAGAAACTCACATTAGCCTCGATTGTGAAAAACCCCCAGCAAACGAACATACCTCGCAGATGAAGCGGAAGACGTAGACCTGCTTTGTCTGGCCGATACGATGCGCACGGTCCATGGCCTGGAGATCCGCTTGCGGGTTCCTGGTAGCTAAAGTCAGCTACTGAGGGGACACAGGCTTGGCGTCTGACTGACCAATCGCTATCGTACAAAACAACAACATCGGCACTCGTGAGGTTGATACCGAGACCTCCGGCACGCGTCGTAAGCAGGAAGAGGAACTTCTCGCTGCCAGGCTTGTTGTACTCGTCAATCATCGCGATACGATCCTCGTGCTGAGTGCCACCGTCGATACGACAATATTCTGGAGGATATCAGGAACCGCAGCGGTGACAACCCAATTCAACTGACTGTAGTCCCGGAACAAGCTGTAGTCCTCCAAGATGTCGAGGACACGACTCATCTGACTGAAAATGAGAACTCGAGAGCCTTTGGCCTTCATCGACTTGAGCAGTTTGTCTAGGATGACCATCTTGCCGCTATTGTCGATCAAATGCTCGCCCGTCGTATAAGGAGGACCGGGTTCCTGCGCGTTGTGTCAGGCAAAACCTCTATCAATCGACACAACTCGACGTACTGCGCCATCAAACAAGTATGGATGACAGGTCACTTTGCGCAACTGCATGACAACATTCATAAGACGAGTTTTGCCTTCCTTCTTGCCGGTCAGACCTGTAAAAGTGTCAGACAAGCGAAGTACCTTCAGTGCATTGAATCACATACCATTGACAGCGTCTATGTCTTTCTCGAGAACCGAACGATACCATTTGCGCTGCATCTCCGTCAACCCAACGTAGATGTTGATTTCCTTCTCTGTTAAGCGGTTAATGATAAGAAAACTTGGCCAAAAAGGTCACTCACTCGGCAGCAGCGACTTCTCGACGTCAGCCTTGACACGCCGGAGCAAAAAGGGTCGCAAGATTTTGTGTAATGCGTCGACAACGACCTTGCTAGCATCCTCGTCCGTCATCCCCTCCTTGTCACCCTTGTGCAGGAAGCTCTCGAGATCACCATAGTCGGAGAAGATCTCTGGGCAGATGAAGTTGAGCAGTGCAAAGAGTTCTTGCAGGTTGTTTTGAAGCGGCGTGCCGGTGATGAGCATGCGACCACGCGACAGAAACATGCGGACGATCTGTGACAGGATCGAGTCCATATTCTTGATACGGTGGGCCTCGTCAATGATGATGTACTCGAAAGAGAGCTTGCGCAGTGAGCCCTTTTCGATAATGCACAGCTCGTAGGTCGTGATGCAGACGTCAAAGTCTTGGGTAAGAAGCCGTTGGGCGATGATAGCGGCCTGTATAAAGCATCAGAACTGCGCATACAGTTGCAGTCAGAAGCAGTAAGTACGTACGCGCTCTTCCTTGGTGCCCGAGAGCAATACCACTCGAACATCGGGCGTCCACATCTGAAACTCGCGCGCCCAATTGTTGAGAGTGCTCTTAGGAACAACGACAAGGTGCGGTCCAGGAATGCCGCGAATGTTGCGAAGGTAGCCGAGGAACGAGACCGTTTGCAGTGTCTTGCCGAGACCCATCTCGTCTGCAAGGATACCGTTCATGCCATTGTGGTGCAGAGAGACCATCCAATTGAGGCCCTGGATCTGGTACTCCCTCATCTTGCCACCCTTGATGTCTGCATTGCCCAGTCAGCTACGCCAAGGGCCATTTGATGACCAAGTAGCTCACAAGTAGGCGACTCTTCAAACATGAACGGCTGGTCGTCCTCCATATCCTCGCGATTGGTTTCACGCAGCAGCTCATCGTCCTCCTCCTTTTCGCTTTTTCGATGCCTCGCAGTCTTGTCACTGAGGCGAGATTAGTGCCAGACGGTGAGGCCCCTATGACTATGAACGTACGTTGCCTTCTTGCGCCCTTTGCCCTTTCCTTGGGCTCGTTGCTCCTCGATGATTTTGGCATACTCTGGGTCACGTTCTTTCTGTTCGTTGGTTAGCATGTTTACAAAAAGTGAAGTGGGCAATAACTTGCCTTCAAATCGACGAAATGTTGGAAAAGCTCAGTCTGGCCAAGAAGGAAAGAGTAGCGCTTGAGCGCGTCTGCAGCCTAAGCGACAACACAGTCAACATTAGTTCCCGAGCAACCTAACAGACTGGCAACGCACTCTTGCACGATCCATCTCAGCACGACGCATCTTGAGCTCATCTTCACGCTCTTTGCGGGTGTTGGCGCGTCGCTTCTTGCCATCCGCTGCAGAGCCACCCTTCTTGGGGCCTTTAGCCTTGGGTGCCGGCTTGTCCTACCCGCCACCAGTCAGTTCTCAACGCTCCAATGCACTTAAAACCATAGCAAACGGTGCTTACCTCGTCTTCAGAAATGAGCTCGTCAACTTCGGAGAGTTCAGATTCGCCGTGGCTGTCCACCTCCTCGCTGGCCTGTACAAGCGTCAGCACCTACTCGTGAACCGATAAAGTCGTACTGACAACGCGCGAGGCAAGTTTGCTCATTGGTACGACGTCGCTGGGATGTGTGAGCACAAGTATAGTGGCACAGACGCAGTAATTAGCTACCTGAGCTTGTCCTCATCCATAGGGTCGAGCACAGCGATACCCTTTACCAGCATGAGCAGTTGTAAGGGATGCGCGAGGGTACACTTACAGGGTCAGAAGAGTTGTCAGCCATGGGAAGAAGAGGGGATGGGAGGAGGGGAAGGGCGGTTTCCGAAAACGGATGCGGGCTAGAGCCGGCACGAGTTACGACGCGACTCAACTCCGACTGGCCGTCCCGAGACTCACTGGCCATCATTCTTCACCGGGCACCAACTACGGCCAGCCTACCGGATTATATTACACGTTAATATCATGCTTAAGACATCGGGGTGTGTTCTCAGGCCGAGTATGACCTGTACCCCCACCACAAACAGTACAATACGCTGTTCTTCATGGGGACAGGATTACTAGTAGACAGAACTAACTATCGGTATGGTTATGCCTGGGAATATTGTTCTGCATGTGAAGAGACCCAAATCCACCCCGCCGAGGTGTGCCAATCGGCGTGTACACCCGCAAAGAGTTGATCTCCCAGTACGCCTCAGTGAATGCATGCGGGTTTTTGTCAACGTCTGTTTGATTTTAGCGACCAATTCACCAGAGAGTCTGCAACACGCCACGACTTACAGTCAATGCAGTTGCCTGGACACCCCATCGACCCTGTGAGTAGGTATTGATGTTAACAGCTTGCCCGTCACACAACGAGAATGGAAGACGTGCCGTACGCCGAGCCGGCCCAATCTCCGCAGAGTGTCGTGTCGAAGATGATTTTGTGCGGGTCAAAGAACGCCGGGAAGTTGCAGACATCGAGCATAAACCGT
>Ga0247815_10001623_pt1 | contig 17125 bp, 38 predicted proteins | sample UWRJL194509B1_FD_181014 | JGI IMG/M metagenome (GOLD analysis project Ga0247815, IMG submission 181014) | Plant litter microbial communities from Arlington Agricultural Research Station in Wisconsin, United States - UWRJ-L194-509B-1 | ecosystem: Environmental > Terrestrial > Plant litter >...
TATTTTCCGACAATGAAACGGGCATAATCAGGATAAATGATTTTATATCCCTAGATGAATTAAGTTTCAACTGGACTATCGATGAATTAGGATATTTGTTTATCTTTGACGAAACAGGATTACTGCTTTTTACAAAGACTTTATACACGAAAGTAAGCGTAAACGGAATGCTGTTTGAAAACAGATTTTTACTTGAACAATCTTTAAATAACTTATAAATTGGAAGCATTCATAAGGTTGGAAAATAGCTTGGAAAAGGCGATGTATCAAAAATCATCGCCTGATACTGAATTTTATTATTTCGGTGGTATTCAGCTATTGCCAAATAACATATATCCTTATTTGCAGACAACCAAAAGCAATGATGGAATTGAGTTAGAAGATTATATCGAAGTCAATGTAAAATCAACATGTGGAGAAACATTGGCTAATATTGCCGATTATTTCTTTGTAGAAAATAACTTCCAAGATCCTGATACAGGTTTGCCTCAAATTACGTGGAAACTTTCAGACGTTCCTTTTGATTTTGGAAAGCAGTTAATTTATTTGGAAGTAAAGCAAGAAACTGGAGAAACCTTTTATTCCAGTCCTTTTATGCTTACCAATGATGGAGCAGAATTTACTTCAAGGATTGATTACCGTGAAAAGAAAAGTGATTCTATGCAGTCGGTTCAGGTAAACATGTACTATTTTGATTTCGACGTTTCAAAAGAATACACGCAGTACTGGGAAGTTTCAACAAAAAACACGCAGACAGACACGGTAAAATCACAGCGTTTTGAAATATTCAGAACCGAAGTTATTGATAAATTAATTTTAGCTAAAATAATCGAGTCTTTTGATTTCAGATTTACCTATCTTAATCTTGTCAGAGCTTCAATATTTGAGCCGGTTGAGATTCCAAGAATTGAAGGGAAAGAAAATTTCGTGCAGTCGGACATAAGCTTTACATTTAACCAGTCAGAGGTTTACGATCCTAATTACGTTACGCCCGTTCCTCCTGTCCCGCCTGTTCCTGAAAATCCTCCTGTTATGGAGTTGACTTATTTAAGCAAGACTTTCGGACAGCCAGGGAATTATGATATTTTCTTTGGATATGAAAACTTCGAGCCTACCTATGTTGCAATACAGACAAGCATAAACGGAGGTTCTTACTTTTCAAATACAGGCGGTATCGATATTCCAAGAGTTGTAAATTTAGGAGTAACAGCAGGAAATTATAATAGAATAAGGTTATTTCATGAAGGATTGGGGATTTATTCTAAAAACTTGGCAAATATTCTGACTGGAAATCAATTATTCGGATTGATTCAAGAAAAGTTATCTGAAACGCAGTATAAATTTACGCTTTTCTTTACTGAAATAGGTTCAAGACAGACATTGACATTAACGACAACCACGCCAAGCGGTACGGTTCTTTCAACGGAAACAAATGCAACAGGCATTATAAAAACGATAAATATAACAACAGGACAGGCGGTAACATTTAATATCTCCGATTCGATAGTAGGATATTCATCAAGCATAACCGTTTTAGCACAAACTAACAACTAAAAAAATGGCACAATACATAATTTATAAAAAAGCTCCAAGCGTTTTTGAAATAGTAAAAGACAATTTGATTTTTATTTCAGACAGCAAATGGAGCGGAACACAAATCGACGGACGTTTCACTTTTAAGTCCGAAAACGGCGCACGTCTTTTTGCAAATGTTCCATTTTCCGAAGTTTCTTATGTTGATGAAACGGGAGGCGGAAGCGTATCTTCTTTCGCTTCGGCAATATCATTGCACAACAAATTAAAGGAAGTCGGTTTTTTCGACGCTAGTGTTTCTTCGGGGGGTGGCGGAGCAGACACGTTTAAACAGCTTGCAGACACCTTTTCAAGTTTTACAGGCAGAAACGGTCAAGTAATTTATGTAGACGGAAACGTTCTTAATTCTAAAACAATAGCGAACAATGAACTTCTTTCACAGTTAGGAGATACTAACTTAGAATTAATACAAAATATTCCTGCGGGTCACATTTTACAGGTTGTTACGATAATCGAAGGAGATCAGACAATTAAAAGATGGGCGGCAGTTCCTTTCCCTACGCAGGAAAATACGCCTCCTAACGGTTATTTGCAGTTAGGTACAGTAACACGTGACGGATCGGACGTAAACGTTTCAACGGGTTATCTATGGATAATTGACGGCATACAATTAGGAAATTCAGTAGCTTACGATTTTGTTATTGAAGATGCTGAAGCAGGAGATTCTAGAGTTGATATTATCGTTGCCAATAACGACGGAAGTTTTTCTTTGATTCAAGGCGAACCATCAGAAGGAAGTGGCACAGCGGTTGCGCCTGTTCCAAATACGCAGCAGTTGCTACTGACCACGATAAGCATATATGAAGATAATATTTCAGAGCCTGTTAATCCAATAACCGGACTATACATCACAAAGGAATCCTTGACCTATCAAGAAGTGAACACGGACGAAGACAGCTATGTTATTCCGAATAACGGACATTCTAGTTATTTAATCCAAAATTTAGGAAGCGACAGCACTATATCCGGTGTTAGCCGACCGTCCTTTGTTGCGGGGATTGAAAACGTAGTATATGACGGGAACACTTTTGAATTTCTGATAGACAACGACATTACCATATTCGAAAACGGGGCAGACATCGAAGGCCTTAAATTTATACTTGCGAAAAACTTTAGTGCCGTTCGCAACAGCGTGGTTACGTTTAAGCTAAAAGGGGGCGACCTGTACTTTAAAAGCTATAGCGAATTCGGAGACTACATAAAAAGATCGGGAACAGAACCCGGAAAGCCTGTAACGGGGGATATTGAATACTTGGCAGGAAATGATAATAAGCTATTTTCAAGAAATAGCGACGATAATGGATCAGGAAGCGTTACGTTTGGAGATGGAAACGTATCGCTTGGCTATGCTAAAGACGGCGGGATAAGAAATAGTATAACCGCTAACGAAGAAGGGCTAAGGGTTGATTCAAATGATGCGAATTCTAAAGGACTTATAGGCGATAGACTTTTCGACAAGCAGGGCGATCCAAATGCCTATGCGCAGATAGGTGACCTGGGAGATACAATATCCATCGATTCCGTTCCGACAGCAGGATCATCAAACGCAGTTTCTTCGGGTGGTACGTTTACTGCTTTGGGCACAAAAATAACTAACGGAGGTCAAAACGGTACGGTTGCTATAGGCCCTTTGGATAACAGTTTCTTTTATTTTATCCAAAACGGAACAACAAGAGCAAGATTTGGAGGAGCTGATTTTGAGTTAACTAGCGGTGGTAGTTTCTCTGCTACTAATCCTAGTGAAGGCGCGTTTTTCCCTGGTAGCAATGTTGCTTCTCCTAAAATATCAACATCAAGAGGTAGTTCATCAATGCCTACTTTGATAGTCGACAACAATGATTCGGCATCTACGGGAAGAATTATAGAATTCAGAAAAAACGGTGTCGCGATGGCGGGCGTTAATCCTGACGGTACGGTGACGGGATCAAACGCAACGGCATCAAATAATTTTGTGCCGCTAGGACAGCTCAACTCAAAACTTAAAGATAACCAGTTATCTAAACAGGCGAGTTATACGATCCTCATGTCCGACTTTGTGCTGAACAACCATCTCACTATTTTTGTAAATGCAACGTTGGCGGCAATTACCATAACTCTGCCCGCCGCGCTTTCAAGTTTCGGCTACACTATAACCGTCATAAAAACGGACAGCTCGGCGAATTCGATAACGGTAAAAGGAAACGGGAGTGAACTGATAAACGCCTTGAACACGTTCATACTTTCTGCCGAATTTCAGCGGATAACGACAGAATCTAACGGATTGACGAATTACATAAGAAGTACTTAAAATGGATACAGGAATTACAGAACCTAGGATAAGGGTAAACAGAAGCGCGGCACTAGTATTGTCAAATGCATGGCAGGATATAGATTTTAATGGGACTTCTGCGCAGAATGCAAACACTTTTGGAAAGGACACAATAAGCGGTAAGCCTATGGTTTGGTATGATCAGTCCACCAAGTTATTTAGATTTTATAATCTTTATGACAAGAATTATATATTTAGGATGGATCCTGCCACTACTGCAACACTTTTAACTACACGAGCGACGTTGCAATACAGGCTTGTTGTTCCTAACGGCGTTTCGGCAGGCGTAGATTTTTATATACCTTTTTCAGACGATGGAGGTTACGGGGATATTTCTGAAGTAACCATAATATCAACTACTATGCTTCATAAAAGTGTAATACTTCCGATATTCGTAGAAAACAAAATAAAGACAAACGGTTTTAAAGTTCAAATGAAACTTTCTAATTCTTTGATAACTTTGGGAGTTTGTACTTTAAACTCAGTTTCTGTTTTAATTTACTGATATGAAGTTTCCGGAAATAAAAATACAGGCAGTAATAGCGGTTATAGTAGTTCTTGGTGGAATGTCTATAATTACTTTCACACAAGTAAATGACGCTGACAGGATAGGCTTATTTTCGCTTATGAGCGTTGTATTAGGATATTATTTCGGAAGCTCTAAAAGTTCAGCAACAAAAGATGATTCTATAAATGAATTGTCAAAGAAGAATTAGGCATTATATGTTTAAAATGAAAAATCCCCTGCGTTGATTCGACAGGGGATTTTTTTAATTAGTTTGATTGTAATACTTCATAATATACTTTTGGTTTTCTTCCTCCAAAACTGAATTGCGTATGACCTTTTAAATAAGCATCAAGCATTCTTTTATAAAAAGACTGTTCGTCTCTGTCTTTAAAACCCTCTGTTTTTCCTAAAAATTTTCTTGTTTCTTTTTTAACAGGTTCAAAGCATTTTACCGAACCTGTTGATTTTAAATCTGAACATATTACATTTGCCATAATTAATTTAGAAGTTACCTATATCACTTCAAAGGTTTTAGTTTATTTAATTGTAAGTTCTGTTTGTGTTAATTCGAAATATAAGTTTTGTAGCTGATGAACATAATTTAAATCTATTATTGGGAAGTCATGACCACCAATAATAAATTCTTCAATAGTTTCATCTATTTGAATAACTCTAATTTCTTCTTTGTAATATCCTTTTGTTGCATTTCTTTATTGTGGGTCAGAAATAAAAGAACAACTAAACCCAAACTTCAAAAGCCATTCTTCTGTTAAGGGTATTGGACTATATTCATTTCTTAAATTTTTGTTATGAATAATATTTAAATCAGGTAATTCAATCTTAATATCGTTATAGTCTGAATGATTAAGCATAAGCCTAACATAATTTCCTATTCTTAATTCTTCTGCTTTCATAATTTTTCTATTTCTGATTTTAAATTTTTAATATCCAATCTTATTATATCAAAAAGTATTTGTCTTTTTTTATCAAATGCATTTTTAAGAGATAATGTATAATTAAAACCTAAAGTATTATTTTGTCTAAATGGAAGCCAAAACTTATATAGGCTAGAAAGCTGATTCATAGATATACAGCTTTCAATACATTTTATCAGCTTATCATAATAAGTTATCCAATATGAATTATTTAATTGTTTCATAGTTATTTAATTGTAAGAAGTTGTCTTCCTGTTAATGCGAAATATAAATTTTGTAATTGATGAACGTATTTTATATTCAAAGTAATATTTTCACATCTTATTTGTAAATAAAAACGTTTCCCAATTTTACCAATTTCTATACTTCCAATTTCTTTAAATATTGTTGTATTTCCTGCTTGCCTAAATCCAAATTTCAATAACCATTCGCTTGTTAATGGAATTGGTTCTGCTTGCCATTCATTTAAAAACTTTCCACTAAAAACTATTTTATCTTTTTTTAATTCTTCAACATTTATAAGTTGTTGGGTATATTTTTCTATAAACAAATTCCCGATTCTTAATTCTTCTGCTTTCATCTTTTCTCTAATTTACATTTTAATAAAAACCCCACTACTGAAACAGAAATTAAATAAGCTGTTAGCAATACTGTGTAGGCATATCTTTTGTCGAATTTCATTATTTTTTAAGTATTTCGTATTTTTTTAAAATAGCATTAAATTCCTGATCTATAATTTCTTTTTTTGAAACAGGAACAAATTTTAATAGCCTTATTGTTTTTTCCCCATATTTTAATTTACGTCCTGCATTTCTTTCGTTTGCCATAATATTTATGTTTTATTTTCTATTCAGTTTTCGGCTTTCCTGTTTTATTTTAATTTCTCTACCTCTCCATAAATTCCACCAATATGAGCATAAAGCCTAAGTTTTTTACTGCAATTATCTTTATTAGTGAAAATCATAGCCTGTCCTTTTTCTACTTGAATATCACAACCGTTATCGTTTACAGATAGATATTTACCATTATTTAATTTTGCTAAGTATAAGTTCATAATATTGTTTTTTAATGTTGTTGTTATTTAGTACAAATATATGTAATAAAATTAAATAAGTTATACTTATCTAAAACTTTAACATATTATTTTTTATAAATAAATTTAATTACTTTTACATCTAACTTAAAAAATATTTAAAATGGCAGGAGGAAACAACGGAGAAAACCCGATTGACTGGGTTGCAGTAAATAACAGTTTTGTTATTATTGTGCCAAGCAACCTAAAAACCGAATCAGATACTTTGGCAGCTCTTAAAAGCGGTTATGATGCAATTATTGCAACAGGCAAAAAAGCTTATGTTGAAGATGACCAAGGCGAGGGAATCCTTCCTTATCCTAGAAAGCCAAGACTTTAATGATTTCTGAATTAAAGTACAAAGGAGAGTTGATAGTTCTTTCATTAGGACTATTAACTCTTTTTGGCTTTATATCACATTTCTTTTCTTATTATTGGTATATTTACGAACTGTTAGAAAATATTGCCTATATGCATCTTTTAATTTTAGCACTTGCGAATAGCGAAAAATACAAGATGCTTTATAAGATAATAATTTCTACTATAATAGCCTGTTTTTCGGTAAACCTGCTTTTTTCAGTAATAATGGTAGTGATAAAAATAAGCAACAGATTTAAACAACAATCTGAAATTGAAGATATTATTGCTAACTATTATGGAAATTATATAACGAAATATTCTGCCCCAATATTTATTTTTATACTCGTAATTCTAATATGGAAAGTAGCTTTAAAGAAAAAATAGATGCGTTTTTCAGGATTCTAAATCTGAATCCTACAAAAACAAACAAAGCTATCTTTATGATAGTAATAATTTGCCTAGCACTTACTGTAAATGGATTATTCGGATATTACAAGGAAAGCAATAGAATACTTATCGAAAGTCTACGAAGTGATAATTCTAGACTTATTATTGATAATATGCGCCTTTCTGCCGAAAATAAAGATTGCAATATCAATAGCGAGAGGCGTTTTGACAAACTGCTTAACGAGTACAAGATCCTACTTAATAAAAACATTGAAATTGAAAAAAGAGTAGACAAATGAAAACATTATTTTATTCACTTGTAGCATTTTGCAGTTTAGGCGTTAGCGTTTTGATAAGCTGGGCGTTTGATGATAAAAACCCGCCTCACAGGCAGGCTGTTGAATTAACTGACGGAGCAAACGAATACAAGTACAACGCCAAAAAAAAGGAAGCTGAAATACTGAAATATAGAAATGAAGTTATAGAAATACAGGAAAGAATACTTTTTAAGATTGAACATAAAAACGATAAATAATTATGAGCGAATTTATAAAATCATTTCAAAAAAAACACGGACTTTCAGCTGACGGCATCATTGGTAAAAACACGCTTCTTAAAATTAAAGAAGTTGTAGGCATACCAACAATAGAAGCAACTGCACATTTTGTTGGCAACACTTACCACGAAACGGGTGGTTTTAAAGTATTTGAAGAAAACCTAAATTATTCAGCAACCGGACTTTTGAAAATATTCCCAAAATATTTCAATCAGCAAACTGCAATTCAATACGCTAGAAATCCACAGGGAATAGCAAATATTGTTTATGCAAATAGAATGGGCAACGGGAACTTTAATTCTGGAGAAGGATATAAGTTTAGAGGCCGTGGCGCACTACAGACTACAGGAAAGACAAACTATGCTTTATTAGGCAAATACCTTGGTGTTGATTTATTATCGAATCCTGAACCTGTAAAAGACAAATACGCATTAGAATCAGCAAAGTTTTATTTTGATTCAAATAAGCTTTGGCCGATTGCTTCAATTGTAAATGAAGAAAGCATTAGAAAAGTAAGAAAAGCGGTTAATGGTGGCAGTATCGGATTGGAAGATGTTTCAGAAAAAGTAAAATATTTTTATTCACTATTAAAAAAATAATAAAATGAAAAATTACACTTGGTATGGCGACGTAGTTCACGGAAATAAATTAGGAGGCACTTCAGTATAGAAATAATTTGTATATTTGAATGTGTTTTTCATAACTTAATGGTTTTAGTTAATAATTAACCCGATAGCAACATCGGGTTTTTTTGTTTATATTTACAATCGCTACACTAAACTTTTTATCCCTGTCATTTTGTAGCGAAGTGGCGGGGATTAATTTTTAAATTATGTTTTATGGAAATGTTTAATAAACTAAAACTAATAGAATCAAAATACGGTTATGTAATGCTAACTGTTTTATTAGATAATTATGAATATAAAGAGCAATACGAAATTTGTGAAATAATTGAACAAAAAATAAAAGAAACAAAAGCTTATTTTGGAATTAAAATAAATAGAATCATAGATAAAAACTTTATGGAAGACTATGTTTGCGGATTTTGGAAGTTAGGATTGTCTGGAGACGTTGCTTACAATAATTTTCCTTTCTATGTTTTAGAATCACTTAAAATAATGGAAGAGTGAAAAGGACAATTTCCATAAATACAACTTTCATAGAAAAGTACTGGCATTGGATAGTAATTTTATTATTGGCTTTTGGAGTATTTTTATTATTCCAAAACACAAATAAATTAGAATCAAATATTATACAAAACGAACGCAAAACTGATTCTTTAAAAATTGAGCTAAAAAATAAAGAAACGCTTCAAACGGCAATCAAGCGCCAGGATTCAATATTATTAATCCAATCAGATAACGAAAAGAAATCACTCGAACTTTTAAGAAAGCAAAAATATGAGAAAACTATTATTTATATTTCTGATGATGACCTGCCAAGGGTATTCTCAGAACGATTCAATAAAGGTAAGTAAGAACGATGCGCGTGAGGCAATAAGGCAGTCGATTGAACGTGAGTATCAGTTATTAGAAATAAACAGCTTAGAACAGCATATAATCACTTTGGAAAGCCGTATTTCAAATAAGGAATCAGAAGTTGACAATCTGGAATCTCAAAAAGAAGTCCTGCAGTCGGTTGTTGTTTTAAAAGATTCCACAATAAAAAACTATGAGAAAATTGTGAAACGAAAAGAACGTAGCAATTTAATCTACAAAATAGGCTCAATAATCGGATTAATTTCAACTTCAATATTAATTATAAGATAGCAATTCAAAAATATCTTAGTCTTAAACCCTAGCATTTACAAGTGTTAGGGTTTTTTGTTTGCTTTAATTTGAAACTTTAACACTTATATTTAAATACAGTATGTAAATATGTGTATATTTGCAATATGTTTAACCAATTAAAATTATAATATTATGAAATGGGATGAATCAAAATCACAAGACAAAGATTTTTTAAAAACGTATTATGAGTTCAGAGCCAACTACTGGCAAGAAAAAGGTTTTGAAAAAATATCTAAACATTTTAGAAAAGCATTAAAAAAATTATAATGGAAAATAAAACAACATTTCAGAATTGGGTTGATAAAAACTATGCAAATCAGGCAAGACTTCTTAAATATATGTCTTCAATTGATATAAAAGCTAGTCAGCATCAATTGAGCCGTGATTACAATCACAAAAATGGATTGGAAAAGATTTCTAAATACGCAAAACTATTAGGTTTAAAATACGTAGAATTTCACGGATTTGATTACGGTTGCGAAATATCAGGAACTATTAAAATCACATAAAAATGAGCAGTAAAATTGAATATTTTACAATTATAGCAATAATAATTGCTTTCGTAATTATAACTAAAGACAAAAATGCAGGAATTATTCTATGTCTTTTTTTAATATTATATCAATTGATATTAATTAAAAATAAAAATAAAGATGGAGTTTAGAATAAAAGAAGAAAACAAAAAATTCAAAGTTCAAGTTTTTGAAAAAAGAATATTCAGAAAGAATAGGTGGGTTGATTTTGTTAAGTACAGCGGAAGCAATTCAACTTTCTTTTTCTCTTCAATGGAATTGGCTATTGAGGCATTGGTATATGAGGTAAAATTACAAACAATAAGAAATAGTATTTAACATGAGCCTACACGAAATAACAACTAAGCACAATTTAATTATTGCCGAAAAGTTCATCAATGATGAATTACCAACAGAAACGCAAAGCGAAATTAATCAGTTTGATGAAGTTTTTGATTTGCCATTGTATAACAAATGTATTTATTGAATTATGGCAGGCAATGTAAAACCTTTTGAATGTAAAAAACCTTGCAATAATTGTCCATACCGAAAGGATGCGCCATTGCAACATTGGGATAAGTTTGAGTATGAGAAATTGCTTAAACAAGAAAACGATTATTTTGGATCGGTTTACGGATGCCATAAAAACAATGGAAGCACTTGTATAGGATGGTTGATGAAACAAAATGAAAACAACTTTCCTTCAATCGCATTAAGACTGTCTTTAAGCACAAATAAAGTCAGTAGAGAATATTTAGATTCGCTAAACAGTCCAAGTGAATTATACAAGGACGTTCATGAAATGATAAAAGCAAATTACCCAGAGATTTTAAAAAAATAAAACCACTATGAAACAATTTGAAAACAAGGTATTGTTCATCAAGGATGAAGAGATGCTGAAAGAAGTAAAAGAATTACTTGATAAAACTTCTGTAAATATAGATCTTCCTACTTTATTTCTAACAAATGATGAATGCGATTATTTAATATATGATATACATTTTGAAGATTTTTTTATGTTTATGAAAACAGATTATGACCAAGAAATAACACTAGAAGAATTCAAAGAACTTTTAAAACAATCAAAATGATAAAAGAAATATTTCGAATAATTAAAGCCATTTTTGTGTTTATTTTAATTGGGATCGCAATTATATTTGGAAGTTGCCTAATACTTAACACAATATTATCTTATGTCAACGAACAAATTATCAACTTCCCCATTACCCGATTCGCAAAATGAATTCATAATAACAATAGACTTTACTAAGACCGACAACAAAAACGTTTATGTTTTTGGAAAAAGAGTAATCAGAACACAAGACATTAATATAGGCGAAATACAAGTACTTTAATTATGGAAAACTACGACAATTCAGAATTAGGAGTTGAACATCCTAATCATCCGGCAAACGAAATCGAAGTAATCGAACTTACGCAAGACGAACAAAGAATACAAGATCTCGAAATTCAGATTAAGGAAATTCAAAAGATATATTCAAATATTTTAAGAATGGAATCAGAAGAAGGTATATTTTCTCAATGCATCGGCATGGATGAGGAAAAGGAATCAAAATACATCAAGGCAAAAGAAATTTTTAACTTTAAACTAAACCAATTATGAGTGATAAACACCACTATAGAGCAGTATTTAAAAGCGATCACTTAGGTTCTGCAGATTTAGAAGATCTAATAGAACAAGGCAAGTCTTTGATATTCACTATTAAAAATGTAGTTCAGCAAAAAGGGGCAAAAGTTGCAGGAAAAAAAATGGATGCCAACATAGCTTATTTTTCAGAAAACATAAAACCAATGGTTTTAAATGCTACAAATTCTAAAATGATAAAAAGTTTTACAGGAAGTTCTTTTGTAGAAGACTGGAACAATGTAATTGTAGAGCTTTATATCGAAGAAAATGTAAAGTCTGTTTCCGGAGGCGTAACACAGGGCGTAAGAATAAGAAGTGTTCAGCCAAGAGAAAAACAAAAACCTGAATTTACAGAAGATCGCTTTGAAAATGCTAAAAAGGTAAACGCAACAAGAGAACAAATCGAAAAAGCATATTCTATAACAGAAGAAATGTATAAAAAATACTTAGAATATGGAACAGCGGAGTAAAGAATGGTTTGAAATGAGAAAAGGGAGGTTTACAGCCTCCCGAATTTCTGAATTGATGGGAATTAAGGGTTTAGGCAAAACAGGAGAATCTTATGCCTTTGAATTGGCTTGCGAACTTGTTTACGGAATAGATGAAGAAGATAACTTTGTTTCTCACGATATACAAAGAGGAATTTCCTTAGAACCTTTAGCTTTTAGGAAGTTTTCAGAACTTAAAGAACTCGAATTTAAATCTGTCAAAGAGGCTTATTTCATGCCATACGGAGAAAATGCCGGCGCAAGCCCTGATGGATTGATTGATGACAATGGGAATTTAGAAATAAAATGTCCGAGATCAGGAAAGTTCTTTAAGCTAGTTGCTTTGGGAGAGTCTGAAATAGACAAAAATTATTTAGATCAAATGCAGATGCAGATGCTTTGTTCTAATTCTGAATATACGAGTTTTTTCAATTATTGTATTTTTAACGGAATAGAAATGTGGCACGAAATCAAGATTAATCGTGATGAAAAAATAATAGAATTGATAAAAAGCAGAATCGAAGAAGCTACAGAATTAAGAAATGATTATGTCAAGTATCTAATCGAAAATAGGCAATTCTAATGGAAATTACGCTAATTAAGCAACTTAACGGCTCGTTTAAACCCGCATATGACAGTGACTATGAAAATGCAAAGAAGATAGCTTTAAACGAGCCTTTTGTTTTTACTTATAAAAAGCCTAGGAACTATAAGTTTTTAAAAAAGTTTTTCGCTTTGATCAACTTGGTTTATCAAAATCAAGAGCGTTATAATTCAATTGACCATTTACGAAAAGACTTGACAATAGCTTCGGGATTTTATGAAATACGATACGGCTTGCACGGAGAAGAAATAACAGAGGCAAAAAGCATTTCTTTCGCTAATATGACAGAAGAAGAATTTAGCGAACTATATAGTGCTTTTGTAGATACAGTAGTTAAATATTTTGAATTTAGTGAAACTGATATTGCTGAAAATATCGAACAATTTTTTTAATATGAAAAATACACAAACAAAAGAAGAAGCAATAGAAAGCGTTAAGAATGGTAATATTAATTATCATATAAAAGCTCTAGGATTCGCTATTGAATGGGTTAAAATTCAGATGAAACCATTTACAAGCGAAGAACTTAAAAATGCTTTTTACGCACTAGGAAATGAACCGCCTGGCGAATGCAGAATATGGGGTTCTGTAATTTTGGAACTTAAAAAATTAGGATTAATTACCGCTAACGGATTCCGAAAAAGTACTAATCCAATTTGCCACGGCCGGCCACAAACAATTTGGTTGAGCAAAAATTATCAGCTTAAGCAGCAACAAAACAGAAAACAAGAACAATCACTTAATTTATTTGAACAATGACATCGAAAGAAAAAGCAAAAGACCTATTTGAAAAATATTCATTTTTTGAGGTTGGAGGATATACAGGAAAATCAGAAATAAAAGACATGTGTAAATTATGCGTTGATGAAATATTACCATTATTATTTGCTGATTACAAAAGTCAAATGTTTTGGGAAGAAGTAAAATCAGAAATAGATAAATTATGAAAAAACTACTAAACTATTTCTTTCCTATCCCAACATCGGAGCAGAAAGTAAACCGAAGAACTTTAGAACTATTCGCTGTGTTAAATTCTCAAACAGAATATGTGCTAAATGACCTCGAAAAAGTACAAGTACTAAACAATCTTCGAAGGTTTCTAAATGAATCGCTTACATCGAAGAAAAATAAGCTTATAGAAGATGCTGTAAACGCAAACTTAAGCTCGTCAGAAGTTCAGAACGCAATTAACCATATTGAGTAACCAAAATTAAATAAATATAAAATGGAAGTATCAGGAAAATTAAAAGTTATAAATGCAACGCAACAAGTTAGTGCGGCATTTCAAAAAAGAGAATTGGTAGTAACAACCAACGAACAATACCCGCAGCATATATTAATTGAATTTTCGCAGGATAAATGCGATTTGCTTAATAACTATACAGTCGGTCAAGAAGTGAAAGTTTCGATTAATCTTCGTGGACGTGAATGGACAAATCCGCAGGGCGAAACAAAATACTTTAATCAAATCCAAGGATGGAGAATTGAATTATTATCGGGGCAAAAAGAGCCTGTAAATACAGCCTCAAAACCTTTTGAGCCTTCTGAAAATTTCAAAGAGGAAGAACATGATGATCTTCCGTTTTAGTATATGAGAGAGTGGGAACAAAAAGAAACGGAAAAGTTTGAATACTTATTTCCGTTTCTTTCAAATGAAGATTTATCAAGGGTGTTTAATCGTTCTGTAACAGCTATAAAGAATAAAGCTATTCGTTTAAACATAGATAAAAGTCCTTATAATTTTGAAAGAGTATTTAGAATAAAAGAAACCTACCACATCTACGAAAGCAAAATAAATTTCATGGAGTAGTTGTGTATTTGAAATATTATCGTATTTTTGTTGTGTAGTTGGCTCATCACATTATACCAACGTCAGTCTTAAACAACTCCAATAATGAACCGAAGTGATGAGCGGGGATTTATTGGAGTTTTGTTTTTTTATCAACTTAATAGTTTATTGGAACTTAAAACCTTTATTTATCATGGCTAAATTTGAACTTAAATTTATTGCAAGTGATGACGAAAATACTAATATTTCTGTTGTTAATCATCAAAAAGAAATACTTATTAAAACCGAATCGGATATAGATTCATTTTGTATTTACTTAGACAAATCAACCGCAATAAAATTCGCTAAAACACTTCGTACCGAGATAAACAAGATAACAGAAGTGGAAGGAGGTTATAATGGCTAAAGAACTTCCATATTTTAAATTTGAACCTAATGCTTGGGACAATGGAAATATACAAATGTTATCAAGAGAGGATAAAGGCTTGTTTGTTGATATTTGCTCAATGTATTGGTCAAGACTTGGGGATATTCCTTTAAAATTAGTTATTCAGAAGCTATGCGCTGGCAATGCGACCGCATTAAATTCGCTTTGCGATGAAAAAATAATTGAGGTTATCGATGGTAATATTTTTATAAAATTCCTATCCGAACAGCTTAACGAATTTGAAGATGTAAGCAAACAAAACTCTAAAAACGCAAAAGAAGGCTGGGAAAAGCGCCGTAAACAAAAGGAAGAAAGCGACCGCAATGCGACCGCATTAAATCCGCAATGCGAAAACGATGCCATAAGAGAAGATAAGATAAGAGAAGAAGAGATAAAAGAAGAAAATAATAATACGGCTTTGCCTTTTTCTTTTTTCAATTCATTAATTAATTACGGTTTTAAAAAAGAACTTGTTTTAGAATGGATAAAGGTCAGGAAAAACAAAAAACTAACCAACACCGAAACATCTTTTAAAAACTTCATAAAAGAAATTGAAAAAACGAATGCTGATAAAAATGATATTATAACCGAATGCATTGTTAAAAGTTGGGGAGGTTTTAAAAGCGAATGGTATAAAAAAGAAAATTATTTTGGATTTAATGAAAAAAGTAAATACGAAATTACAGGAGCTTTCGGAAAATCAATTTTAATGCTTACAGAAGAGGAGTACCAAGAAAAATTAAAGTCTGACAAACATAATACATATAAATTAATTCATGGACTATAGAGATTTTAATATTGATATTAGAAGTTCAAAGACTTCGGGTCAGGTTCAAACAGTATGCCCCCAATGTAGCCACACAAGGAAAAAGAAAACAGATAAATGCCTTTCTATTAATTTAGATAAACAAGTTTGGTTGTGTCAGCATTGCGGTTGGAAAGGCGGATTAATTGAAAAATTGGAAAAAGTAGAATACACAAAGCCAATATGGAAAAATAAAACTGAACTTTCTGAAAAGATGGTAAAGTATTTTGAAGGTAGAAAGATAAGCCAAAACACTCTAAATGCTTTTAAAATTAGCGAAGGACTTGAATTTATGCCACAGGATGCAAAAGAATTAAATACAATCCAATTTAACTACTTTCGAAATGAAGAGCTTATAAATGTAAAGTATAGAAGCGGTAACAAGCATTTCAAACTACACAAAGGAAGCGAGCTAATATTTTATAATTTAGATTGCATTTTAGGTCAAAAGGAAATTATAATTTCAGAGGGGGAAATAGATGCGCTGTCATTTTACGAATGTGGCTATAAAAATGTTTTGTCAGTTCCTAACGGTGCAAATATAAATACCAATAATCTGCAGTATTTAGATAATTGTGTGGATTTGTTGGAAAACGTGGAAACTTTCTACATAGCAACTGATAACGATATTGCTGGAAGAAAATTAAGATATGAGCTTGCCGAACGTTTGGGATTAGATAAATGCAAATACATTGAGTTTGAAGAATACAAAGACTGTAATGATTTGCTCCAGCACAAAGGTAAATTAGGAGTTGATGAAGCTTTTAAAAATGCAAAAGAATTTCCAATTGAGGGAGTTTTTACCATTAGCGATATTGATTTAGAAATTAACGATATGTACGTTAATGGATTAGATAACGGAGTTGATTGCGGAATGCCTGATTTTGATAATTTGGTTCGATTTTCAAAGTCATATACAACGATAATTACAGGTGTTCCCGGACACGGTAAAAGCGATTTTTTAGACCAAATGGCTTTGAAGATTACTTTACGACATAATTGGAAGTTTGCTTTTTATAGTCCTGAAAACAGACCAACAAGATTGCATTTTTCAAAACTCGCAAGAAAATTGATCGGTAAGAAATGGTTTGGCAATAATAGAATCGATGAAGATGAGCTGGAACAAAGCAAATTATTTTTAAATGGTAAGTTTTGGTTCATAAAACCGCCTAAGGATTTTTCGTTAGACAGTATTTTAAGCTCCGTAAAGCAATTAAAAAAGACAAAAGGTGTTGATGCTTATGTTATTGATGCTTGGAACAAATTGGAGCATAAATATACCGGTTCGGAAACAAAATACATTGGAGAGAGTTTAGATAAGATAAATCAATTCAATGAAGATA
>Ga0247815_10001625_pt1 | contig 17110 bp, 10 predicted proteins | sample UWRJL194509B1_FD_181014 | JGI IMG/M metagenome (GOLD analysis project Ga0247815, IMG submission 181014) | Plant litter microbial communities from Arlington Agricultural Research Station in Wisconsin, United States - UWRJ-L194-509B-1 | ecosystem: Environmental > Terrestrial > Plant litter >...
GAAACGCACTGAATGTAGACGGCGGGGTAGCCATGGGCTTTTACAGATAAGTTGTTTAGGTTTTTATTTAAGTTTGTTTAAAACAAAAGTGGTTTTTTGTGATCTAACGTTTGAAATCATTCGAGCGTTAGATTTTTTTTAATTCTAACAGCTTTAATAATTAACAAAGAATATAAAATAGTAAAGTTAAACCAGAGTTCAATTTATATAAATTGTATATATTGTAACCTCTACTAAAATATAAATATTATGTTAATCAGATCAAATAATATAGCATCTCATAATGAGGATTTATTAAAAAAACATACTAATAAATTTGCTTTTACACTATCAGAAATTGGTGAAGCAGAATCGATTATTAAAAAATTAATCGATTTTCAAATTGCGATTCCATCTTGGGCATTAGGAACAGGAGGAACCAGATTTGGACGTTTTGCAGGAGGAGGAGAACCACGTTCGATTGAAGAAAAAATCGAAGATGTAGGTTTGCTTCATGCTTTAAACAATGCTTCGGGAGCAATTTCACTTCATATTCCCTGGGATATTCCACAAGATTATAAAGCAATCAAAACCCTTGCAGGACAACACGGATTGAAGTTTGATGCCATGAATTCAAACACTTTTCAGGATCAGGCAGATCAGGCGCATTCATACAAATTTGGATCTTTGCAAAATGTAAATAAAGCAGTTCGCAAACAAGCCATTGCACATAATATTGAAGTGATTCAGCACGGAATCGAATTAGGATCAGAGTCGTTAACAGTTTGGCTGGCTGACGGATCTTCTTTTCCAGGACAATTAAACTTCCGTAAAGCTTACCAAAATACATTAGAAAGTTTAGAGGAAATCTACGCAGCTTTGCCATCAAACTGGAAATTATTTTTAGAATACAAATGTGCTGAACCTAACTTTTATTCTACAACAGTAGCAGATTGGGGACAATCTTATTCGTATGTGAAAAAATTAGGCGATAAAGCACAGACATTGGTTGATTTAGGACACCACCTGCCAAATGCAAATATCGAGCAGATTGTTTCTTTATTATTAATGGAAAACAAGCTGGGCGGATTCCACTTTAATGATTCAAAATACGGAGACGACGATTTAACAGCCGGAGCATTAAAACCTTACCAATTATTCCTGATCTTTAACGAATTAGTTGAAGGAATGGATGCAAGAGGAATGAACCACGCCAAAGATTTAGGCTGGATGATTGATGCTTCTCATAATATCAAAGATCCTTTAGAAGATTTATTACAATCTGTAGAAGCGATTATGATTGCGTATGCTCAGGCACTTTTGGTTGACAGAAAAGCTTTAGAAGCAGCACAGGAAGAAAATGATGTTGTTAAAGCTCAGGAAATCCTGCAAAATGCTTTCCGCACAGACGTTCGTGCTTTAGTTGCTGAAGCCCGTTTACGTTCCGGAGCAGCGTTAAATCCGGTTGAATTGTACCGCAGTCTTGCTGTAAGATCAAATTTAGTTGGAGAAAGAGGTTTAAAAACTATGGCAACAGGCTTATAAATGAAGTTATAAATTATGAGTTATAAGTTAATAAAATGTGACTTATCAAAAAATCATAATTCTGTACTCACAATTTATAATTCATAATTTACAATTAAAAAAATGAATGTAGTTGCAATTTTTGATATTGGTAAAACAAACAAAAAAGTATTTTTATTTGATGAAAATTATAAAATTGTTTGGGAAAAATCAGTAAATCTTGACGAAACTGTTGATGAAGATGGTTTTCCATGCGAAGATATTGAAGTTCTGAAAAACTGGATACTCGATAGATTATCAGAAATAAAAAATCTTGATAACTATGTTTTAAAAGCCATCAATTTCAGCACTTACGGTGCTAGTTTTGTTTACATTGATGAGCAGGGAAAAGTTTTAACTCCTCTGTATAATTATTTAAAAGATTATCCGGAGGATTTAAAAAATGACTTTTATAAAAAATACAAAGGCAAAGAAAAATTTGCTGTCAAAACCGCTTCACCTGTTTTAGGAAGTTTAAATTCAGGAATGCAGATTTATCGATTAAAAGAGGAAAATCCTGAATTGTTCGAAAAGGTAAAATACTGCCTGCATCTGCCTCAATTTTTGAGTTTTCTTTTGACTAATGAAGCTTATTCTGATATCACAAGTATTGGATGCCATACGAATCTTTGGAATTTTAAAAAGATGAAGTACCATAAATGGCTCAAAAACGAAAATATTATTGATAGAATTCCGCCGATTCACCACGGAAAAGATGTTATAAAACAAGCAGACGGATTAGCAGTTGGGGTGGGTCTACACGACAGTTCATCGGCAATTATTCCGTATACCATCAACTTTACAGAGCCTTTCGTATTATTATCAACCGGAACGTGGAGTATTTCACTGAATCCTTTCAATAATAAGCAGTTAACTTTTGAAGAACTGCAAAACGATTGTTTGTGTTACATGCAGTATACAGACAAACCTGTAAAAGCCGCGCGTTTGTTTGCCGGTAACGAACATGAAGTCCAGACCAAAAGACTGGCAGAACATTTTAAGGTGCCGCTGGATTCTTATAAAGATATTTATTTTGATAAAAAGATAGTTTCTAACCTAAGAGCCTTAAACTTTACAATTGTTTATCCAAAAAAATACGATACCGATATTCTTAAGGATTGTCCTTTTCAAAAAAGAGACCTTTCCAACTTTAAGAGTTATGACATCGCGTATCATCAATTAATGCTTGATTTAGTTGAACAACAGGTTTTTTCGACTAATTTAGTGATACACAACAGTCCGGTTAAGAAAATTTTTGTTGATGGAGGTTTTAGCAAGAATTCAATATTTATGAATTTACTTGCCGAGGCTTTCCCGGATGTAGAAGTGTATGCGGCTTCGATGGCGCAGGCAAGTGCTTTGGGCGCTGCATTGGCAATTCATCAAAACTGGAATCCTAAACCGATCCAGAATGATTTAATTGATTTGAAGTTTTATAAGCACTAGTTTTTAAATTAAAAATTTAAAATCTGCTGAAAGCGAATAAAATTTTTATTTATAGCCACAAATTAAGGAATTAAAAAGATATTTATTCACGCAGCTTCTGCAGATTTAAGCAGATTTAATTTTAGAGAATCATCTGTATGCATCTGCTTAAATCTTTTAAAATCTGCGAAAAAAAATAGTACACATCGGGCAAGTTTCTATGTGTTTAAAAAATAAGTACCAAGAATATGAAAGTCGGATTATTTATACCGTGTTATGTTGACCAGTTTTATCCAAAAGTGGCAATTGCAACCTATGAACTTTTGCAAAAATTAGGCTGCGATGTTCATTTTCCGATGGGGCAGACTTGTTGCGGCCAGCCAATGGCCAATAGCGGTTATGCGCATTTGACTAAAGGCTGTGATGCCAACTTCATCGCCAATTTTACAGGATTTGATTATATTGTTTGCCCGTCGGGAAGTTGTGTTTTACATGTGAAAGACCATTTGCATGACGAAAAACAAGAAGAGTTAGCTTCAGAAATGAGAAAGAAAGTTTTCGAATTGACAGAGTTTATTACCGACATTCTTAAAATTGATCATATCGACGGCAGTTTCCCTTTTAGAGTCGGAATGCATGTAAGTTGTCACGGGCAGCGTGGTTTACATCTTTCGCAGATGACAGAATTAAACGCGCCATTTTTCTCTAAACCAGAGCAGTTGCTGCACAATATAAAAGGGCTTGACCTGGTTTCGTTATCCAGAAAAGATGAATGCTGCGGATTTGGTGGCACATTTTGTGTAACCGAAGAAGCCGTTTCGGTAAAAATGGGGCAGGACCGCGTAAAAGATCATGAAAACCATCAGGTAGATTATATTACAGGCGGTGATATGTCGTGTTTAATGCATTTGGAAGGAATTCTAAAAAGGCAGAAAAGCCATGTAAAAACGATTCACATTGCCGAAATATTAAACTCGCTCGAAAATTAAAGGATTTAGAAATTGGTAATAATTTCAAGATTTACTTTTAACTCACAAAAGATGTCTTCAAAAAAAATAATAGAACACAGCGAAGCCGCAACCCAATTTAATAAAGATGTCGAACGTGTCAATTGGCACGATGAAACACTTTGGTTTGTCCGCGAAAAACGAGATAAAGCGGCATACCAAATGCAGGATTGGGAATTACTTAGGGAAACAGCTTCTAAAATAAAAAATAACGTACTTTCTAATATTCACGATTATTTAGTTGAATTTGAAGAAAATGCGCAGAAAAACGGCATCATTGTGCATTGGGCTGCCGATGCGAAAGAACACAATGAAATCGTGCATTCGATCATGGTAAAACATGGCGTAAAGCAAATGGTAAAATCAAAATCGATGCTTACCGAAGAATGTCATTTGAATGAGTATTTAACGGAAAAAGGCATAGACGTTATCGATTCTGATCTTGGAGAACGCATTGTGCAGTTAAGAAAAGAACCGCCAAGCCATATCGTTTTGCCGGCAATTCACCTAAAAAAAGAAGATGTAAGTGAAACTTTTCACGAGCATCTCGGAACAGATAAAGGAAATATTGATCCGCAGTATTTAACCGAAGCCGCAAGAATTCACCTTCGTGATACTTTTTTAACCCGAAGAGCTGCTCTAACAGGAGTGAATTTTGCCATTGCGTCAACCGGTGAATTTGTAGTTTGCACTAATGAAGGAAATGCTGATATGGGCGCGCATTTAGCCGATGTTCATATCGCCTGTATGGGATTTGAGAAATTGATTCCGCAGCGCAAACATTTAGGTGTTTTCCTGAGATTATTAGCCAGAAGCGCAACAGGACAGCCTATTACCACATTTTCAAGTCATTTTAAGAAACCAAGAGACGGAAAAGAAATTCATATCGTAATTGTCGATAACGGCAGGAGCACGCAGTTAGGAAGAGAAGATTTTAGAAATTCTCTAAAATGCATTCGATGTGGCGCCTGTATGAACACTTGCCCGGTTTACAGACGAAGCGGCGGACACAGTTATCATAATGCAGTTGCGGGCCCAATTGGGGCTATTTTAGCGCCTAATCTTGACATGAGCAAAAATGCTGATCTTCCGTTCGCAAGTACGCTTTGTGGTTCTTGTACGAATGTTTGTCCGGTAAAAATTGATATTCACGACCAATTATACAAATGGCGTCAGGTTTTGGTCAAAGAAGGCCATACGCCGGCCGTTAAAACAGCAGCGATGAAAACCATGGCAACTGTTTTAGCGAATCCAACAATTTTTAATATTGCGGGTAAATCAGGCCGTTTTGTAATGAAAAATATTCCCGGTTTAGTTAATAATAAAATGAATAAATGGTACGATCAACGCGAAATGCCAGATGTTCCGGAGGAATCTTTTAGAGAATGGTACAAGAAAAATTCAAGAGAATCAAAAGCGAAAAAAGATGAGTAGTAAAGCCGAAATTTTAAAAAAAATAAAGCAGAATCAACCCGCTTTTGTTACTGAACTGCCTGACTTAAAAGTATTAGGTTCAGAAGATTTTGATGTGCTTCAAACGTACAAAACAGTATTAAAAAACATTGGCGGCGATTCAGTCGAAGTTGCTGACTACCAAGATATCATTCAATATATAAAAACAAATTATGACGTTGAAAAACGAATCATAACCACTATTCCGGAGCTTTCTGAAATTGCAAAATTAAATTGGGAAAATGATGATCCGCATTCACTTGAAAATGTAGAGCTAACGATTGTTAAAGCGCATTTTGGAGTGGCTGAAAACAGTGCGCTTTGGGTAACCGATGATGTATTAGGACAACGCGTTTCGCCTTTTATTGCACAATATCTGGCTATCATAGTACATAAAAAAGATCTTTTGGCCACGATGCATCAGGCGTATGAAAAAATTGGAAACCAGGAATACGGTTTCGGAACTTTTATCGCCGGACCTTCAAAAACGGCTGATATTGAACAATCTTTGGTCTTAGGCGCACACGGAGCCAGAGGATTAATTGTTTTTTTATTGGATTAAAATATTCATTGTATGCCATAATAAAAAAGAGGATTTTTACATCCTCTTTTTTTTGTTTGTATATGTTTCAATGAAATTGTCTGACATCAAATAAAAGTTTAATTTTATCATTATTACCTTAATATAAAATAAAGATAGAATGAATAACGGAAAAAACCTTAAAGCTGTTGCATACGGAGAAGTCCTTTGGGATGTTTTTGCCAATAAAAAAAAGATTGGAGGAGCACCGCTCAATGTTGCTTTACGCATGAAAACACTAGGCTGTGAAGCAGCGATGATCAGCTGTGTAGGAAATGACGAAGATGGAAAAGCAATTATAAATCATATAAATAGTTTAGGACTTGAAACCGGTACTATTATACAATCAGACGAATATCCGACAGGTTTGGTTACCGTTACTTTAAACGAAAGCGGCAGTGCGAGCTATGAAATCAATTATCCATCGGCCTGGGATAAAATTTTGTTGAATGATCTGGCAAAAAAAATAACCGAAGAAGCTGCTGTTTTGATTTTTGGCAGTTTAGTGTGCCGGGATGAAGTTTCAAGAAAATCCCTTGAAGAATTATTGAAGACTAAAGTTTACAAAGTTTTTGATGTCAATTTAAGAAAGCCGCATTATACTTATCAAATTCTGGAACAACTGATGCTGTCTGCCGATTTTATTAAATTTAATGATGAAGAACTACTTGAAATAGCGGCTGCCTTGCATTCTCCTTTTATTACTTTAGAAGAAAATATTTATTTTATTGCTGAAAAAACCAATACAAAAGCCATGTGTGTGACTCGTGGCGCAGATGGAGCATTATTGTTTTGGGAAAACCAGCTATACGAAAATCCGGGTTATACAATTAAGGTAGTGGATACCGTAGGTGCCGGAGATTCTTTTTTAGCCACATTAATAACTTCACTTCTTACCAATAAAGAACCGCAGGATGCTATTAATCTTGCTTGTGCTGTGGGTGCATTGGTTGCCGGATCGCCCGGAGCCAATCCGGAAATTCCAGATGCTGCTATTGAGAAAATGATTCAATCCGTATAATTCCGTTTTATACGGCACTTCTATACAAACCACTTTTTCGAAAGTGTTTTTTTGTTTTTTACAAACTCTTAAATAATAATTGAAAAATCAGAATAAGTCATAAAAAAATAGTTTTAAACAGCATATTTAACGGATTAATTTTATTTCTTTCAAAGTGTTTTTTCTGCAATAAATTTTGTAATCCATATTACATCAAATAAATTTATTTGTTAACTTTTATATGTTTGTAAATTTTTAAATAATTGATTGTTAGTTTTTTAGTATTGATTTTTTGTTCACTTTTTTTATTTTATTTTTTTTAGAGTTTATTTATTTTTAATTTTACTCTTCAGGAATGACCATAAAAATAATTATCATGAATCAGGTATTGGACACAAAAAGCAGCGAAAAAATTTACACTCAAAACGAAGCGATGGAAGCCTCTTTAGAATATTTTAAAGGAGATAGTCTGGCGGCAACAGTTTGGATTAGTAAATATGCACTAAAAGATTCGCAAGGCAATATATTCGAAAAATCTCCAAACGACATGCACCGTCGTATTGCGTCTGAAGTGGCGCGCGTTGAAAAAAAATATGCAAATCCGCTAAGTGAAAATGAAATTTTCGATCTCATAAAAGATTTTAAATATCTAGTGCCGCAAGGAAGTCCAATGACCGGAATTGGAAATCCATTTCAGGTTGCATCGCTGTCAAATTGTTTTGTGATCGGAAATGATAATTCTGATTCTTACGGCGGGATTATGAAAACAGACCAGGAACAAGTACAGCTCATGAAACGCAGAGGCGGTGTAGGTCATGATCTTTCGCATATTCGTCCAAAAAGTTCACCTGTAAAAAACTCGGCGTTGACCTCTACAGGATTGGTTCCTTTTATGGAGCGTTATTCTAATTCGACTCGCGAAGTGGCACAAGATGGGCGTCGTGGCGCATTAATGCTTTCGGTTTCTATAAATCATCCTGATGCAGCTGATTTTATCGATGCAAAAATGGAACAGGGAAAAGTAACCGGAGCCAACGTGTCTGTTCGTATTGATGATACTTTTATGAAAGCCGTAAAAGCAGATAGTGTATATCTTCAAAAATATCCCATCTTCAGCGATAATCCATTATATACCAAAGAAATTAAAGCGAAGGAATTGTGGAACAAAATTATTCACAACGCCTGGAAATCGGCAGAACCGGGAATCCTCTTTTGGGATACCATTATCAACGAATCACTGCCGGATTGTTATGCTGATTTGGGCTACAAGACATTATCGACAAATCCTTGCGGTGAAATTCCGCTTTGCGCTTACGATTCTTGTCGTCTTCTGGCCATCAATTTGTTTTCGTATGTCAATCATCCTTTTACAAAAAAAGCCTCTTTTGATTATGTGCTTTTCAAAAAACACGTTTTGGCGGCCCAAAGAATCATGGATGATATTATTGATTTGGAATTAGAGAAAATAGATGCCATTTTAGCTAAAATAAATCAGGACCCTGAATCTGAAGAAGTAAAACTGGTAGAAAAAAATCTTTGGTTAAACATTCGCCATAAAGCAAACGAAGGGCGTCGTACCGGAATTGGCATCACGGCAGAAGGCGATATGCTGGCAGCACTTGGTTTGCGTTACGCAAGCGATGAAGGAATTAAATTTTCTGAAGAAATTCAAAAAATATTAGCAATAGAAGCATACCGAGGTTCGGTAAATCTGGCAAAAGAACGTGGTATGTTTGGAATTTATGATTCAGAACGAGAAAAAAACAATCCTTTTTTACTGCGATTAAAAGAAGCCGACAGCGAATTGTATTATCAAATGCAGGAACACGGACGACGTAATATTGCGCTGCTGACCATTGCGCCAACCGGAACCACAAGTTTGATGACCCAGACCACTTCTGGAATTGAGCCGGTATTTTTGCCGGTTTACAAACGCCGTCGAAAAGTAAACCCAAATGACAAAGACGCCCGCGTAGATTTTGTAGATGAAATTGGTGACAGCTGGGAAGAATATGTCGTTTTTCATCATCGTTTTAAAGAATGGATGCTGGTTAACGGCTATGATACTGCTAAAAATTACAGTCAGGAAGAAATTGACGAGTTAGTAAAAAAATCACCTTATTATAAAGCAACAAGCAATGATATTGACTGGCTGAGCAAAGTGCGTATGCAGGGTAAAATTCAAAAATGGGTGGATCATTCCATTTCTGTAACCATCAACGTGCCTAATGAAACGCCGGAGGAAATGGTTGATAAATTGTATATGGAAGCCTGGGAAGCCGGATGCAAAGGCGTAACGGTGTATCGCGATGGTTCGCGTTCCGGAGTTTTGATCTCGAATACCGAGAAAAAAGAAGAAACTCCTGAAGAACAATTGAGTATTTTTCCAACAAAACGCCCGCAGGTTTTAGAAGCTGATGTGGTTCGTTTCCAGAATAGTAAAGACAAATGGATTGCATTTATTGGTGTGCTGGAAGGAAGACCTTATGAAATTTTTACCGGTTTGGTTGATGATGAAGATGGAATCTTGATTCCGCGCTGGGTTTCAGAAGGATTAATCATTAAAAATAAAAAAGAAGACGGAACAACGCGTTACGATTTTCAATACAAAAATACACGTGGTTATAAAACCACAATCGAAGGACTTTCGCATAAATTTAATCCTGAATACTGGAATTATGCCAAATTGATTTCGAGTACGTTGAGACACGGAATGCCAATTGATAAAGCGGTCGAATTGGTGTCAAGTTTACAGCTTGACAGCGAATCGATCAACACCTGGAAAAATGGTGTGGCGCGTGCCTTAAAACGTTATATCGTAGACGGTACTGCAGCACACGGACAGAAATGCAGCAACTGTAATTCGACCAATCTTATTTATCAGGAAGGCTGTCTTACCTGTAGTGACTGCGGTTCTTCTAAATGCGGTTAAAATAGTAACGATTCTCCATAAAAAAATGCGCAAAGGTTCCTGACTTTTGCGCATTTTTTTGTTGATAAATAACCTAAATATTAAAAATAGAGTAGATTTTATCGTTTCGTTTTTCAATTATATTTGTGTGAAACAGCTGCAGCATCAAATGAATTTTGTGCATCGTAACCCTTAAAATATAGAAAAATGAAAATTCTTTTTTATTGCTTACTAGTAATATTGCCATGTGAATTCTATTCTAATAAAAGTGACGATAAGATTGATGAAGTTTTTATAAATTGGAATATTGCTACTTCAAAGTCAATACAATCGCAGGAAGATTTTACCAATAATGGCTATCAAAAGTCTTTATATAAAAATAGGTTAGAAGCCTTCAAAGCCTATATTGAGGTGGCTGATTTCAACCAATTGAACAAAAAATCCATACGCTGCAAACTTTTAGATCAAAATCTAAATCAATGGGGAGATAAATTTTATATCGTAGAAGCTAATGAGTCTGGAGAAAGAAGCAGAAAATTATCGTATATTATAATTCCAACCACTAAAAATGGCACAAAAATTATTCAATACGAATATCAAAACGCAAAGTGGGTCAAGGTTAAGGAATCTGCTGTTGGTTATATTTTTAAATATGACAGGGAACGTTATATTGCTCCTTTTGGCAAGGCCAAAAATGAAGACGACGTGGTCGTAACCTACATAGAAAACAGTAAGGTAATATGTTCAGATTTCTTTTTGATTTTTACAATGAAACCACTTGAAATTATAAAAGAGCAATAAGTAGTTTGAAATTTATTATTTATAAGCAAAGGTTTATTAAAAACCACATCAAAGTAAAAAATCCTGTCAACAAATCATCAAAAGAAGTTTTTGTACCTTGAATAGTATAAAATATCTATAAAATAGCTTATAATTGCACTCTTTCAACAGCAAAAAAGGCATTTTATTTTGAAATATTTTGTTCTATATCTTCTCTTGTTTTTTGGGTTTTCTCCATGCGGATATTCCCAGGATTACCCCGTTAAATTTCTCGATATTTCAGACGGTTTGTCGAACAATTCAGTAACCACGATCTTTCAGGACAGCGACGGTTATATGTGGTTTGGCACTTATGACGGACTCAATCGTTACGATGGTTATAATTTTAAGGTTTTCAGAAACCGAATCAACGATAAAAAATCTTTACCCTTTAATACCATTTATAATATTGAAGGCGATTTGCAAAAAAATCTCTGGATTGGCGGTTCAAACGGACTTTGTATTTATAATAAAACCAATGCCGTTTTTCAGGCGGCATCATATGTTGTTCCCAATCAAAAGCCGAGAATTTTAAAAGATATCATTCATCAGATGCGAGCTGTTTCGGATCAATTGTTTTTAGTAGCTTCACAAAATTTAGGTTTGATTGTTTTTGAAAATGGTTCTTTAACCGGAAAGCACGTGCCGCTGAAAGTCCTCGGAAATAATATCAGCATGGACAGTTATGATGCAATAGCGATTCAGGATGATAAAAAAAATGCAAGAAGCTGGGTGTATGTTCGAAATGTCGGAATCTGTACTTTCAATTATGCTTCAAAATCCTTACAAGTTGTTTTTCCTCTTTTGATAGAAGTAAAAGCCATGAAACTCGCATCAGATGGAAAGCTCTGGCTCGGAACTGATGAAGGACTTTTTCTCTTTAATACAAAATCAGGAGTGCTTTCAGAAAATTATTTCGCCAGCAAATGCAGTGTTACCGATATCTTAATTGACAAGAAAAAAGAAATGTGGATTACGACAGACGGATGCGGCATTTACAAGGTAATCGGAACCCATAAAAAAGCAATTCCGTACAGTGGCGTAAAAGAAAATAAACTTGTAAAAAGTAATTCGATCTGGAGTTTATACGAAGATAAAGCAGGCAATAAATGGATAGGTACACTGCGCGGCGGCATTAGTATGCTGAGCAACACGACCAAGTATTTTAAAAGCATCAGGTATAATGCCAATGATCCTGCCGAGAACTTCATTTTGTCATTTTGCGAAGACGAAAAAAACAATTTATGGGTAGGAACTGATGGCGCGGGCTTGAAATATTGGGACAGGAAAAATAATAAATATATTAATTACGGCAATAAATTATCGAGTCCCTTTATTACCAGTATTGTTCGCGACAACAACAATGAGATCTGGCTTTCGACCTGGGCGGGCGGTATCAACAAGATAGACCCTAAAAACAATTCTGTAACGCAATATTCCTGTTACAATCCGTTTACGAAGCAAACCGAAAAAAATATCTGGTTTGTGTATAAAGATTCAAAAGCAAATATATGGGCAAGCGCGACCAATGAAGGTTCGTTGTACGTTTTTGACCGCACAAAAAACAGCTTTGCACTTTTTGACAAATCGGTCACTAATTTGCAATGTATGACCGAAACCAGCGACGGAAAATTGTGGGGAGGAAATTATACCTCGTTATTTTCTATCGAAAAAGGAACGCGAAAAATTACCAGAACAATTATCGGAAATCCTGTTCGATGCATTCATGAAGACAAAGACAAAAATTTCTGGCTCGGAACTCAGGAAGGCGGACTGCTTTTGTTTGACCGGAAAACAAAAACGTTTAAAAGACTTACTACAGACGATGGTCTGCCTTCTAATACTATTTTACGATTATTAGAAGACAAAGGCGGTAATCTTTGGATGAGTACGTATAATGGCATCTGCAGATTCGACAAAAAGAGAAAAACATTCCGGAATTTCTCTGTCAATGACGGACTTCAAAGCAATCAGTTTAGTTTTAATGCCGGAATCCAATTAGCTTCGGGAGAATTTCTGTTTGGAGGAATAAACGGTTTTAATATCTTTTTTCCGGAAGCGATTAAAGGATTCAATCAGGAAAATAATGTATTGCTGACGGATTTTTACGTGAACAACCAGCCTATTGAGGAAAGCAAAGCCGAATTGGTTTCCGAAGAAAAATCAGGACAGATAAAAGAAGTGAGTTTAGCGTATGACCAAACCACTTTATCGCTTGAATTTGTGGCTTTGGATTATAACAATGCCGATAAAATAAATTATGCCTATTTTCTGGAAGGCTGGGACGAGCAATGGAATTATGTGGGTCAGGCCCGAAAAGCAAATTATTCAAGACTTCCTGAAGGGAGATATACTTTTAAAGTAAAAACAACCAATTTTAAAGGAGGGTGGAACAAAGCAGTAAGCCTGATTAATATTGAAGTTTTACCGCCCTGGTACAGGACATGGTGGGCGTATTCGCTGTATTTACTGGCTGGTATTGCAGGTATTTTAGCTTATCTAAAATACAATAAAAATAGGGAAGAGCTTAAATATAAAGTCAAAATTGCCGAGCTGGAAAGCAAAAAAGAAAAGGAAATTGCCGAAAAACAATCGTCGATGTTTACCTATATCTCGCATGAGTTTAGAACGCCGCTTTCGCTGATAATCAATCCGCTGAAAAAAGCAGTTCAAAAAGAAAGTGTTCAAAATGGCTCTTCGGGAAGCGATTTGGCAATTGCGCACAGGAACGCCAGACGACTTTTGAGTCTGGTTGATCAGCTATTGCTTTTCAGAAAAGCAGAGAATGATGCTGATTCCCTTAGATTATCGCCCATTAATGTCAATAGTTTGTGCAATGAGGTGTATCAATGTTTTGTAAATCAGGCAAAAGATAAAAACATCAATTATATTTTTAATGTTCCGGATCATGAAATTGTGATTATCGGCGATTATGAAAAAATTGAGATTTCGTTATTCAATTTAATGTCAAATGCCTTTAAATACACCCCAATTGGCGGCGAAATTAATCTGAAATTAGAAGAAAATGATCACGAAGTAATGCTTGAAATCTCGGATAGCGGTGACGGAATCGAGAAAAAAGATATTGAGGTGATTTTTGAAAAATTCAAACAGATCAATTCTAAAGTTTCGGTAGGAACCGGTTTTGGGATCGGACTTTACATTGTCAAGTATTTTGTAGACAAACACAAGGGAACGGTAAGCTGCGAAAGCGAATTAGGAAAAGGAAGTATTTTTAAGCTGACGTTCTTAAAAGGGAATGAGCATTTTCAGGATATAGAAATTACGAATGTTGTACCGCAGCGAAGCCAGTTATTTGATGAACTTATTGTCGATGATGTCGAAGAAAACAGTCCTATAAACAATACGGTTTCTGAAAGTGATTTCCAGAAAATCATGCTTACTGACAAACGCACGGTTTTGATCATTGATGATAATGCAGAAATCAGATCGTATCTGATAAAATTATTTTCGGAGAACTATATTATTTACAGCGCCGAAAATGGGCAGGAAGGTTTAGAACTGACTAAAAAGCACATGCCGGATCTTGTAATAAGCGACATAACAATGGAGCAGATGGATGGGTTGGAATTGTGCCGAAAAATAAAAGAAAGCGATAGTCTATCACATATTCCGGTAATCTTGTTAACAGCGTCTAAAAATCCCGAAACGCATCTGCAGGGAATCACCGATGGTGCCGATGATTACATTACAAAACCATTTGACGATGATATTTTGGCTGCGCGTGTAGAATCTTTATTAAGAAACCGAAGTAATTTAAGAACTTATTTCTTAGACAGTATTACACTTAAGGAAAATACGCAGAAAGTTCCGGTAGAATATCAGGAGATTTTGAAAAAGTGCATCGATATCGTCGAAGCGAATATTCATAAAAGAGATTTTACGATCAAAAATTTTGCGCTCGAAATGGGAATGAGCCACAGAACGCTGTATACTAAAATTAAGATCATTTCAGGTCAGACTTTAAATGCGTTTATTCGTTCTGTGCGTATTCGAAGAGCGGCAATGCTAATGCTTACTGAAGATTTGAATATCGCTCAGGCAAGTGCAGAAGTTGGTTTTGAAGATCCAAAATATTTCAGGCAGCAGTTTGTAAAGCTTTTTGGAATGACGCCGTCAGAATACATCAAAAAGTACAAGAATTCTTTTAATTCTGACCTGAATATCATCAAATAAAGCATCTCTCTCCTTTATTTCCTTGTAAACTTTGCTGTATTTTAAAGCTGAGAGGGCTGTTTTTTGAAACATTTAGAGTATTTTGCCATAAAACCAAAGATTAATTTAATAATTGAATATTCCTTAAAAATATACTCTTATTTTTCCGTACTCTATAATTTTTACTTCAAAATAATAGTTAATTACAATTTTGACCTCCTTTTTTTTCCATTTTACCCCTCCTTAAAAGTGTAGATTAAACATTTCTTTGCAGTTATAGTAATGAGATAATGTGTCAATTAGATAATTAGTATGCTTTTCAAAAATTATCTCATTTCAAATTATCTATTGGCACATTACCTTGATACATTATCTTATTATCAAAACAAACTAACAAACTAACCTAACCTTAAAATCAAAGAAATGAAAAAAAATGTCTTTTTATTTTTTCTTGCCCTTTTTGCCGTCCTCATTACCGGATGTCAAAATAACGAATCAGATTATGCTCCGTCTGATAATCCTACGGCAGCGGTGTCTACAAAAGAAATTTATGGCGCACCAAGCAGAAAATTCGAAATCAAAGCCGCCTTGGCCGATGATTTAGGATTAAAAAGTGTTCAGATTCAGATTCCTGAATTATCACTGGATAAAGTAATTTCTTTTTCGACAGCACCATTACTTACAAAATACGACTTAAGTTATTTTTTCGATGTTCCTGCCAATAGAGGCACTTCTGAAGCTTTCAAAATAAAATTGATTATTACTGACGTTTCCGGGAATGCTGTAAATGAAGAAATCAATTTACGCCTTGACGGAGAATTTGCGGCGCCTGCAATAAGCATGATCACTCCCAAAGAAGGGTCAGTTATCTTATTGTCTACAAGCAATCTAATGCCCGTGAATTTTGTGGTAAACGATGATTCCGGTATCGATTTTATTCAGATTCAATGTGCTGCTTTGGGTATCGATGAAAAAGTACAGTTAACAGGTTCGCCTCAATCGTACACCTTCAACAAAACGTATACACTGCCGGTAACTGCAGCAGATTATACATTGATCATTACCGCAAAAGATAAATTTGCAATTCCAAATACAGGAAGTTTGAGCATTAATATTGTGGCTACAAACGAGTATCCTGCAATTTACTTATGTGATCAGCCAAAAGGAACCAGCCTTACAACAGATGCAGTTGGAGTTCCGATGTATTTCCACAACAAAACCGGACAGGATTTCGAATTTAAATATTATGCAGATAAAGACAATAAAGAAATCTATTTCTTAGGTCAGGAATCAGATTTTGCACCGCATTGTTTTGGTTTGAATGCCTCAGGAGAATTGGCAGATGATGTGGCTTCTTCACCGATTATTTTACCATCAAAAGGATATTACACCATTAAAATAAATCCGAATACACTAAAATATACAGCAGCAAAATATACGCCGGGAAGCAAAGTCTGGGCTGATGTTGCTAACGGCTTATGGCATGATGAAGAAGCAAAAAGAAAACCTTTCGTAAGTGTTTGCGGAGGCGGTATTCAGGGTGCCGACTGGGATACCTGGACAGCATGGACACAAACAGGACTTCATTTGGCCAACAACCCAAACAATCCGTACCAATTAGCGGGAGAATATACCTTGACAGGAACAATGGAAGCGACTTTTACCGGACAATGGTGGAGCCCGTCCTGGAGATTAATTAAAAACGGTATTGCAACGATGTCGCCGGGAGAAAACGGAAATGCTAAATATCCGGCAGCTCCGGGAGTTTATAAAGTAGTGCTTGATACCGAATTAGAAAGAGTCTTTATAACAAAAAAATAGTGTGTTATGACTTTTGTTATAACCTTAATTAATAAAATATCTTGATATGAAATATAAATATATAGTGTTTTTTATTGCCCTAATGTGTACTGCGGTTTCATTTGGACAAATAAAAATAAAAGGAACTGTTAAGGATAAAGCCAATGTGCCGATTCCCGGAGTTAACTTACTTGTAAAAGGAACATCGACATCTGCCGCAACAGATTTTGACGGTAATTATGTCATCAGTGTTCCAAATAATAATGCGCAAATAGAATTTTCATTTGTGGGCTTCACGACACAGCTGATTGCTGTTGGAGATAAAACAGATATTAGCATCGTAATGCAGGAATCCAGCCAGGCATTAGATGAGATAGTGGTGGTAGGTTACGCAGTTG
>Ga0247815_10001626_pt1 | contig 17105 bp, 17 predicted proteins | sample UWRJL194509B1_FD_181014 | JGI IMG/M metagenome (GOLD analysis project Ga0247815, IMG submission 181014) | Plant litter microbial communities from Arlington Agricultural Research Station in Wisconsin, United States - UWRJ-L194-509B-1 | ecosystem: Environmental > Terrestrial > Plant litter >...
GTGTTCCAGCTCTTTCAGTGTCATGTAAGGGCAAAAGTAACTATTAAAGTTGCATCTGCGTGTTTGAAATATTTCAACATCTCATAAATTGAAGGTACTTTTGCTTTCTATGAGCGATGAGTTATTCATGAAGCGTTGTCTGGAGTTGGCAGAAATGGGAAGCGGAAATGTTAGTCCCAACCCGATGGTCGGCTGCGTAATTGTGAGTGGGGGAAAGATTATTGGAGAGGGTTATCACAAAAAATATGGCGACGCGCATGCCGAAGTAAATGCCGTAAAATCAGTGACTGATACTTATGGTGACCAGGCAGAGGCTTTATTGAAGAATGCAACAGTATATGTAAGCCTGGAGCCTTGTGCCCATTTCGGTAAAACCCCTCCCTGTGCCGACCTCCTGGTGCGTCATCAGGTGAAAAAGGTAGTCATAGGGAATCGCGACCCTTTTCCTGATGTTAATGGTAAAGGTATGGAAAAGTTGAAAGACGCAGGTATTGAGGTAATTTATGGCGTTCTGGACAAAGAATGTGCACAGCTAAACCGGCGTTTTTTCACGCGGATCAGCAAGCAGCGCCCTTATATCATTCTGAAATGGGCAAGGACAGCCAATGGATATTTTGCACTAAAAAATACTGTTCAGCAATGGATCAGCGGACCTCTTGCGAAAAAACTGGTGCACAAATGGAGAACTGAAGAAGACGCAATACTGGTAGGTAAACAAACTGCAATAGCAGACAATCCGCAATTGAGCGCACGCGAATGGAATGGTAATAATCCCGTTCGGCTGGTCATCGACCGCAACCTTGATGTTCCGCCAGGCAACCATCTTTATGACAATAGCGCTAAAACCGTGATTCTTAATGAGAAAAAGACAGATGTGATGGGAAATTTACATTTTGTACAGATGGAAGACATGCAATATTACCTTCCGCAAAAAATAGCTTTCCAACTTTATCTGATGGACATTCAGTCAATCATCATAGAAGGTGGTGCCAATATTCTCAACCAATTCATCAGTGCCGGCCTATGGGATGAAGCAAGGGTATTCAATTCTGTCAGCAATTGGGAAACCGGAGTTTTTTCTCCACAGATCAATGGAAGGATTACGTCAGTTACTGAGGTAGATCAGGATCAGTTAACCATTTACGAAAACATCGGGAATCAATGATTTATATAATCATAAGCATCTGCTGCAGTGTCACTGTAGCGGTATTACTTAAACTGGCAAGAAGGTACCAAATCAACGTATTACAGGCTGTCATGTGGAATTACATGGCCACAATTCTGCTGAGCATAGTGTTTTTTAAACCCTCGCTTCAAAGCATTTTCATTATCCCTTCAAATCTGCTCATCGGATTGGGCGTATTGTTGCCTGTGTTATTTCTGGTATTGGCTGCCTCAGTTAGGAACATAGGAATTGTGAAAACGGACATAGCACAGCGCCTGTCTTTATTTATTCCTGTACTGGCTGCCTTATTTCTTTTTCATGAGAGTTTCAGCACTTTGAAAATAGCAGGTCTGATTATTGGATTTGCTGCAATATTTTTAACGTTGTTTCGCAAGGGAACCGGCGTGAAAACAGATGCATTAAATTATGTTTACCCTGTGTTAGTGTTCGTTGGATTTGGTCTGATTGATGTTCTTTTTAAACAAGTGGCAAGTGACAAATCAATCCCCTATACCAGCGCCCTGCTAATCGCCTTTTGCATCTCGTTTTTTGTGGCCTTACTTATTCTTCTCTATACCGCACTCGTGAAAAAACAAAAAGTGCAGTTGATAAATTTTGCCTGTGGCATTGTTCTGGGCTGTTTTAATTTCGGTAACATTCTCTTCTATTTAAAAGCACACAGGGAACTGGCTGCCAATCCGTCTACGGTTTTCGCAGCAATGAATATGGGCGTTATTTTAATGGGTAGTCTTGTCGGCATTATCATTTTTAAAGAAAAAGTAAGTAAACTCAATTATATTGGAATAGCTCTGGCTTTGTGCGCAATTTTGTTGATCACCTTATCTCAGGCGCATGTTGTTTGACGATACCTACAAAACTATAAAGCAGCCGGCAGAAGGTACTTTTAAAGACAAGGGGAGCAAATTTATAGCTTTTGCCTACCCACTTCATTCAGAAACCGAAGTCAAGGGGATTATTTCTAAATTGCGGGCAGAACACACTAAAGCCAATCATTTTTGCTACGCTTACCGCCTCAGTCCGGACCGGAATATTTACCGGGTAAATGATGACGGTGAGCCATCTGGTACAGCGGGGCGGCCAATTCTAAATGCATTGCTGTCGGCCGACCTCACTAATATCCTGATTGTAGTGGTACGCTATTTTGGAGGAACCTTGCTCGGCGTACCGGGACTGATCAACGCCTACAAGTCTGCCGCCGCAGAAGCTATCGCAGTTGCCGTCATGGTTGACAAAACTGTGAATGACAGATACGAGATAAAATTTGATTATCTTGTCATGAATGATGTAATGAGACTGATAAAAGAAGAACCTCTGAACGTAATAGAACAAAAGTTTGACAATCAATGCAGCATTATATTTGAAGTGCGAACATCACAGTTGAATAAAGTTCTTCAAAGAATTGAAAAACTTACCGGGGTTGCTGTTCATTACCTTGGTACAAACTAATCATCAGCATATAAAATTATCATGCAAAAATTATCAGAAGCGGATTTAGTTATCAATACAGATGGAAGTATATATCATTTGAACCTGCTGCCAGGTGACGTTGCAGACACGGTAATCACTGTCGGAGATCCTGATAGAATTCCTGCAGTAACCAGGCATTTTGACCGTATTGAATTTAAAAAAGGAAAGCGGGAATTTCTCACCCAAACTGGTTATATCGGCGCAAAGCGGATTACAGTTATTTCAACGGGCATTGGCACCGACAATATTGATATCGTTTTTAACGAACTGGATGCACTTGTCAACATAGATTTTGATAAGCGGCAAATTAAGGATGAGCTTACTTCATTGAATATCATCCGGATCGGCACCTCTGGCGCAGTGCAGCATGACTTGCCAATGGGTACAATTCTGGCTTCCTCTCATGGAATCGGACTCGACTCACTGATGCATTATTACAAACCTGAACCAACTGATAACGAGATAAATATATTGACACATATTAACTCACACTTTTCATCCCTCAATGGAATCTATCCTTATGTAACTTCGGCCGATAATAGCCTGATGAAATACATAGCCTATGGTATGGAAACGGGAATGACAGTAACTGCCCCTGGCTTCTATGCACCACAAGGAAGACAAGTACGCGCACAAAACGGAGTACCGAACTTTATAGGCCTGTTAAACAGTTTCAATTATAAGGAATACCGGATTACGAACCTGGAAATGGAAACGGCAGGCATATATTCTTTAGCAAGGATACTTGGGCATAAAGCCTTATCAATAAATGCGATTTTAGCAAGTCGAGTAAATTTCCAATTTAGTAAAGATCCTAATGCCGTTGTGGACGAAGCAATCAAACTTGTATTGGAACGGATCGTAGAGATGCCATAATAAAATAGAAAAGAATATCATCTGCTCCGCCTCAAAATAAATACCACCTGATCCATTACTACTTAATACCAATGACCAAAACACGACACTTTTTCCTGATACTTTTATTAGGTTCCCTGACAGCATTAGGGCCGTTTTCAATAGACATGTACCTCCCGGGCTTTCCGGCTATTGCAAAAGACCTGCACACCACTGTAGCTAAGGTGTCTTTGTCCCTCTCCGGATTTTTTATAGGCATATCAGTTGGTCAATTACTTTACGGGCCCTTGCTAGATCGTTTTGGCCGCAAGAAGCCACTATATATAGGCTTAATGGTATATATCCTCGCATCTATAGGCTGTGCTTATGCAAGCAGTATTAACAGTCTGATTATTTGGCGGTGTATACAGGCTATTGGAAGTTGCGCCGCGGCAGTTGCTTCGATTGCAATGGTAAGGGACCTCTTTCCGGTTTCCGAAAATGCCAAGGTATTTTCCTTGCTGATGCTTGTTGTGGGTGTTTCGCCAATGATTGCGCCAACGGTTGGAGGATATGTTACTACTTCGTTTGGCTGGCACTCGGTATTCATCGTACTGATGCTACTTGGTCTGGTAAACCTGCTCGCCAGTATTTTTGGGCTGCCAGATAGCTATAAACCTGACACCACAATATCATTGAAACCAAAGCCTATTCTCAACAACTTTCTTGCGGTGTTGTCAGAGCCCCAGTTTTACACCTATGCGTTTACAGGTGCCGTAGCCTTCTCGGGTCTGTTTGCCTATGTTGCGGGCTCCCCGCTCCTTTTCATGGATATTTTCGCAGTGAAGGAGGAAACATACGGTTGGATATTTGCGTTTTTATCAATCGGACTGATCGGCGCCAGTCAGGTTAATACCATTTTGCTGAGAAAATACAGCAGTGAACAACTGATATTTGCGGCGCTGATTTGCCAGGCCATTACAGGAATCGTATTTGTTGTAGGCAGTATTAACGGGTGGTTTGCTCTGCCATCAACAATTTTCCTGTTGTTTATTTTTCTCAGTTGTTTAGGTATCGCAAGTCCGAATACATCCGCACTTTCTCTTGCCCCGTTCACCAAAAATGCTGGCAGTGCTTCAGCATTAATGGGCGCAGTCCAGATGGGCCTGGGTACATTGGCTTCCATAGGTGTAAGTATGTTTGACACGCGCTCATCCTTACCAATGGTCGCTATAATGGCCTCTACCTCATTGATAGCGCTGGCTATACTCTATTTTGGCCGGAAAACAATAACCAATAAGATAGAAGCCGGAAAAGACGGCGCGGCACCAGCGTTTCATTAATTTATTTTGGGGTAATGCCTGGGAGGGGCACCCCACCATCTTTCAACGCGCGGAGCAGCTTTTCCTGAAATATGAACTTGATATCATTAAAGCCATGCGCATTGATCCAGACATTCACCATCACTTTGTAACCAGATTCTTCCAGTGCAGAGACACCAATCCTGTGTTCGGGGGTTTTAAGAATATCTGTTGACTCCCTGATAGTTTCCCCAATGATATGAAGTATCTGGTCATAGTCAAGGCCAAAATTAAATTTCATTTCTATATCCAACCGCCTGCTACCCTGCAAGCTGATATTTATAATCACCTCATTGGATAACTTTCCGTTTGGAACTACTACAGTACGATTGTCAAACGTAGTAACCGTTGTATAGAAAATTTCGATCTTGGTGACTGTTCCCTCCTGGCCCTGTGCAATTATGTTGTCTCCCACTACAAAGGGTTTTAACATGAGTATCAGCACCCCACTGGCAAAGTTTTGCAATGTGCCAGAAAGTGCAAGTCCTGCAGCAACCCCAAGGGCACCAATTAATGCGGCAAAAATAGTCATCTGAATGCCTATAAACTGCATCACAGTGAAAATTAAAAGTACCCTGAGCACTACAACGGTGAGGCTGATAAAAAAGGGTTTAATTGAAGGATCTACATTTTTCCTGTGCAAGCCAGATTGCATCCACCTGGAGAAGATCTTTATCAGCCAGAGGCCAATGAAAAGAATTGCAATTCCGATAAGAATGTTAGGGCCTTTATCGATAATCCAGCTAAAAGCTTTGTCGTAAAATAGAATGGTATGGTCTGTTTTCTCTGCTTTCATAAATTGAGTCTCGTGACCATTAATAACGTCCTCATATGTAAAAAGTTTAGGGATTATTAAAAACGGCAAACAAAAAAACCGGGGCAGATGTTCAATTCATAGACCAATTAGAATAAATATGTTAAGCAAGACAACACATAGACTTACAATTTTAGCAGCTAAAAAACTGCTGGACAACAATAAAACGGAAACCATAAGTACGGCAAAGCGCGTTCTATCTATAGTTGCAGGAGCTTACATTGTTCAACGGGGCATCAGGAGTATTACTAAACATCCATTATTGAGCATCCAGGAAACATTATTGGGTGTTTTTCTTGTTTATGATGCCATAAAGGGGATCGCAGATACTTACCCCGCATTGCCAACAGATGACAACCAGATCAGAAGAAACCAGATACAGGGTAATGATCCGGCAAGTGCCACTCCCGCTTTTGTATAGGGAGCAGTAAAGCCGGTTACAGTACCACTGTTAAAATCACTTACTAATGGATTGAATTTACCGGAGATAACAGTGCTGTTATCTCCGGTATCATTTAAGCCGGCCGGTCTGTAAGTAGTAGATGGAAGAAGTTTTGAAGTTCATAAAGTACTTCTTTCATCAGGTGACAGTGTTCGTACTGAGACCTCTGCAGTTGATGCATATAGCGTACTTCTGGCAAGCGATCAAGTATTTCAAGAACACTGATAATTAACCTGTTAACGGACTGGAGGTTATCACGAACATAAAATTTATAATCATTGTAAAATATTTTAACGTCATTAAGAGCGCGACGTTTGATACGTTCAACTTCAAGATGAAGAAAACTTTCATTTGCCATTTGTTTTACCGGGGCACTAATTGCTAGTTGCCCTACGAGATGAGTAAGTGGACCCAGTTCATTATAACTGTCCACCATGATGATGTAAATAGTCATTGTAATATATATATTATTTTAAATTGTGTGCTTGAATGTAATAATCATGGAATCATGTTAGTAGCTATTTTTCTCAATTTTTGACCTAAGTTTCTGTAAACTATCATCTTTAATCTGCCGGACTCGTTCCTTGCTTAACGCTACTACCAATGCAATATCGTCCAGGCTCTTGGGCTCTGAACCGCAAAGTCCAAAGAACAGTCTCAGCACTACCTCCTCTTTCTGCTGCAAGGATTTAAGCATATGAAGCACTTCCTTTGATTGATCCTCGACCGTAAGCTGATGCTCAGGACCAGGATGATCGCTGCAGAGTATGCTGTGCAAATTACTGTCAGTACTAGGATTGGCCGCGACATCAAGTGACGTAACATGCAGGGCCTGTTTAAGAAACGCGGCAACCCTCGTCTCCTGGCTATGAATGTCTTCTGCAATCTCCTCTACAGTTGGGACACGCTCTAACTTCTGCTCCAGTCCCGAACTTGCTTTATTGATCATTGATATGGAGTTGATCACATTATGGGGCAGCCGGACCATCCTGGTTTGCTCCGTAATGGCTAGCATAATAGACTGCCTAATCCACCAAACGGCAAAGGATATGAACTTAAATCCCTTTGTAGGATCAAATCTGCCTGCTGCCTTAATGAGCCCAACATTACCCTCATTAATCAGATCGCCCAGACTTAGCCCTCTGTACTGATACTTTTTGGCCACTGAAACGACAAATCTGAGATTCGTCCGAACTAAACGTTCCAATGCCTGCTGGTCGCCATCCCTGGCTTTGAGGGACAAGTTTACTTCTTCCTCGATACTTAATAATGGTATCTTTGCAATTTCTGCCATATATCGGTCAACAGAAGCCGAGTCGCGCTCTGTTATTGACCTATCTATTTTCAGCTCTCTCATTGATTACAAATTTTATCCAAATATTTGCATTGTAAAGTAATTAAGGAAATTTATTTTATATTTTAGAATATTAATAATTAATGACTACCTTTTGTTGATAATTTTCCAGAATTGACGCTTGGATATTGCCATTTAAATAAAAATATTCATTTACTTGACACGAGGTATTTATAAGATTAATTTTGTGCCGTTGTAATCAAAATTTAAAATATTTCATTATGATATATAAATTAGATGAGGTAGACAAAGAAATCTTAAGATACATTCAAAACAACCCCTCACACCTAATAAAACAGCTGGCAATGGCCACAAATTTGCCGCAGTCCTCGGCATATGATCGATTTAGACGCTTAAAAAATCTGGGCTTTGTTATCAGAGACGGCGCAAGGCTAAATAAACACCTGCTAGGACTGGAGATTGAAGGATACATACATCTAAGGTTACTAATATGCTCACCGGCAAGTCTGCAGATTTTCAAAAACGATCTCATAAATATCAAAGGTATTTGCAGCTGCAATTGTATTTCCGGGCGGTATAATATTAAACTGAAGGTCGTTACAGCCAATACGAGATCGTTCTTCGAAATTATGAACAAAGTTGCATCGCTCGACAATGTCAGGGATCTGGAGGACTATATTTTCCTGGACGATATTATTGCTGAACGTGGCCTGGATTTCTGACTCCCGGAACGTTAATCTTTAAGCTACAACAATTCTTTTCGGCCACAACCCGAAACATACTGCGCGCTGTTTAGTTTAGATATAAAAAATACGATTATGCCATCAACAGTAATCAAACACTTCAGTTATGATCCCGTCGCGGCAATATTGACAGTCACCTTCCTGTCTGGTGACGTATATGCCTATAAAAATGTCCCCGAAAAAATCCACAAATCATTAAAGACAGCCGGATCCAAAGGCAGGTATTTCAACAAATTCATCAGGGACACCTTCGAATTTGAACACCTGGAATAAATCTGCTCCAATCTCAAATGATAAGGGTTACAAGCCCGGCTTTCGAAATATTGATATAATTCAGCGGAAAAAATTAAGTTTGCATCTTAATTGTTATTCATGTTGAAACGGATTCCTTCCTACATCGGTATATTTTTTTTAAATGCCCTCTCTCTTTTGCCGCTATCCGTACTTTATCTTTTTGCCACGATAGTTTATTGGGCTATTTTCTATGTTTTTAAATACCGTAGAAAAGTGGTCAGGACAAATCTCCAGAATGCATTCCCAGAAAAAAGCAAGGCAGAAATAGGCCTGATAGAAAAGCGTTTTTATAAATATCTTGCGGCCCTGATTTTCGAGATCATCAAGACCGCCAATATCTCCGAAGCGGAACTACAAAAAAGGTTTACTTTTAAAAATATTGATTTAATCAATGCTTATTTTGAACGCGGCGAAAGTGTACTCGTATGTTCAGCACATTATGGCAATTGGGAATGGGGAACCCTGGCTATTGGCTCGTTTGCAAAAACAGAAACATATCCAATATACAAGCCCCTGTCAAATAAAGTATTTGACAGTTGGTTTTACGGTATCCGTACGCGTTTTGGAAATCATATGGTTTCAATGCGCCAAACTTACCGTGAGGTGAGCAGAACCGCAAATGAGACTACCCTCTTTTGTTTTGGTAATGATCAGGCACCCCCCTATTCAGAAATGCAGGTGTGGAGGGAATTTTTAAACCAGCAAACTTCTATTCAACTAGGAATGGAGAAGATAGCTATAAAAACCAACAGACCAGTATTCTATATCAAGGTTAACGTGATTAAAAAAGGATATTATGAGGTAGACTGCGTGCCCCTTTGTTTAGATCCCAGGCAGTCTACCATAGAAGAAATTACCGAACTTCATACACGTCTTCTCGAGAAAATAATACGAGAACAGCCTCAATACTGGCTATGGAGCCATAAACGATGGAAACACCAGCCTGCTACTCTGTAACCTTCAAATGTAATGCAGCCGTAGTCTGTGTCCTGATATCTTTTGCGAGCTGGGAATCATTACTTAACGTTTTTCCGTAAGAAGGAATCATACTTGTCAGCTTATTTTTCCAGTCTGCAGTTTCCATTTTGTCCTTAAAACAACGTTCCATCAATGTAATCATAATCGATACGGCGGTGGATGCACCCGGGGATGCGCCAAGCAAAGCTGCAATCGAACCGTCTGCAGCAGTTACCACTTCAGTTCCAAACTCAAGAATACCGCCATGCTCTGCATGTTTTTTAATAACCTGTACGCGCTGACCAGCAGTTTCCAATTCCCAATCTTTCATCTGGGCACCTGGAAGGTATTCTTTAAGAGCAGACAGACGGTCTTCAGGAGATTGTCTTACCTGATCAATCAGGTACTTGGTCAATGGAATATTGTCTAAGCCTGCTGCAATCATTGGACGTATATTATTCACCTTAATAGACAATGGCAGGTCTAGTAAAGATCCATTTTTAAGAAAGCGCGTTGAAAACCCTGCATACGGGCCAAACAGCAAGGCTTTTTTGCCATCGATCATCCTTGTATCCAGGTGTGGAACCGACATTGGAGGTGAACCGACCGCGGCTTTTCCATAAACTTTGGCATTATGACGTTCAATTACCTCAGGGTTCACACATTTTAGCCACTGTCCGCTCACAGGAAAACCGCCGAAGCCTTTACCTTCAGGAATAGCAGATTTTTCAAGCAATGGCAATGACCCCCCTCCGGCACCGATAAAAACAAACTTCGCTTTTACCGTTCTTTTATCACCGTTCTCTTCATTTCGTATTTTCAGTTCCCAAAGCCCGTCTTTTTGTTTTAGTTTACGAACCTCCTGATTAAATTCCATAGATACATTGGATTTTGTCATCAGTGAGTTGAACATCATCCTTGTCAATGCGCCAAAGTTGACGTCAGTGCCGAGCAACATTCTTGTTGCTGCAACGGCCTCATTTGGATCGCGACCTGCCATCACCAACGGCATCCACTCTTCCAGTTGTTTCGCATCTTCAGAATACGTCATTTCCTTGAAAAGTTCGCATTGCTGGAGTTTCTCAAAACGTTTCTTTAAAAAATCAACGTTATCTTTTCCCCACACAAAACTCATGTGCGGAATGCTCTTGATAAACGTTTCAGGTGAGTCTACCAGTTTATTTTCAACCAGAAATGTCCAGAATTGCTTAGATATTTCGAATGATTCAGCAATAGCTACAGCTTTATTTGTTTCTACTGAGCCGTCTGCCAGCTGTGGTGTATAATTTAATTCGCAAAATGCTGAGTGTCCCGTTCCGGCATTGTTCCAGGCGTCAGAACTTTCAGCAGCAGCAACGTCCAGCCGTTCGAAAATTTCTACACTAATTTCCGGTGCGAGCTCCTTAAGGAGCACGCCTAATGTCGCACTCATAATGCCTGCACCAATTAACACTACATCAACTACTTTATCGGAACTTATATTTTTACTGGTCATGTAAGGATAGATAATTATTCTTTATATCGGGCACAAAATTAATATAATGGGCGACAGTTGAAGGGTAAATTTCTATTTTATGCGTCATATTTTTACTCATTTCAGAGAAAGTAACTAAAAAATTATCTCACCTGCCCATTTCCCCTTATTACCCATTTATAACTTGTCAGTTCCTCTAATCCCATTGGCCCGCGGGCATGTAGTTTTTGGGTGCTGATACCGATCTCTGCACCAAGTCCGAACTGTCCGCCATCGGTAAAGGCTGTAGATGCATTTGCATATACAGCAGCAGCATCAACCGCAGTGAGGAAGATTTCCTGAACAACTGCATCCTCGGCAACAATGGCTTCGCTGTGTTTTGAACTGTGGTCTGCAATGTGTGCCAATGCGTGTTCCAGGCCGTCAACTGTTTTAACAGCCATTTTGTAATCCAGAAACTCCGTTCCAAAGTGTTCCTCACTGGCATGGAATAACAGGTTTTCGGGATATGAACCCTTAATAGCCTCATAGGCGTCCTGATCGGCGAAGATCTGCACAGATTTTGCGGACAGTGGTAATACAAGCGCTGCCAGATCGTGAAGGCGAAGCGAATGAACAAGGAGACAATCCAATGAATTGCAAACGCTTACCCTCCTGGTTTTAGAGTTATAGATAATATCACTGCCCTTCGCAAGGTCTCCTGATATATCGAAATAAGTATGAACAATTCCTGCACCTGTTTCAATTACGGGAACCCTGCTGTTCTGGCGCACATAGTTGATTAGCGACTGGCTTCCTCTTGGAATCAGAACATCTACCAGACCAACGGCATTTAGCAGAGCCGCCGTCGCTTCCCGTTCTACAGGAAGCAGGGTTGCAACATTGATATTAATTTTGTTATTGGACAATACCTCATGGATAATGTTAATCAGCGCAAGGTTCGAATAACCTGCATCACTTCCGCCCTTCAGCACCGCTACGTTACCGGTTTTAAAACATAGTGAAAACACATCCAATGTTACATTGGGCCTTGCTTCATAGATCACGCCAACCACGCCAAGCGGCACGCGTATCTTACTTAACTGTAGTCCGTTTGGCAGCGTCTTTGACAGCATCACCTCTGCTAATGGGCTTTTTAACGCAGCAACATTGCGTATCTCCTGGGCAATAGATTCGAGCCGATCATCAGTTAGCATCAGCCTGTCGTATTTAGGATCATCAGCAGCCATGCGGTCCAGGTCTTTCTGATTGGCCTGAATTACTTCATTCTTATGTTCAATCAATGCATCAGCCAAATCTAATAACACACTGTTTATTAAGTTTTTATTTAAAAGATGAAGCGTTCTACTGGCAATTACCGCCTTCTCAAAATATATGTTATAGTTGTTTTCCATTTTGATTTATCGTACTGCGTAAAAATAATTATAATGCACCAATGGCTTCTGTCCTTTCTGTCCGGTTCTTTCTTTGGCCTTATCAGAACCGTATTCCGCAATGCCTAATCCTATTAGGACCCTATGCTGATCCAGCAATCTAATGATATCACCTTTTGCAAAATCAGAAAGCACTTCAAGTATTCCAATGGGCAGCACGCTTCGGGCCTGACCGGAAATAAGGGCCTGCGTTGCACCTCCGTTTAACATAACCTCACCAGTAGCGGAATGTTCTGAATGTGCTATCCATTTTTTCTTACCCGAAGTATTCTTTTCAGGAACAAAGTAGGTATTCACTACACTTCCGTTAATGAGATCAGTCAAGATATTACTGCGTGTTCCATTGGCAATATGTACTGGGATACCCAGTTTAGCTACCTTCTGCGCCATGCCGAGTTTGGTTACCATCCCACCTCTTCCAGAGCCCGACTTAGCAGTACTGATAAACTGGCCCACAGTATCATTGTCGCGCTTAATTTCTGTGATCACGCTTGTTCCTGGTAACTTTGGATCACCGTTGTAGATGCCGTCTACATTGGACAATATAATCAGGGCGTCTGCATCCAGCATAGACGCCACCAGTCCTGCCAGTTCATCATTATCTGTAAACATGAGCTCTGTGACAGAGACCACATCATTTTCATTGATCACCGGGATTACCTGGTGTTTCAGCAAAATGCTGAGACAGTTCTTTATGTTGAGGTAATGTTTCCGGTCGCGGAAATCCTCTTTTGTCACTAATACCTGTGAACAAAGCAACTGTTGCTGCTCAAACAGTGAAAGATAGAGATTGATCAGTTTAATTTGTCCGATGGAAGACAGTAATTGTCTTGCCGCAACAGCATCATGTTTTTCTGAAATGCTAATCATGCTCCTCCCTGCTGCTACAGCACCTGAGGATACCAGGACGACAGCTTTCCCCTGTTTTTTTAGTGTTACAATCTGATCAACCAAATGCGCAATCCTCGTTTCGTCAGGGAAACCGTTTGGTTTGGTAAGTACGTTTGAACCGATTTTTACAACGATTTTTTTATAAGCAGCGGCCATAATAAAAAGATGAGAATAATATATTTGTACAACTACAGGAGGGCGATTAATCCTGTCCAGCCCGTTTGGTGGCCCGCCCCCATACCTTTGCCATTGTCGCCATCAAAATATTCGTAAAACACTACGTAATCTTTAAAATGAGGATCATGGTCAAATTTCGGGTGACCACCCGAGGCGGGTCGTTCGCCAGCCCCATTCTTAAGGAAGAGCATTTTCAAACGTTTACTGAGCAAGTCTGCAATTTCTGCAAGACTAAAGAAATCACCCGAGTTGGTAGGGTATTCCACCTTAAAGTCTTCTGTATAATATGAATGATATCGTTTTAGCGATTCAATAATTAAATAATTCAAGGGCATCCAGATAGGGCCACGCCAGTTGCTGTTGCCACCAAACATATTGGAATCACTTTCTTCCGGCACGTAACGTACAGTGTAAGTGGCCCCATCCAGCTGATAAACAAATGGCTTCTCTTCGTATGACCGGGATAATGACCTTACGCCATAATCTGACAGGAATTCAGTAGTATCCAACATACGCTTTAATAAAAGTTTCATCCTGTGCCCTCTTAATAACGACAGTAAATGCTGGTTGTCTCCCATGGTTTTTTCCCAATGGCTAATCAGTTGTGCCAGGTCAGGGCGACGTGCTACAAAACGCCACATCTGCTCCTTTAGTTTTGGTAGTTTATCCCACTTGCCCTCGTCAAAAACAACATTAGCGAACATCGGTATGATGCCAACAATACTTCGCAAACGAAGCGTATCTGAAGTGCCATCGGGTTTCCTTAACATGTCATAATAAAAACCGTCAACATCATCCCATAAACCTCTTGCATCCTCACCCATATTTGAGATAGATCCCGATATGTATAAAAAATGCTCAAAGAACTTTATTGCCATTCCTTCAAAAACGCGGTGGTTAGAAGCCAGTTCAAGACTAATTTCAAACATATTTAATGCGTACATCGCCATCCAGCTCGTTCCATCTGCCTGTTCCAGAAAACCTCCGCCCGGTACAGGCTGGCTTCGGTTGAAAATACCAATGTTATCAAGGCCAAGAAAACCGCCTTCAAATATGTTATTACCCTCACTGTCCTTCTGGTTCACCCACCAGGTAAAATTAAGCAATAACTTGTTAAACAGGTCAATTAAAAAAGTCAGGTCTCCCCTGCCTTTGGTTTTCTTATCAATTTGGTATACATGCCAGGTAGCCATTGCATGAACCGGCGGGTTTACATCACTTAAATCCCATTCATAGGCAGGCAATTGTCCGCTGGGATGCATATAATTCGCGCTAACCATCAGCCTCAACTGCTCTTTAGCAAAATCGGGATCAACTGCAGCAAAACTGATGCAGTGGAAAGCCAGGTCCCATGCGGCAAACCATGGGTATTCCCACTTATCTGGCATAGATAGAATATCAGAAGCAACAAAGTGCTTCCAGCGTGAGTTTCTGGCCTTTTTTCGCTGTGAGGGTGGCGCAGGCATGCCCGGGTCGCCCTTCAGCCAGCGGTTTACATCATAATTGTAATACTGTTTGTTCCAAAACATCCCAGCCCAGGCCTGGCGCTGCATTTTTTTTTCTTCCGGATCGATCACAGCATCCTGACAGGTGCTGTAAAAATCGTCTGTCTCTTCTATACGCTGGGCAAACACCGTGTCAAAATCATCAAACGGAAACGCGTGTTTATCTTTAGATAATCTAACTTTCACTACCTTGTGCTCACCGGGAGGGATATTGAGCTGATGCCAGATCCCTACTTTAGTTCCCGTCTGATCAGGGTTAACTGCATTAGCATTGTCGTTCACAATTGCTTCGTTTACACCATCTTTAACGTAGCGTGATCCATTAGGAAAATTATCCAGACGTTGATTATTACTCTCATTATCGGTAAACAGAAACTTTGGTATACCATCAACACAACAGTGGTAGTTTCCAATATCCTGCGAACGTAAAAGGAGTGTATTACGTCCCTGATTAAGTATTTCAGGTTTTGTGGCCTCAGTTCCTAATGTCCAGGTATTTCTAAACCAGAGCTGCGGAATAACATGGATCAGTGCATCATGATCGCTTCGGTTCCAAATAGTGTACCGGAAGAGCATATCTTCTTCCGTATTCTTGGCAAATTCGATAAAAACATCTGCGTAGTCATCATGATCAAACAGACCGGTATCTATTAACTCATATTCGGGCTGCAATTTACCGCGCTTCGCATTTTCTTCAACCAGCAAGGAATAAGGAAAAGGCTGCAATGGATATTTGTACAGCATTTTCATATAGCTGTGCGTAGGACTGCTGTCCAAATGGAAGTAAATCTCTTTTACATCTTCGCCATGGTTTCCCTGGCCGTTTGTTAATCCAAATAATCTTTCTTTAAGGATAGCGTCTTTTCCATTCCATAGAGCAAGCGCTACACATAGAAATTGCTTTTCGTCACTAAAGCCGCCTAGTCCTTCTTCGCCCCAGCGATAGGCTTTGCTCCTGGCCATATCATGCGATATGTGGTTCCAGGCATCGCCATTGGCACTATAATCTTCACGAACTGTGCCCCACTGTCTGTCACTCAGATACGGGCCCCATTTCAGCCAGTTCTCTTTACCGGCATAATTACTTTCGAGGCGCTGTTGTTCGGGTTTCACTGACGTACTGGTGTTCATTCCTCAATAATAAGGAATGTTGGGCAAATATTATAGATTTATAACCTCCTATTTAGAACCTGGCCGAAAATATAATTCCCGGTTTTCCGTTCTGGAACGCAGGCATCATCACTGTGCTTGTATTTTTTTTACCAAATACAGCACGTTTTACCGAGGGATAGACAAGGTAGGCAAATTTGGTGGAGAGTATTCCCAATCCCGCACCGGCCACTACATCGCTAAACCAGTGATAACTTTTATACAATCTCAATACCGAAGTGGCCGTTGCCATTCCATAACCTGCCGCAGTGTACCATGCAGAAGTTTCACCATATTCCTGACGCAGGAATTCTGCTGTGGCAAAAGCTGTCGCCGCGTGCCCTGAGGGAAAAGAGTAATCATTAAGACGATTTGGCCGCATGCGGTTACTGCTGGCTTTCAATACGCCTACACTTACGGTTGTAAACACGCCTGCGATAATGAGAACAGAAGTTTTATCGCGAAAATTATTTTTTCCTTTTATTCCAAATAGGTCAAGACCATAAACTACCGCTACAGGTGCGTACCGCAGATAGTCATCAACGCTGGTGTAAAAGTTCCGGTTATCATGTTTGATAGAGTTATGAATATTATCATCCAGTTTGCGCAATGAGCTCGAGTTGATGGCGACAAAACCGTAGGTCACTGCCACAGTAGCTGGTATAAAAGCATATAATTTAAGTTTCCCCTGGTCTTTAAGTTTTGGCCGGAGCTGTGTGGTGTCCGTTTTAGTAGATTTTATCGAATCAGCTACCTGTGCCTTCAGGGAACCGAATCCTATAAAGAGCGCAAAAAAATAAAGAGGGAAGTATTTAATCATGATATGATCTACGAAATTAACAGTAAGTAAGCATCGAATTAACATAAATTTATTGTTATTGTTCAATAAATAAGGTCAGACTGTAGGAATAATCGAAACAAAATCATCAGCGCAAAACGGGTTGGATCAAAAAAACTTTGATAATCAATTATTTGTTCTTAAATTCATAGTAATAATACTAACCAAATATATAATGAAAACACTATCGAGAATTCTGGAATGGGGCGACCGCCACCATCCGAA
>Ga0247815_10001628_pt1 | contig 17096 bp, 23 predicted proteins | sample UWRJL194509B1_FD_181014 | JGI IMG/M metagenome (GOLD analysis project Ga0247815, IMG submission 181014) | Plant litter microbial communities from Arlington Agricultural Research Station in Wisconsin, United States - UWRJ-L194-509B-1 | ecosystem: Environmental > Terrestrial > Plant litter >...
CCCGGGACTGGAAATTTCTGGTATAGTGGAGGCTATCGGGGCTGAAGTAAGGCGCTGGAACGTAGGAGACGATGTTTGTGCGCTGGTTGCTGGTGGCGGTTATGCAAGCTTCAGGGCGGTTGACGAACGCCTGTGTTTACCAATTCCCGATGGGCTGACTTTTGTAGAGGCTGCAGCATTACCAGAAACCGTATTTACAGTTTGGTATAATGTATTTAAAGCTGGAGCCTTTAAAGCCGGTGAAAATTTTCTGATACACGGTGGCAGTAGTGGAATTGGGGTAACAGCAATTCAAATGGTTACGGCCATGGGTGGAAATGCCTATGCTACTGCGGGTACCGAAGAAAAATGCAGGTTTTGTGAACAGTTGGGGGCCATAAAAGCGGTTAATTATAAAACAGAAGATTTTGTGGAAGTATTAAAACCCGTTGGTATAGACATGGTATTGGATATGACCGGAGGCGATAACACGATCAGGAACCTGCAGATTTTGAATACAGATGGCAGACTTGCATTTATCAATGCGATGAACGGTTCTAAATCTGAAATCGATATTACAGAAATCATGAGCCGCAGGTTGCAGATTACTGGAAGTATGCTTAAACCGAGATCTGACGATTTTAAAGCCCTGCTTGCCGCAGAAATTGAACATTCAATATGGCCATTAATCAGTTCAGGCAGCATTGTCCCTGTTATTCATGCAGTATTTCCGCTTGAACAGGCCGCAGATGCGCAGCTATTAATGGAGAGCAGTTCACACATTGGTAAAATCATCCTTACAGTAGGATAGGACCTATAAATCTAATACCTTTGCGGCCATATTATAAAGAAAATGATAAGTAGTCAGATTGCCAGGATACAAGCAGTAATTGAACCTCTAAGACAGGAAATCATCAACCATAAAGTATATTCAGTAATTAATGATATTGAAGACTTAAGAATATTCATGCAGTATCATGTGTATGCGGTATGGGATTTTATGTCGTTGCTAAAATCACTTCAGATAGGGTTAACCAGTACAACTACTCCCTGGTTCCCGGTGGGTAATGCAAATACAAGGTACCTGATCAATGAAATTGTGACCGGTGAAGAATCTGACGTGGACGGTAATGGCATACGCAAAAGCCATTACGAAATGTACCTTGAGGCAATGGATCAATGTGGTGCCGAAACCACTGCTGTCAATAAGTTTACCGATCTGCTAAAAGCGACGGGTTCGTTTGACACTGCGTATTCAACAGCAGATGTGCCAAAAGAAGCGAGGGAATTTATGGATTTTACTTTTAAGGTGATTGATGGTAAACTATCTCATTTGCAGTCTGCTGCGTTTACTTTTGGAAGGGAAGACCTGATCCCTAATATGTTCATCTCTATCGTTAGGGACCTGAACCAAAAATTCCCGGGTGAACTCTCACTTATTAAATATTATCTGGAACGCCATATTGAAGTGGACGGCGACCATCACAGCCACCTTGCGCTGGAAATGACAGCAGAACTTTGCGGCGAGGACGAATCATACTGGAAAGCTGCGGAGGAAATCAGTGTGGCAGCCTTACAGCAAAGAATTAATCTTTGGAACGGCGTATATAATAAGATTGTTAAGGTAAAAGCTTAATTAGATGGGCGTAATGATCAGAGCAATTGAGCCTGGAGATAATGTGGCGATGGCGGCCATTATCAGGGAAAGTTTAACCGAATTTGGCTTGAATATTCCTGGGACTGCTTATTTTGACGAAAGTACGGATCATCTTCACGAAAGCTTTCAGGTAGAAAAAAGTGCATACTTTGTAGCTATAGAAGATGGTGAAATTGTTGGAGGAGTGGGCTTGTTTCCTTCTAATGGATTACCGGAAGATACCGTTGAGCTGGTTAAAATGTACCTTAAGTCCAAAAGCAGGGGCAAAGGCCTTGGCAAACAACTCATGCTGAAATGCATTGGCCTGGCAAAAACAATGGGCTACAAAAATATTTATCTGGAAACCATGCCGGAGCTTTCTACCGCTGTTTCTGCATATGAAAAACTAGGGTTTAAATTACTGCAAAAGCCTTTGGGCGATACAGGACATTATTCCTGTAAAATCTGGATGTTATATCGGATTGTTTAATATAACCTTTAGACTGCCGTCTATAGGTTCTTTATATATCTGGCTATTTCTTTCTATCAAAAAAGAAACAGCCAGATGATTATAACAAAAGATGATGTTATTCAGAAAGCAACCTAATCTCATGATCACCAATAGTAATCAATCTTTCTTTATATAGAGCACCTGTAGTTTTCTTAAATGCTTTTTTGCTGACTTTCAATAGATCGTAAATATCATCAGGCGTGCTTTTATCGCCTATAGGTAAAACACCTTTGTTTTCCTCCAGCATTTGTATTAACACTTCTTTCATATCCAGGATATGGCCATAACCCATTGGTTGCAGGCTAAGGTCAATTTTACCTCCAACACGAACTTTTTTGATCCAGCCTTTTCTAACTTCACCCGGGTTGAGCTGATCAAATAATTCGTTCGTATATAATAAACCGATATATTTATTATCTATAATCGCGTTCCATCCCAGATCACTGCGGTCGGCAATCAGCAAGCTTACCTCGTCACCTTCTTCAAAATTGATGTCTTCCTCTTCTACATAATTTGTCAATCTGGAAGAAGCTACCATACGGTCGTTGCTGTCATCCAAAAAAACATAAACTACATGTTTGTCACCTTTAAACATCGGGCGTTTCTGCTCTTTTTCAGGAATATATACATCCTTATCAATACCTATGTCCATGAAAACACCGTTTTCTCCATCTTCTACAACAGTCAGGTAGGCAAAATCCCCTACACATGCCAATGGCTTTTGCGTGGTGGCATGTAATTTTCCATCTTTGTGCATATACACAAAAACATTGAGGTTGTCGCCCAGTTCTGCAGTCGCCGGCACGTGATTATATGGTAATAGCGCTTCCTTATCGCCATCAGACAGTATCAGGCCTGCTTCTGTCTTATTTATAATTCTGAGTTCGTTGTATTGTCCTATTTGTATCATTGGTGTTTACCGTTATTCAATCTGCAAAGGTAGCAATATCAAGGCAGTAACTGATACTGTTAAAAATATCCTTAACAATATTCTTAAAATAACCTGTAAGCAACCCTTACTGCGATTTGGTCTGCGGAGGAGAAAATCTTGTAATTTTCGTATTTTAATTCTATGTCAAGACAGTCAGTGAATTTTTTTCCTACTGCCAGGGATAGCAGCCGTGACGAATTCCCATTAATATCTATTCCTATACCAGCACCACCGGCAATATAATAACTATTTGGCAGCAAAGCTTTCAGGCCCAGAGATATTGGGACTAGATTTTGGTCCCTGCGATATTTTTGTTCTATCGGCGTGGCCCCCGGGGCAGGGATGTAACTTGTCCTATAGGGATCCTGACGGAAATGTGTAAAACCGGCATCAATGGTTACTGCAATTCTATCAGAAATACTACGTGAAACCTGAAAATCTGCCCCAATTGCCAGACGTCCCTCCTGTAAAATTATCCCGGGACTAATTGCAGCAATTATTGTCCAGGTACCTTGCTTTACCGGTTCGGAATTTTGTGCATGTACCTTCGTCAGTTGCGCAAGCAGGAGGAACAATGTAATTGTGCTAAATAATTTCATGTGTGATTTATTTTAACTTAAGACTACTATACTTTCTTTTACCACTATTATCTTCTCAAAAATAGTAATTATCGAAATGTAGAACAGTTTTTGCAGATAACGCGTTACTATGCGTATAATTTAAATGAGTATGTCCGAAACCTTGAATATTAAAACTGCGTTCCCGCCAATTGTAGATGCAAACAGTAAAGTTCTGTTGCTTGGCACTATGCCGGGCGACCGCTCGCTGCGGCTGCAGCAGTATTATGGCCATGCGGGAAACCACTTCTGGAAATTAATTTATACCCTGTTTGGAAAAGTTCTGGAACCAGAATACGAAGCCAGGAAATTATTTTTGCTTGAACATGAGATTGCGCTGTGGGATGTGCTTGAGTCCTGCACTTGTGAAGGTAGCCTGGATAGTAACATTAAAAATGAGGTAGTGAATGATTTTGCTGCATTTTATGAGCAGTATCCCACCATCACCCACATATTTTTTGATAGTAAAAAGGCTGAAGAGTTTTACCTGAGGTATGTGAAAAAGAGCGGCGACAAAATCTACCATCTGCTACCTTCGCCAAGCAGGGCAAATGCGTCCAAATCTTTCGAACAAAAACTGGAGGCCTGGAAGGAATTATTACTTTATGTAAAGGGATAAATCCTATTCACAATCATTTTGGATGCTTATCTTTGCGTTATTCATGAATGATATCGTCTCTAAAAACACACACAGGATTTTCCTGAGTACCTTTTTCTTTATGTCAGGGTTCAGCTTTGCTACCTGGGCATCAAGAATTCCTACCATTAAAATGGCCTACGGTTTTAATGATGCAGAACTGGGCTCAATTTTGTTGGCTATGCCGATTGGCTCACTGATCGGTTTGCCTATCAGCGGCTGGCTTGTGTCACGTTACAACAGCCGGGTGCCTCTAACCGTAGGTTATGGGTTAAACTCTATCGCCATGGCTTTAATCGGTTTTTCTCACAATGTAGTTGCGCTGGTAGCCGCTGTAGTTTTGTTTGCCTTCACATCGAGGATTTTCAATATTTCCATGAATACACAGGCAATCACGCTTCAGAAGCTTTTTACCCAAAAAATCAATGGATCTTTCCATGGTTTCTGGAGTACAGGAGGTATTGCCGGGGTAGCTTTTTCCACCGCACTGCTGGCACTGAATGCTTCGATGCAGGTCCACTTCTTAATAGTAGGTATTCTAACATTGCTACTTGCAGCATATTCCTACCAGTTTCTTTTAAAGGAAGATCGGGCAGCAAGTGGAAATAAGATCATCATTGGAAAGCCAGATCCCTATATTATGTGTTTAGGTATTGTGGCATTTTTATCAGCGATCTGTGAAGGTGGGATGTTTGACTGGAGCGGCATTTATTTTCAGCAGGTACTGAATGTGAAGATCTTTACATATGGATATCTTATTTTCATGCTTTTTATGGCCGCATCACGCTTTTTATCTGATTTCATCATAGCGAGGATAGGCATGGCAGCAACCTATATCATGAGCGCAGTGTTTATAATTTTCGGAATAGCCCTGGCTACTATAATCCCTCAATTCTGGACGGCAATGCTTGGGTTTTCTCTGGTCGGATTTGGTACTGCATCGGTAATCCCAATGTCTTACTCAATGGCCGGCAATTCAAAGAAATACTCTGCAGGAATGGCCATATCGATTATTGCAACTTATTATATTACCGGAACATTTTTAGGCCCGCCTTTGATCGGTTACCTTTCACATGCTTTCGGCTTAAGGATATCGTTTATTGTTTTTGGATTTTGCGGCCTGATGCTCATCCCGATTTCTAAGTTGGTTTTTAAATATCAGAAAACTGAAGCGGAAAGGATTTAATACGTAGTGCTTCATAACTTTAAAAAGCAGTCAACTGATAATGCCATCAAAATGATACTGCTTACGAAGATCCATGAATATGCTAATGATAACTTCATAACAGCTACTGCTGCAGGTACCGTGACGTCCAAAAGCCAGTTTATGCAATTTGAAAAAAGATAATGTAAACTGATAAAAAATACAGTTCCATATAATATTCCTGTTGAAACAGCGTCTATAGTATTGAGAGCGTTAATTTAGATGGCGGGGATATTGCGAAAGTGATATCCCCGCTTCTTATTTATTTATATTAGCACCTGTTAGACAGGCTATAGTGCTGCAAACAATATTCTTCGGGCCTTGTTATTCAATAAATTAATATATCATGTCAAATTTCACAGAAATTATAAAATCAGATAAACCTGTATTGGTAGACTTTTCTGCCGAGTGGTGTGGTCCCTGCAAAGCGATGGCGCCAATCCTGCAGCAGTTAAAAGGATTGATGGGCGAGCGCGCCACAATATTAAAGGTTGACGTAGATAAAAACCCGGCGGTTTCTAATCAATACCAGATCCAGGGTGTACCTACCCTTATTCTGTTTAAAGGAGGAGAGGTTAAATGGCGGCAATCTGGTGTAATACCCGCCAGTCAGTTGCAGGGTATTATAGAAAGGCATATATAAAAGAAATCTAGCAGGAGCTAAATTTATATTGATTTTATATCCTCAATAACCGATTATTGTATAAATTAGAAATCAAATATAAATGTATGAAGAAATTATCCGTGATACTCCTGATCGTCGCGAGCAGCTTTTCCGCAAATGCACAATCTAAAGATGAAGCGCTGGTTGCGTCATCAGTTGAAAAACTACGGTTGGCAATGATTAGCGGTAATAAAGCAGATCTCGAAAGTGTAGTGTCAAGCGACCTGACTTATGGTCATTCCAATGGTAAAATCCAGACTAAGGATGTTTTTGTAAATGAAATCTCTACAAAAAAATCTAATTTTCTAACGATTGATCTTAGCGACCAGACCGTTACTGTTACAGGTGATGTTGCCATAGTACGCCATTTGCTGGTAGCTACTACCAATGATGGTGGTAAACCTGCAAATCCGCATTTAGGAATAGTTCTGGTGTGGAAAAAGACAAAAGGGGAATGGAAGCTAATTGCAAGAAGAGCATTCCACGTCCCGGTTGAAAAATAACCCATTCTAAACTGATCAGTAGGCGCGATTTAACCTGCTGATCAGTTCAGAGCTTTGTTGCCTTCCTTGTTCCAGACGGCCTTCAAAAAAGAGCTTCGCCTGATTGAAATGCTGTTTATATCCATTAATATCGCCGTAACCAATAATAGACGACCATTCCCTTACAGCGGAATGAAACTCGAGATCGTCTGTGCGGATTTGTTTATTATAAATAGCGGCTCGGACGGATTCCTCCAGTAACTCTTCGTTTCTGAACAAATATTCGACTATTCCGAGCCTTAACCTAAATGGTGGGGTTTGACAAATCAGATTGTCATATGGATTTACTCCTAACCTGTACCATGCGTCGGCCATACTCAGCAAACTCAGGTGTGAATTTGGGCTGCGCGGTATACTACTATCTGCCAGAGAAAACTCCTGCATGATCTGATTGTCCAATAACAAAAACTGCTTGTGTTCAGGAAAGAGAAATTCTTTTACTTTCTTAATCCTGCTGCGGAAGTCATTTTCATTTTCGGTGATCATCATTTTAAAGAGGTCCGATTCAGACTGGGCGTATGATTTGATTTGCTGCCTCGCATAGGGGTTCATGATTGCCAGCCCGGCATAAATATGCGCCTTATAACTAAAAATCCTCAACATAGTAAGGATTTTAACATTGTCGATGCCCCCAAGATAAGCTGTGTTTTCCCAAGGGAAAAACCCCGCTTCTTTCCATGCAGTGCCCATACTTTCAAATCCCATGTGTGTTACCGCCTGCGTGTCGGCAACAATCTTGTCATGGGCGTGGTAATCGCTCATTTCAACGAGATCTGATTCCAGTGCTGCCAGTACATCTATCATACGGGTGTATGATTCTTCGCTGCAGCGGTGGGGAATGACTATTAAGGTTTGATCTTTGGTGTCGAAACCAGGGCCATGCAATGAATGACAGGTAATAATATTTATATCTTTGGGAAGGTATTGTTCAAATGCCGCAATTTCAGGGTGTTTTACTGATGTCTGACCGGCTACGATGGCACCATATTTTGTAGCGCCTCCATATCTTTGAACCACTTCAGCGATTTTTTCAGCCTCCACGGCATAAAATATAATATCGGATTTTCTCGAAACTGCACTTCCATCGTTCATCAGTTCAATACCAAACGGTGAAAGCTCTGCTTCGAGTTTTTCATGAAATTCCGGCAGGTCAGATCCGCAAACCCGGTATCCGGCTTTGGCAAAACGTTTCGCATAAAGTTTGCCCATATCTCCCAGGCCAATAATTCCTATAAGCATCGTAATAATATTATCCGGCAAATAAGCGAAAATATGCTGAAAAAGGAATGATTATTTGGTACATTTCTCATTAGTTTTGTGGTGTTTTATTATTTACTATGGATCTGCAACAAAAAGAAATAGAAGAAATCAGGCTGTCGCGCCAAAATTCCAATACTGCTATTGCAAGCCAGGATGTAGTTGGGGTATCAGCTTACTGGATGGACGATATGATTGTTATTTCCGGTGAAGGGGGACAATACATAGGTAAAGAGGCTTTGATAGATGTTTTTACGGATATGTTCTCGGAAGATCCACCGGTTTTTGAACGGAACCCATCGGAAATCGTCATTGGAAATAGCGGCATCCTTGCCTGGGAAACAGGGACATGGCACTACAAAACTGCAAACTTCCGGGGCAATTATTCTGCAATGTGGCGCAAAGTAAAGGGCCGCTGGCTTACGCAATCTGAATTATTTGTTTCCCTTGACTAATTGAATCGCAATTCTATCAGCCGGTAGGATGAATTTTTGATTTATTGATTAAGCAATATGTTGATCATTTCTTTCATCTCTTCCAGTTCCTGTTCTAGTTTGCTTACTCTAAGCTCGAGCGCTGAAGGTTCAGGAGATGCTGAACTTATTATATCATTTACTGGTAATTCTGGTTCTGCAGGACCGGTGCCTAAGAGGTGGTGATACCGGGCTTCTTTTTGGCCTGGTTTCTTGTCCATTTGTACTACGTATGGTGGATCTTCTCCAGAAAGCTTTTGTAGTATAGTCTGAATTTCTTCAATCGTTTCAAATTCGTAAAGGCGCGCGGAATTGGTGTTAATTTCACCTGGTGTTAAAGGTCCACGTAACAATAACAGGCAAAGCACTGATAATTCTGAAGGCACCAGGGGGTACACGATAGCAAGATTGTGTTTATATTTAATCACCCTGCTGCTCCCCCCAGTGGCGGTACTGACCAGTCCTTTAATCTTTAATGCATTAAGTGTAAGAGTAACAGTTTCCTCGTCGTAATTAACAACCGGATTTCTGGAAGTTTTCTGATTACATGCATTGGTGAGGGCAGAAACGGTCATGGGATAATAGTCAGGCGTAGTGCGGCTCTTTTCTATTAATGCACCAATAATGCGTTGCTCTGCAGCGTTTAGCTGGATTAGCGATTGACGGTTTTCCATGAGGGTAAATATATTATTTTGACACTAATTTCTGCAAGTTGTGGAGTATTTCTACATGTACATTTGGTATGTGTGTTTGCAATATTCTGATTATTAGGTATTTAACGATCTACCAAAGTATGGCATTATTATGAAACAATCCTATTCGAATTAGATAACTGAATTAAACAAGCAAATCAGATACTAGCTACTAAAGTAGTAACGGATTATAAAAACACAACATTATGAAAAATTTCATTTTAACAGCAACAGTATTGGCATTCGCAGGTATATCCACAGTAAAAGCTTCAGAGGTTAAAGAACCGACCGCAGTAGCTGTACAACAGGACAGCACGCAAAAAGTACCGGTTAAATTGGAAGAACTTCCTGCACCAGTAACTACCACATTAAAAGCCGACGCTTACAAAGACTGGACTCCGACCGCAGCATTTTTAGTAACGAAAGCAGATAAGACACAATACTATCAAATTGATGTGAAAAAAGGTACTGAAGTAGCTTTTATCAAAATCACTAAGGATGGAGTAGTAGTTCAATAAGCCTCATTTTCAACCTTTCTTATACAAGAATAGCCGGACTTATCCGGCTTTTTTATTTAAAGCTATTTCCTGATAATTAAGATCTCGATTTGTATGTGGATTTATACACATACTTATCCACAATAAATGTTAATAAGAAATGTAATGTGTTGAATATTAAATGCATTTGCATGTGAATAACATTTTGTGGTACTAGCGATGCGCGATTTTAGATCTCCTATTTGTTCAATTCTTTGATGGGAAAAAGAACCGTTGTTTGAGTTATTAACAATTAATGTGGATAACCTGTTTATTACTTGTGAATATTTGTTAGACAACGGCTTAAGCAATCGTTCCATATTTGATACTTCTTGTTCGGTATGGTTATGATCCTTTGATTGATATGTAGTATATAAGGCAAGTTATAATACATGATTGGTATGTGAGAGACTCCTTTTACTCTATTAAAACACCAGTTCGTCTCTACTAAAATCAACTACTTAGTTATGTGGATTAAGGCCTGTCTGAAGCTAATCGATTAATAGTGACAGTTGGTTCTAAATGATTGCATGTCCTTTATTAAAATGCCCGATGAAATCAAATAGCTTAAATAATTAAAAGGCCACATCAGATTTTTCCGATGCAGCCTTCTATTATTGGTGTGTGTATTGTCTTATCGTCCTCGTCCGCCTTTTTCATCATTGCGACCGTTTTTGTTGTTATTGTTGCCGTTGTTTCCCCCTTTTCCGGCGTTGCTTTTTACTTGCTGAGGTTTACCCTGGTTCTGGCTGCCTGCATTGTTCCTGCCATTGTTTGATGTATTTCCTTTTCCGGGATTTGAAACGTTTCCTCTTCCATTATTAGCGGAATTGTTTCTTGCTGCAGTATACCTCGAATCTTTACTGTCCCTTATACTGCCTTGTTTACCACCATAGTTTTTGTATTTACTATATTGACTTACGTGAGTTTGGTGCATTAGATAAGGCTGCGGGCGGTTCATTACAACTTTATAAGAATTGTACAGATCAAAATTGCTGTATCTTGAAGGCAATGTATTTCTCCATACCCAGCTTCCGTTGCTTTGGTAAATATATTGCTTGGAGGGTACATAATAATATGAATCAACATCAGGCAGGTAATAATAATCTACATGATCATAACCTGTTGGTCCCCATTCCGGCTGTGAACCAATATTTATATTTACACTTACCTGTGCTTTTGTGGTAATGCTGGTTAACGAAGCTACTCCGAATACAACAGCCAAAATAATTCTTTTCATTTGTTTGTGTTTGTTAGTTGTATGCAGTAGTCCAAAGCATATGCCAGTACCAGTTGGGAAATGATGTAAAATCATAATTATCGGGTAATCACCGATGAGCATCATCCTATTATCGGCAGTTGCACCATCTTTGTCGACCAGCATTGCTGTCATTTTCCTTTGTTTTCATCTAATTATGTATTTTAGCTATATGATTGACGTATCCTGCGCCCTTATTACAGGCCATAATGGAAAAATTCTTGTGGCCCAGAGAGGTGTGCTCATGCGCTTACCATTGAAATGGGAGTTTCCCGGTGGAAAGGTTGAACAGGATGAAACTGCCGAAGCGTGTGTCATCCGGGAGTTGAAAGAAGAACTCGGGCTGAAGGTGAAGATTATAAAAGCTATGGTTCCTGCTGTTCATATTAATGGGAGCCAGCAAATCAGGCTGATCCCTTTTTTGTGCAGTATCGTATCCGGAGAAATTACTTTGGTTGAACATAAGGCTTGCCGATGGCTGCACCCCGCCGAACTTATGGATCTTGATTGGGCCCCGGCGGATATACCGGTCGTGCAGCAATACCTGGACAGTTTACTTTGATTGATTAAATTGGACCGTCGCTAAAACTAAACTTAACAATATTGTGTTCTGTCCTAAAATCTAAATTATGAACTCTTTTTTCAAAACCATTATTGCAGGCTGGGGTGCTAAAAAATTAGGCGGTGGCTGTCTGTCTACCATTTTAATATTTGTGCTGATTTATGTGGCACTTGGCCAATGCAGCAGAAGTCCTCAACGCGCCGCGGTAATACATAAGAACGTACCTGCCATGAACAGCAGGATTAAAGGTTAGGATACGATTAATTTCTGCAAAGATAAGAGCGGAAATGTTGGGTGAAATATAACCACTCGTTGTTAAATGAAACGGGGAACATCCAGGCGGATGCTCCCCGTTATCTAAATTAACGCTCTCAAATATAAGACGTGTATTCTTTGGCTTTATTGCAGAGCAGGCAAAAATTTTATTACCCTAAATTGTGTCCTGCTCTACTTCCCATAATTATCATCCTACTATGGTGCACCAAAATGGAATAATAGTACGACATTTGGATGCCGATGATACGAAAAATAGGTGTAGTATATAAAGAATCATTTTCTGGATTAAGCACTCAGAGCTGGGTATTAAGTATAGTCATGTTCATCAACAGGAGCAGCAGTATGGCTGTCCCGTTTATGAGCTTATATATGACACAATATCTGCATAGGCCGGCATCGGATGCGGGACTAGTTATTACATTGTTTGGTGTTGGGTCTATTGCTGGGGCAGCAGTAGGGGGTAAGTTGACGGATATGATCGGTTTCAGGTCTGTACAAATATTTTCATCGGTTATTGGCGGTGCATTTTTTATTCTCTATTCTACTATTACCCATTTTGAAGCGCTTTGTATTTTTACGCTACTAATTAGTTTTTTTTCTGAGGCATTCCGACCTGCCAATTATGCGGCCATCTCTTCCTATGCGGCTCCGGGTACCGAAACCAGGTCATTTTCGCTCAACCGGCTGGCTACAAATATGGGCTTTGCCATAGGTATCAGTGCGGGGGGAATGGTGGCTTCTTTTAGTTATCCTATGTTGTTTGTTTTAGACGGCTCCGTAAGTATCTTGTCCGGTATCGCTATTCTGGTGTTTCTGCCTGTTGTAAAACGTGCTGAAAAGATTGTGAAGGATAATGTAAAAGACACGACGGCAGAAGTGCGTATGCCATGGCAGGACATTTTGTTTTTAAAGTTTTTATTGTTAACGATCATGTTAACGATATGTTTTTTTCTGCTATTCAGGGTAGTGCCCCTTTTTTTTAAGAAAGTATGGCATATCGATGAATTCTGGATTGGAAGCATACTTGGCCTCAACGGATTAATTATAGCACTTTTTGAAATGATACTGATTAACCACATAGAATTCCGCCGTTCTCCTATAAGGCACATTGTTACGGGCGTGTTATTAATTGCCTGCGCATATGGTGTATTGATGATTCCCGGGGTAAATGTGGTTCTTATTGCTGTGGTTTGTGTAGTACTATTTACAGTTGGCGAAATGTATGCCCTTCCATTTATTAACACATTTGTGATGAGCCGCACAAACGACAGTAACCGGGGGCAATATGCGGCCGGCTACACCTTAAGCTGGTCTATACCCCAGGTAATTGGTCCTGCTGCAGGCTTTTATCTGGCAGAAAAATTTGGCTATAACTGGCTTTGGATAGGCCTGATCATATTGCTGATGGCTTGTGGTTTGGGTTTCAGGCTGCTCGAAAAGAGTATGGACTAAACACAAAATTATATTACTCCATTGAAGCTATGTTCCGGATTACCGTATCCAGTTCTTTCGCACTTTCGTTAATCATACTAATCATCACCTTTAAGTCGGTGTCCATTTCCATTTTCTCAAGTACGAGGCTTAGCCCCATAATATTTGCGATCGGTTTTCTGACTACGTGAGACTGAATATAATTGATCTGCGATAAAGTGTATTTTGTTTTTACCAGAGATTCACTTACTTCTTTGAGCTCATCGCTTGCCTTCATAAGTTCGGTAATATCATGTCCAATACAAAACATACCGGAAGGGATCTGATTTTCATCGAACATAGCTTTGTATTCCCAATGCGTAATTACAAAACCTCCTTTGCCATCATGTTTACGAATAATAGCCGGGAATACTTTTGTAGGATTGGCAAATGCGAGTTCTGAGACTTTTCTGCAGATATCCAGGTCGTCAGGATGCATTGTCACTGAATAATGCTGTCCTACAAGATCACCGTGAATATTTTTGAAGATTCTTTGATAGCGTTTATTCACATAGGTATAATTACTATCCATGCCGACAGCGATTAAATAGAATATAGCAGAATTATCCAATAGTTTTCTGGTTTCCTGATATTCATGCATATAGTGTCCTTCCTTTAATATTATTAGTTATCAATACAGTTCTAATATAGAAAAAGTTTGATGCTGGTGGAAATGAAACCTGATGTTCCAATAGAAATATTATTCTTTGGGCTGATAAAACAAATTTCTCAGGATTAAAAATATAACGAACAGGCCTAGCATAACAATCATTAATTCTGATATTCCGACATTTACGCCGCCTACCATAAAGAGAAATTTATTCATAAATCGGATGTTTAAAGGAATGAATTTATCCCTTTAGTGTCAATGTAGGGATTATCATTTTAATCCTCTCGTTATTTTTAATCTTTAACCAAACAATCTGCCCTTTCATTCCTTTTTATAGTATAGATTTCTAAAGTATTAAATTATGGACAGATTAGTGATAGAGTCAATATTAGCGAATGTTGATGAGATATATTTATCAGAAGACAGTGAAAAGGCAGAGCTTAACCCATCCATTATACTTGGATTTAAAGCGGGGAATGTAGATCAGGTGATTCATGCATTTCATGCATTGAAAAGTGTAACCCAGGATAAAGAAGTAGAATTAGTGATATGCAGAACGCTGGTTTCTGGGATATACGACCTGGAAATTAAAACACCTGCGCTTGATGAACCTGTGAGGATATTGAATAAGGCAATATCCAGTGAATTATTGGAACAGATAGAAGAACAGCTGGAAAAAAGTAAAACAATCGTCCTGGGAACGAATGTGTCTGAAGAGGACAACTGGATAATCCTGAATACCGCACAGGTAAAGGAGTGCACTGTAAAGGAAAGTTAATTACACTGCATGGATAGGTAATGCTGCAGATCCATGCAGTTTCAGTATTTCCAATGAGAACGAAAGGGACATTAAAAAAGCCCCAGACGGAGCTTCTAAAAGGATTTTGATGTTCTAGAAAGAAAAATCGTCGTTCTGACTTTTTCCTGTTCCTTCATGATTCTCAGAATACTCATAGCGTTTCTCAACTACGTCCTGGTGGTTTTTAATATAATCAACCGTTTCGTTAAGTCCTTCAGCAAATTTCTCAAAATCTTCTTTATACAGAAAGATTTTATGTTTGACAAATACACCGTCTTCCAGTCTTTTTTTGCTTTCAGTTAGGGTTAGGTAGTAATCGCCGGAGCGTGTTGCTTTTACGTCGAAAAAATATGTTCTTTTACCGGCCCTTACTTTTTTAGAAAAAACCTCTTCTCTCTCTTTGTTGTCGAATTCTCCCATGTTTGGTATTGCTGTTGGTTTTTGGTTCGGGTAAATATAAACTATTAATTAGTAAAGATCAATACTGAAATCAAAGAGATTTATTTTCTTCTTCCAATAACTGGTTTTGATACATTTCTTCATATATACCATGCAGGTTAATGAGTTCATCATGAGTTCCCTGCTCTGCAATACGCCCTTCCTCCAAAACAATAATCCTGTCTGCCCTTTTGATGGTTGATATCCTGTGTGCAATTAATATGCAGGTCTTTCCTTTCATGACATTTCCGAGATTAGTAAGGATTTCCTCCTCGGTGCGGGTGTCAACTGCCGAAAGGCAATCATCAAAGACCAAAATTTTCGGTTCTTTTATCAGCGCCCGTGCTATAGATACACGCTGTTTCTGCCCACCTGAAAGTGTGATGCCCCGCTCACCGAGCATGGTTTCAAATTTTAGTTCGAAATTGATGATGTTTTGATAAACCGCCGCATTTCTGGCGGCGTTTTCGATTTGATTTTCAGTAACCTCATCCAGGCCGAAAGCAATATTGTTCCTGATGCTGTCTGAGAAAAGAAATACCTCCTGTGGCACAAAACCCACCTGACTGCGGAAAGAATTCAAATTGAGCCTGGTCAATGCTTTGCCATCAATAGATATATCGCCCGAATCTGCATCATACATCCGCATCAGGAGATTGGCCAGAGTTGATTTACCCGATCCAGTACGGCCAATTACGGCAACAAATTGTCCTGCTTTGATTTCAAAGCTCACGTCTTTAAGGGCTTCGATACCCGTATCCTGATAAGTGAAGTTTACATGCCTAAACTGAATATTTCCCTGAAGTTCCCCGGCCTGGATAGTTCCTGAACGTATATCGGGCTGAAGCTCAAGAAACTCATTGATCCTTTTCTGGGAGGCAGATGCCCGCTGGATTAAGGTAGTTACCCAGCCGAGCATGGTGACGGGAAAGGTTAGCTGGTTCACATAGACAATAAATTCTGCAATATTTCCAGCCGTAATTGAACCATCGAGGACCTGCTCTCCTCCTATATATACTGTTAAAATTGTGCTGAGTCCTACGAGTAGCAACATTGTAGGGTAAAATAAAGCCTGCACACGGACCAGGCTCATGGCATTCCATTTATAAGCGTCACTTTCCTGTGCAAATATTTTCCGGGTGTAATCTTCCCGGACATAAGACTTGATCACCCGGATACCAGAAACCCTCTCTTGTACAAAACTGGACAGGCGCGAAAGCTGTTCCTGTATCTGCTCGCTTTTATGATTGATCTGCGTATTTACAAAGTAAATGATTACCACCAATACCGGCATGGGAAGAAGGCAATATGTAGCGAGTCGGGGATTTACCGCATACATAGAAGAGATAATCAGTACAAACAGGACCAGGGTGTTAATGGCATACATAATTGCAGGGCCAACATACATCCTTACCCTGTTCACATCCTCGGTAGCCCTGTTCATCAGGTCGCCCGTATTATTACGTCGGTAAAAACCCAGGCTCAATTCCTGATAATGTGCATAAATTTCATTTTTCATGTCAAACTCAATATGTCTTGACATCAATATTAAGGTCTGGCGCATAAAAAATAGAAATAGGCCCCTGAGCAAATAGAGAACCAATACCAGTCCGCCGAAATATAATAAGCTGTAACTAAATATATCGTAGATGATCTGTTGTCTTTCGAAACCGGCGAACAAACTGTATATCTGTATGTTTTCGGTGATCAGGTTAAAAGCGTGACCAATAACCTGTGCAGGGATTACACCAAATATGTTCGAGATGATCACAAAGAAGACACCCGGCACGATCCACCATTTATATTTATAGAAGTATTTATTTAAAAAAAGAAGGTGTTTCATGCAGCGGCAAAGTTAGCCATTTGGGGAGGGTATTTTAAAACTGTTTGGTTAAAACAATGTAATTAATCTTTTTTATCCTTAGTTTTGCGGAAGTCTGATAAACGAAATCATATGTCTGGTAAGGGTTCTGTCGTTACTTCAATTTTAGATCAACTAAGTGC
>Ga0247815_10001630_pt1 | contig 17092 bp, 15 predicted proteins | sample UWRJL194509B1_FD_181014 | JGI IMG/M metagenome (GOLD analysis project Ga0247815, IMG submission 181014) | Plant litter microbial communities from Arlington Agricultural Research Station in Wisconsin, United States - UWRJ-L194-509B-1 | ecosystem: Environmental > Terrestrial > Plant litter >...
AACTCACGTCTGACGTCGCCGAGAACAGGTAGTACAAGCCCACATATTCGCCACTCTCCGCGGACCTCTGCGACCCCGAATACAGATAGCAGGTGATGCGCGAGGAGGGCTCGAGTTTGCGCGAGCTGGGTGGCTGTTATTGGCGAAGTCCGCAGTGCACAACGGTGCCGCATTCGCAATGAAACAATCATAGCAATGAGCAGAAGGGGCGATAGGGAGTTAGCGCGAATGACCTGACAAGAAAGAGACTAGCAACGCACCCAGCTTCTGCGACTTGAGGTGGGCTTGGGCGACGGGGCCACCGTCACGTCGAGGAACTGGAGCAATTTGTGCACGTGCCGCTGATAGAGCCTGCCGCCGAGCTCCTAGTGAAGCTTTCAAGCTGTTTATTCGGCCATTGCCTGCGGTTGGTCAGAGGCCGAGTCAGCCTTGGACTTGGAGCCACAGCTAGACGCGTGTGGCGCGGGACAAGAACGAGCAGTTATCATGACCATGACCCCACGTACACTGGTCTGCCTCCCCGCGTAGCCTTGCAGTTTCCTGTTTGCACTCGGTCACAAAGGTTTCGCTTGCAGAAATATCTGCGCGTTCCATGCGGGCCGCTTGCACTCCTCCTTCGTGCAACACACGCTCACCGCGCGAGATGGCATTAGCGCGTTCAGTGTCGTAGATCGACTGGCGGTTGCGGAAGTCACGAAGACTGCATGCGGCTCGCATCAGTATACCCGATGCGGCAAGCGAGACTGGTAATGACACACTGGCCGCGCACACAGTCCACACAGTAGAACTGCCGCTGGCGCTGCTCGCACACCCGGCACTCTATCGTAGCAGCCATTAAGACTGGAAAGGCGCCTCAAGGTGTGGCGACAAAACCCCCAAGTTGAAGGTGACACACACGTGCCAGGAGTGACAAGGACAAGGAGCGGATCGCGGAGATTCAAGTCGGAAACGCACACGGTCACCAGTCATTCTGAGCCACCTGGGTGGTTTCTTACTACAACCAGCCCAAAATTCATTACAATGATACATTAACGCACATGTTATAAGTGAAGAACTATCAACTCAGTCTCAGCTGTCGCCCAACGATCTTGAGAATGATCCGACGAGTGTGACAAGCCGTACGGAGGCGGCTCATCGCTACAGTGTCTGAACGACTACGGGTTCCATCGAGGTTCATTCTGCGCAATGTTCTCAGGCATGCCATCCTGGGAATGACATCCGGTAGCTCATGAAGCAGTTCTTCCACGCACTCGCTGATTGTTAGTGTCAACAGCCCAGGAGGCACAAGCTCCAGGATTTCAAACAAATGCGAAACATTCTGCGCTACGCGGCACGGCAGCTCGATTGATTGTAACCGAGTACAGAGTGCGAGGGCGGTGCCAAGGGCTTTGGGTAGCCGCAAGGCATAGTCCGGGATATAGCCACCAATTACCACCTTGATTGATCGTAGGTGGTGCATGCTGCGGCTGATGACTGAGGCGACTCGCCGCGGCAAGTGTTCGGCGGCATCCTGGTCCGCAACCGTGATCCAAAGGTTTTGGACAGTCGCAACAACAGCGAGTTGCGAATGGAGGAACTCGTTACTCGAGTCCGAGAGCTCAACTGCTTGGTAGGTCTCAAGGAGCAGTCCGCCGGCAGAGTTTGCCTCCCTAACGTCGCTTTTGCTTTCGTCGTCGTGCTCTGTCATGACGAAGCCACTGAGATGTCGCAGATTCGGCATCGATCCAAGGATTGTTTGAGGGGTAGCAGCCTCGATGTCGTGGCCACTAAATCCGATCATCCCAGCATACAAGCGGAAACTGAGCAAAGATTGGAAGGACTGGCCTTCAAACAAATCCGCGACGTGTTGAAGCATGCGCTGCGTCGCGATCATAATCGATAGATCAGCGAGGTTCGGACATGCGGCTATGATATCGCGCAAGAGCACTGCCTCCCCGTGACGATGCAGGACGCGTGTCTGAAGGGAGATCACGGTCTGTGCGACTTGCGGGTTGTTTTGTATGATATGCGACGCATTCTGAAGAGTCGAGTCGAAGCAAATCGCGAGTGGCGGGTTCTGTCCTAGATTTCTGAGGCGCATTATGGTTCACGTTTCAAGACAGGAGGAAGAGGTCCGCGAGACGCCGGAGGCATCGGCCTCCGTCGGAGTCCACCTCCTCTACTTGGCCACCCACCCCATGATTAGCCTGATGTTTTCTCTCTCGCGCCATATGCTCTATTTTCTCGTTGGGTCCGGGATGGTCATACATAGCCATTCATTGCCATCTGTGGAGCTTGCACTCTCTGGTATGGCCTTCACACAGAATCGCACCGCCGCGGCCCGGCACGGGCAGTCGTTCAGTCACTTTACCTACTACCACCTGCCACGGAGTTGCTCATTGAATTACGGGGCGCATCCGCGTACCTGTCCATGTGCGCAGAAATTCACAGCAACGGGTGGCTGCCTATCATGAAACGAGGCTCTCTTTCAACCTAGGCTTGTCCTTCGGACCTTTACTCGTATTGGCTCAGCCCCCATTGGCTGTACGGCGGAATCGCGGCTTGTGGCTTGCATCGAATATTCAATCCTGTGTGATTGACTCCTGCTCGGCGACAGTTCGCCGTGCTCAAAACCCGCCAACAAAGAAAAGCCCACGCGAAGTGTTCAAAACACTCTGTTCGGCCTCAGCCACAATTCTCCTGACGTCTCTTTAGGAGCTTATTGCTCAGCGGAAGGGAGGAGACCGGTCGGATAAATTTTTGGTTCCTGATGGTGGACACAATACCTACCGTAGCCCGCTCGGATCGTGTCGGCGTTTTCACAGCGTAACGGTATAAAGGCCAACCGGGCACCAAATCTTGAACTGACATCGCATTGTTCAAATGGCTCTTCTCAGGACCGTTCTCGCTGCATTGGCATTGTCTCACCTGCGTGCCGATGTGTTCGCTGCCGACGTCAATCCTGCTTTAATTCCGGGCGAGAGAACCACTCCCATCCTTCACAGTAAGACGATTCCGCACTGAACACTTGCCGAGCTGACGATCTCAAAGATATCCCTGGGCTTCCCACACTTCCAACTGCCGCGGAGGTCTACTCACATCAGAAACGTCAGGCTAACACCACACTCAACCTGAATGACATCCAGTTCGATATTCTGTAAGCATCCGTACCAGAATATCTGTCTGGAATTCTCACGTCGTTCTTTCTCAGTGTTGGTCAGCAGAAGATCTGGCAGAGTTTCTACTTTTTCTCGGTGTCCAACGCCACCGACTTCAAGGCCAAGCTCAAAAACAACATCGCGCCGATCATTACGAGGTAGGCTTCTGAACCTATGATTCGTAGCGCTCGCTTATTCACATCACCGGCAGTACACAGCAGATGCTCAATGTCTCAACTCAACCCATTGTGGCTGTGAATGTCGCCTTTTCGCAGACGGGTCTCAAAGCCATCAACGTGACAGAAAGCATTGGGTCCAACGAGTTCACGTCCGGTCAGTTTAGCGCGGCGCAGACCTTTTTCGGCGACAACCCAGCAAGGGCGATTCCAGCATTTGCGGGTACCATCGTGCACGGCGTATTCCTCATCGTCAGCGACACCCAGGCCAGAGTGACTGCACAGACTACAGCACTGGAGACAACACTCGGCTCCAGTATCGTTAAGCTGCACAGTTTGGTTGCCTCCAGCCGCCCGGGAGGTCTTGCTGGCAAAGAACGTGTGTGCCGGTTGAGGCCCGCTCGCGATGTCAAATGCTAATCCAACTCGTCTCACAGACTTCGGTTTCCTTGATGGGATCAGCCAGCCCGCTATTATTGGCCTTCAGGCTCCCAATCCAGGTCAGATGCCTACAAGGCCGGGCACAATCATCTTCGGCATGGATGGCGATGGCCAGGCGTCGTCACGTCCATCTTGGTCGGTTGGCGGGTCGTTACTCGCTTACCGCCAGCTTGATCAGAAGGTCGGATACTTCTCTAGTTCTGGCACGTAATTACACTGACACTCTGCCCGCAGGTTCCTGAGTTCAACAAGTTCCTCTTGGACCGTGCACCTGCGGCAACTGGGCTCACCCTCGCGCAACGTGCGGAGAGATTTGGTGCCCGTCTCGTCGGGCGATGGAAGAGTGTACGTCTCTTCTTAAGAATTGTAGGAGCTGACGAGCTCAACCAACGTCATTGGCTACGCAGGGTGCACCTGTTGATTTGTTCCCGACAGCTGACAATGCAACTGCCGGAACCAACCCCCTTGTGAACAGCGACTTCACCTTCGATCATACAGCTCAGGGCTTTGACTTTGCAACAGACCAGACGCATTGTCCCTTTGGCGCGCACATCAGGTGTGTCTCTTGAAAAGCTGAACGGTCTCTGCACTACGACTGACAATACTTTTCAGAAACATGCGCCTTCGTGCGGACGTCACCTTCGACGCGTCAAACAACATGATACAGCGCTCAGGGATTACTTACGGGCCGGAGGGTATGTTGCGCTGGCGCGGCATTAAATCTCATCGAGTTGACTTTGACCCTTTCGTCAGTCACCGCTGCTGAATCTCAGAGCAACGTAACGACTCTGGAACGAGGACTCGCATTTGTTGCATATCAGTCCCAGCTCAACCGAGGCTTTGTCGAGCTTCAGCTCATTTGGGCCAACTCTGAGAACCGTGCGTCATATTACTTCTTGTGGCCGTCGCCCATCGCTTAGAAGCCACTACAGCGTTCTCGAAGGCTCTCTCGCACGGAGTGGACTCCATCGTATGTTACCTCCACTTACTTCCCGGTCAGTCTCGATGGACAAACGCTGAACTACATTTTCGCAGATTGGCATGCCCCTTTCAAATAGGCCGAATCGCTGGATCACCGGAATGGACCCGACTAATCCGGCGGCAAACATCACATACACAGAAACCTTCGTCGAGAGTCGTGGTGGAGAATACTTCTTTTCGCCGCCAATTTCGGCGCTCTCAGGAAGGTTGTCTCAGTAGGCAACCCGCGACTGTGAATTTAGATGTTGATTAAGATGAGCTTCGATGCAGATGCTTGATACATTCAGGTGTTCCATTGTATATAATACATGCGCTTCTGTTGATTGGTACAAACGATGATATGCGCAAGTTTGCCTTCACTCTCGCCATAACCGAATGGTCCGTATTCCCATCAATGACGCTGCTTATAGCCATGATCTCGAGCGATAGCCTTGGCTCTAGACTTTGCTCTACATATTCAGTCCGACTCGCTTCAGGTGGGTCGAGTCCTCACGTAGTCAATGGAATTTGCAACTCCGCATGATCCGACGTGTATGGCGACTCGTTCAGACCACAGAGATGCAAGTTTTCTCAGCCAATCGTTTCAATCTATCATGTTTTAGGACCAAAAACAAGTTTCAGGGTTGTCTTATCCAGTAGCCTGGGTGTCGTGGCCTGGGCCTGTGTACTGTATTACATGAGCCATCTGAAGGATCGTCAGCTCTGTCTAGCGGAAAGAATGCTGCGACATCTTACTTCCAAAACCTTTCTCCAAGATGCTTTGGCGGGGGCTCGTCGTATGTCACGGCAGCGATCTCCTCGAGACCTGATGTGAAGTCCATTGCATCTGGCGACACCCACCTGCTCCGGTAGTAAAGTTTGGCACCGGCCCAGATGATGAAAAAGCCTGATTCATCTCTCAGTGATTATTTTGCGGACTTTTCAAGAGGACACACCGCCGACAGGCAAGTAACTGGGTGCAGAGCGGTGAGCAAACGATTCAGATGTTCAACAAGCACGTAGCTTACTTTGTAATAAATATGTCCGTTTCCCAGTCTGCGAAAGTATTAAGGTCGCTCAGTTCTCATACATGAACAGCACTTACGGCCTTTGATGAAGACCGGAAAGCCGGAGAACTGGAATGCTGAAATGAGGAACCAGCTACGCACAAGCGACTAGCTTAAACCCACCAGACAGATGATGGAGCAAAGAACTAGCCCATAAATCGCCGCTGCACAACGGTTATAATTGTGACCTGTACCATCACCACGAGCTCCACGAACCGTAAGGTTGCAAAGCAGATGCGAAGGGAAGAGTGCGACGGTCGATGCCTCACGATCGAAGCATCAGAACTCTCGAGGCACAAGATACATCGTTTGTGCTCACCCTGTCGCTTCACTCCTGCATAGAACCTCAAATAGGTGACACAAATGCCGAACCTATCCGGGAGCAGTTGTGAGCGACGATCTCGACTTGCTAGTGCGCTGGCATACCAAGTCATGAGCCCTGTGGCGAAGAAATTTAGATGCTAGTATGCGCGGCTATCGAGAGACAACGGACCAGCGTTTGCTGTGAGGTTCACAAACTTTTCAAAGAGTTAATATAGGAGTGTTTGGACCGCTGTCGATACCGCGAGTCCGAGGGACTTACCCATCTAGAATACGGTCAGCAGTGCGAGCGGCATCTCGCCTGAACGTACCCAAAAACTTTTCCTGCACCGTTGCTCACAGATAGGTATGCAAGACTGCCGAACAATGAGACAAAGATGATCGAGATAAGAGGCAGCCCTGTCGCCTCAAATGGTAAGCTAGCAGACGCAATAGCTGGCCGCAACTCGCACCGCTCTTCGTCGTTCTTGCGAACATGCTGGGTGCATTTCGTGCCAGAGCCATGCCATAGAGCGCACGTGAAGCGATGTAAACGTCACTAGACGCAGCAGACCAGGCACTCGTCAAGAGAGCAGCATTGACGACCGAGGGGAGGGCACTGATACCGGCATTCTGAATGCTGATGGTCCATGTTTGATCAGAAAACGCAGTCAGGAAGAGCAGTGGAATGCCATACGCAATGACAAATGGAGAGCCACGGGCATCTCTATTGCCAAGGAACAAACCAGGCTCGTTTGACGGGACGATGAGACCAATGCAGAACGTGCCACAGAGATAGCTATGCGAAATTATTAGCCAGTCATCCGGATGGAAAGTATTCTCGCATACAATAGCAGAATACGAATATAAACGCGACGGATAGCACGTGGGATATTGTGACTAGATGAGAGGTTAGATCGAGGCGTCCAGGTTGGTGGCGGAAAATCCCGACGTACCGTGGGTTCTTCGCTTCACCAGCGGCGATAGCCACCATCTGACAGACTCAGTATGTTGCTCACTATAGGATTCCATTGGGGCGTACTTCTGTGCCAATCAGTGAGAATGCTGCTTGGTTAAGAGCAGCCCATGTCCCAGCAAATCGACCAGTTACACCTGGGATGTCGAGGAACTGAATTATCAAAGTTCTCAGTCGATAATTCGACCTGAGCACTATGCAAACCTGATTAAATGGCCCCGGATCACGCCAGTAACTGCAAATGATAGAAGTCAGCTTCCCGTGGCACCCAGTCGATATGGTACGCAGACCGGAAACCTGTGTGCAATACCTAATGAGATGAGCTAGCGCTGTCACGAAAGATGACACACCAATGGATTCATGGTTGGGACCGCCACCAGACGTTATCACAATGCTTGTTCTACGATTGGAAACATGAAGTAAGGTTCAACTGCAAAGATGTGTTAGTTATAGACCAGCAACCGCCGCGACATATAGTTGGCTTACCCGGGCGGCATCAGCTGTAGCGCACATGATGAGGCCTTGAAAATGATTAGCCATTCTCTGTGATACTGGTACTGAACTTCAGCCGCGTACCGACAATGGTGATAACTTTGATACTGGTCTGATGCGTGAGAGACCGACGATGACCCCTCCAAATTTCACTCGCCTTGCAAACCAGAATTCTGAGTGCAGCAGTCAGCAAAACAAATCTGGAGAATAATCGGGGAATGAAATGGAGCACACCAGCTTCTCCATAACCCCTAGCTCCTGAAATGGCAAACGCAAGGCGAGCAGTCAGGCTTACCGCCTCGGCATGTGAGACAGCCAGGTGACAAACCAAGCAAATTAATGCCCACAGTGACCACCCAACAGACCGTTATCCAGACTGCGTTATTAGTCTCCTTGTCCCAGAGGTTGATGATGATCGCCGCTGAAAGGAAGCCGCAAGTTCAGCCTACATCTGTACGACGCCATCTTCATAATAGACCCACATGCACTAAGTTCTGCTGGCATCACGATAGTCCAGTTGTAAACCGAGTTGATACCCATTGTGAAAGAAAAGGCGGGCTCGACGAAGCTGCAGAAGTCAGCCTATCTCGAAAGGTTTAGGTGATCAACCTCGAGCTTACCTAGTAGCGGGTCAGACACGGATCTCAACGATAAACAGAAGGGATGCTCACCGTTCTGCCAGCTTGAGGTGGCCACCCGGAAGTGGGAGGTAGGAGATCATTTCTGTCTCCCACTGGTCAGCTAAATGGGCAGATGTCGGCGTGGCAAACTGACCGCCTAAACTGATCATAACCGCGTAACACAAGCTTCCCACGATCTGCGAATAGTTATAAGACATGTATGCACCAAATGGCGCGAGTCCTTACACAATAAGCGAGGAAGAGCCCGAGAGGGCCGCCGTTTGCGAGAGCGTTGGCAGTACCACTATCATAGGCGAGGTCAGTGTGTGAGCTACAGTATGTAGGCCGCTGCTTATCAGACGCACATGAACAGGCCCACACCGATGACTCCACCTGAGAGATTTGGTTAGCTTGGAGCGGGCGACGCGGCTCAATCTGGCTTGCCTATGGAGATCATCGCAATGTGGCGGTTCTGAAGGTACAATCAGTGCTGACCGAATGAAAGACGACGTGCCACATGGCGTCGAAGCCACGCACGGCTGCTAGGACGGCCATAGACGACGTCGAAGCGAGCCCTCGATTCGAGCAAGGATGAAAGAGCGAGCAGGATGCAGGTTGAAACTAGGGGCTCAGTGTACGCTTACCTTCAACCCGCGAGCAAGAGCAGTGTGCTGAACATGTTCCGAGTGAATCGACCTCACATCCGCCTCGACGTCTTCACTCTTCTTAAGATCTTCGCCCGTAGGTGAGGACCTGGACTTCTCGGCGTATGTGCCTCCCGCCTCTGGCAAGCTTATGGTTGGACGCCCGGTCGACATGACGGGTGCCGAAGGAGCGAGGGTGGGGAAAGCTCATCGGGTCGCAGGCCTGGACTATTAGTACAGAGCTCGCTTCGAGTCGCGGATTCTTACGCTAAGCCTCAACCACGCTAATTCTCCGAAGCCCAAATGTAGCATCGTGCCCCCTGCGCTCGACAAGCTGTCTCCCAACTTCTGATAGCGTTCAATATCATGCACGCGCCTGAAATCGATAGGCACAATCGGCCGGCGCTGCTCCACCGTCATTCAAAGAACACGTGCACGAGAGGGATACCTGCAACTGGCATAAAGCCCGCCCGCGATGACAGCTGTTTGGCCTGCCATTTGGCCGCAAATAGCGGAACATGGAAATCTGGCTGTCCTCCAAACGGGCATCCGTCACATGGGCACAATTACTTTGACAGATGCATACGTTTGAATTGCTGGAGACAGTACAGGACGAATCTTATGTACCAGCGCGGATGACTCAATTCAGCGTGAGATGTACAATCAGCTTGAGTGGAAACTGGTCATTATAAACAACCAGAACACCTGTGTCTCGCCGGTGACTGTGCAATGTCCCTGGTCAAATGAAAACAACTTGAGACCACGCGTCGGCGTTACTCCGTGGCTTCTGCCAGGCATCCCTACAATGCCAGTTGTCAGTCAGGTCATCGTTAAACATCTCATGGTAATCGAACTGCGACGTCTCTGCTTTCTGAGGAGTGCCTGTGACCGATATTGTTGTGCTGATGATAGATAGCACAAGGTCCGCGTCGACATTGTGGGCCAGGAACCAGCCGCCGACAGGCGCAGCGAAAGCACCAAATTGAGTTGTTGACAGATGAGTTTCGCCATGAAAGCCATTTATTGCCCATGAAAGTCTGATGTACTGCTCAAAATGGTCTTGATTCTCTCCATCTCCGGGTCGTTCGTCTGCTCATCCACGGAGAACCTTGTCCCAGGGATCTCAAACGACAACTCCGGTCCCAATCCTTTGTCTGCATCCTCTCTCCGACTCTGCACCAGATTGGCCAGCGCGCGGCTTGAGCTCAAGTAAAGCACACAGTTCCGCAGGATGAGACGTGTAAAGCTGTTCACCCACACCGGGCGAACGGCCGGCGCGCTAACGTCACGAATTGTTCCGTCCATGAGGTGGCGGAAGAAAGACTGACCGCCGAACAACAGTATCGTTGTTGGAAGGTCACTCAGCTCGAGTGTCTCAAGACGCTCCAGATCCCGAAGTACAGCTGCGTCGGTATCGCTGATCATCGAGAATGTGGAGCCGTCGATGGTTGTTATGGTGAGGTGTCGAATCTGAACTCCAAGCTTGGTGAAGAGAGGCTGCATGTAGTTGCATGACTCGACAGAGACAGTGAGCGTCTGGACCATTGGAAGGTTTATGTAGTGTAGCCAGTCGGAGTCGTTCCAAAAGCCAAAGATTGCAAGTTGAGTGACCTTGGGCAGGGATATGGGCCGTATCGGCTGGGTGGTGACTTGAGCCCACTGGTCGGGTCCAGCAGCAAAGTAAATGTTGAGTGAAACCAGATTAGGGCAGCTTTCGAGCGTCTTCCAGAGCAGGGTTTCCGTTGTGCCTCTTAAATTGTAGCTGAGGAATTGGAGTGAGGATAGACGCATGATCTGCTCAGGTGCAACAGGTAACGCATGGATCTCCCATCGCCGCAACATAGGCATAGAGGGAAGTTGCAGGGCTTGTGTCCTTATATCAACCCCTGTTATGCGGGAGACCTTCCCTCGGCGACCTGTTGTGGGCAACACCACAAGCTCCTCGAGGTTTGGCAACACGACCTGTGAATGAAAGAACGAGCTGACGAACAAGCGTCCCACCACAGCGGGAAAAATAATGTGGATACGGCTCCACCGATTCCCGTGGATCTCGAAGAGCGAGTGGAACATCTTCAAGAGGTCTGGACGCTCTGCTTCTGCTCCAGCGCTCGCGTCGATGACGAGCTGCAACGTGTTCTCCTTCGCGCGTTTCATCACAAGCTCCGCGCGATCAAATCTCCAAAACTGCAGCAAGCCGGAGAAGTGCACGATTTGCCAAATCATGGGGGTATTGAGCACGATGTCGCGCCAGAGCCGACAGATGACGCAGAGACGAAAAGGCGCCATGGAAAGCTTGTCGCCGAGTTCCATAGACGATTCGGGCCAGGGCCAGTCGGGGCGCACTGCAGCTACGAGGATGTGCTGCTGAAGCTCTGTAGGCAGGGTGTTTATCATAGTTGCGGACAAGGCAAGAGCAACAGCCACGGGGATCGGGTCAAGCCGCACCAACGCCGCAAAAGCAGCGACCATGAGTGACTCATCTCCAAAGCAGCCTTACCCTGAGGGCCTTGAAATGTCAGCTGAGGCTAGCAAGCCACTGTGTATTGTTTCTGGTCAAAAGGAATTGACTGGAGAACAGCGAGGCCTCGAGACCGACGTCGGCATTGTTTGATGGGTTTCTGCCAGGCATACCTCCACTACCAGTCGTGAGTTAGTTTATCGTTAAAAGTCTCGCGGCAATGTAGATGAGACGTTTTCACGGTCCGATGAGCACATGTGGTCGCGTCGATGGGTTTGTGACGGTTAAACCAAGATCCGCGTAGACATCGTTGGGCAGGAGCCATCCGCCGACGGGCTCAGTAAGCGTATTGAATTAGGTTGTTTGCAGATGATCTTCAGCATTAGAAGTAGATAATTTTACATTCGCGGTCCAGAAAAGTTTGGTATATAGCTCTGGTATACAGCTCTGGTATGTAGCTCAAAATGGCTCGCATTCTCGCCGACTCCGACTTGCTCGTCCCTCCAGTCCGTACGAACCGTGTCGTAGGGACCCCCTAACAATAGCGTCAGTCTCTATCCTTGTAGGATTATTCAAACAGCACCATATTGACCGGCTCCCCGCTCGCCCTCAGATAAAAATCGCAGTTCCACAAGATGAGACGTTTGAAGCTGCTCCGAGTCACCCACACCGGACAGACAGCCAGTGCGCTCATGTCACAGATAACTATATCCACTAGATGACTGAAGAACGTCTAGATCTCGCGGCACTCAAATTTCTGAAGTACCGCTGCGCGGTGTCGCCAATCATCGAGTATGTAGTGCCGTCAATCCTCGCCAATGTGAGGTGTTGAATCTGACCGCTAATCTTGGTGAAGAGAGGCTGCATGAAGTTGCACGACTCGATAGAGACAGTGAGCGTCTGGACCTTTGGAAGGTTTATGTAGTGCAGCCAGTCGGAGTTGTTCCAAAAGCCGAAGATTGCAAGTTGAGTGACCTTGGACAGGTATATGGGCCGTGTTGGTAGGATGGTTATCTGCGAGGTCCACTGCTTGGGCCCGGCAGCAAAGTAAATGTCGAGTGAAACTAGATTAGGGCAGCTCTCGAGAGTCTTCCAGAGCAGAGTTTCCGTTGTGCCCGTGACATTGTAGCTGAGGAATCGGAGCGAGGATAGACGCGCGTTGTGCTCAGGTGCAACAGCCAGCGCATGGACATCCCATCGCCGCAACATAGGCATAGAGGGAAGTTGCAGGGCTTGTGTCCTTATATCAACCCCTGTTATGCTGGAAACCTTCCCTCGGCGACCTGTTGTGGGCAATACCATAAGCTCCTCGAGGTTTGGCAACACGACCTGTGAATGAAATAACGAGCCGACGAACAAGCGTCCCGCCACAGCCGGTAGAATGATGTGAACACGGCTCCACCGATCTCTATGAGTAGTAAAGAGCGAATGTAATTGGCTCAAGAAGCGTGGATGCTCTGCTTCTGCTGCTGCGCTCGCGTCAATGACGAGCTGCAACGTGTTCTCCTTTGCGTGTTTCATCACAGCCTCGGCGCGATCGAACCTCCAGTGCTGCATTAAGCCAGATAGGTATACGAGCTGCCAGACAGTGGAGTTATTGAACAAGATGTCGCGCCAGAGGCGGCAGATGGTGGAGAGGAGGAACGGCGCCATGGATAACCTGTCGCCAAGGTCCATGGACGACTCGGGCCAGGGCCAATCAGGACGCACAGCAGCTACGAGAATACACTGCAGAATCTCTGTGGGAAGGTTGTTTATCATAGCTGTGGATGAGGGGGGAGGAGAAGAAGGAGGAGGCGTTAACAGTGGCACGCTCGGACAGCGCTGAGCGGTCGTCGGGATCAGGTCCCGCCCGCAGCATCAGCACCGCGGAGGTAACAGCCCTGAGCGATTCATCTCAACAAATTGAATGAATTATACAGGCGGGGGCAGCAAATAAATCGGTCATATTTTCTCGAGTGATGTTCGCACAAGACCCCCTCAAGAACATTTCCGCTGTAAATACCTTGGTATCGAGCTACACATTATACACCAGTATTTTCACTGAGAACACCGGGTCACGATTGAGCTAATACCGAGGTGGTGTTATCTCGGTATTTGCATTGACCCGACCTGGAAACTACCCACAAACTACTACCTAGATACTACCTGATTGCAGATACATGGCTACCACCAGGCTAATACCACAAGTAGTAGCTCAGTATTTGCTGATTTTAATAATACCGAGCTACTACTTGTGGTATTAGCCTGGTGGTAGCCAGGTATCTGCAATCAGGTAGTATCTAGGTAGTAGTTTGTGGGTAGTTTCCAGGTCGGGTCAATGCAAATACCGAGATAACACCACCTCGGTATTAGCTCAATCGTGACCCGGTGTTCTCAGTGAAAATACTGGTGTATAATGTGTAGCTCGATACCAAGGTATTTACAGCGGAAATGTTCTTGAGGGGGTCTTGTGTCGACTGCGTGGTGTAATTGCCACCACACCGCGAGTACACCCATGACGGGCATTTGAGCGAGTCGTCCAAGCTCAGCTTTAGGGACACGGATACGGTCAAACAGCTCATATCGCAAACGATCAGGCGGCCCAAATCGGGTTGTATTAGTATCAGCTGCATGCAGTTGCAGCCGCACCGTACGGTGAGCTCAGGGAGTTGAGTACCGCCCAAGGTGCTTGAAATATGAGCAGAATTGCAAAATCAGCGGTTGAACTATGAGTTGTTCGACTGTACGTCTGAGGTCTACCATAGAATGAGGAAGGGTTCATGCGAGGCAACTCGGGCTGACCTCAGAAGCCCAAAGGCTACCTGGAGAGCCATGTACGATGCTATAAACATTTACGCAGTCTTGAGGGCAGCTCACGGGAGAAGCTGCGTGTTGTGTGATATAAATTCAGCTACTCTTCACTTGAGCCGGTGGTGTGAAGTTGCGGGCGCTTCGAGGCATGCCCTTACATCCGTGCCGATTTGCTTCCGTCTCCGCACACTTGCTGTCCCAGGTACGTTGTCCCAACCTGCAATGGCCGCGCTCGCCGCCGCCGACGCGTGCCAGCCTCGCGCTCACCACTTGCTAACGCGCCTTCATGACAGTAGCCGTTCACTTTACTTTGTGCGAAAATGTCGTCTGATCTGTGCCCCGTCTACGCGCCCTTCTTCTCTTCCATCGTACGTCCACTCTCACAAGCCTTCTTTAGACCCCGCGAGCTAACAGGACTCTTGCGCAAACTCACAGGGCTGTGCTTCAGCCATCATCTTCACCTGTGAGTAGCTGCAAAGCGGCCCGGCCAAATGGCGGGCCGGTCTTGAAGCTGAGGCTGACGACGACGGCATGTCCCAGGCATTGGTGCTAGGTTAGTTTATTTGCTGACCTTTAACTTCTTCACTCATTGCTCATTATATTTTATTACATTACAGCTATGGTACGGCCAAGTCTGGTGTTGGTATCAGCGCCATGGCCGTCATTCGCCCAGACCAGATGATGAAGTGCTCCCTGCCCGTCGTCATGGCTGGTATCATCGGCGTACGCTGGTTTTACTCAGTAATACTCGCACAGAAAGCTCACAATATTCAATATAGATTTATGGTCTCGTTGTTTCCGTCCTCATCTCATCTGGCCTCGAAGCGGTCATGCCTCTGTACACTGGCTTCGTCCACCTCGGTGCCGGTCTTTCCGTCGGTCTTGCCGGTAAGCGCTCAGTTTTTGTCTGCTATGCTCATTGAATATAACTGACGCCTGTTTATGTAGGTCTTGCGGCAGGCTTTGCCATCGGCATTGTCGGTGACGCGGGTGTTCGCGGTGTTGCGCAGCAGCCCCGTCTCTACGTCGGCATGGTCCTCATCCTCATTTTCGCCGAAGTTTTGGGTCTTTATGGTCTCATTGTCGCCCTCATCATGAACACCGCAACCAGCAGAGCCGGCGAGGTAAGCACTTGGTTGATATTGCTGCCGACTCCCGCCTTCGCGCACGGTGGTACGGCCGCAGTTGTCCCGCACAGCGCTGTGCACCAGCCAAACATCGCCCCCTCTCTCGTGATGCTTCATACACGACGGTCTTCGTACTTCCGTGCACGAAACTGCCCGCCACAGCTCAATGACTTCGGGCAACCTCATCTGAACCTTTCTCCCGTCCTTGTCTGTGCTTTGTATCTCGGACGTACGCTGACCGACTTCCTTTTTTCAGTGCCCCAAGCCCTCGGCGAGCGCAATGCTCTTCTGAGTTTAGAGTGTCATGACCTTCCAATGAAGGATCGGAGGATGGAGAGGAGGATTTCGCAATACACCCGCTCGCACCCTCGTCGTTGATGTTCTGCACTTTTTCCCGCATATCATAATGTCACCCTCTGTTCCAAGTTGGACGTTTGTCCGTAAGCTGGCTGAACATTTGTTCCCGGTTTGTTTTTGGTCGTAGAAGGCGATGCATGGCTATGTGGTTTGGCTATGGTCACTGAGCGCCCACAACCCCATCCGCCCTCTATCGGTCGCAGTCGTCCGCCGTTTGACATTCAACCACCAGACTTAGCGGAACAGGCTGCATATTTCGATCCCAAGCGATGGTTTGGTAACGACCATCTTGTTCCTACCAGCTGAGGAGTGTTTGGACATGCAAATCTTGTTCGCAAAGCAAATATCGTCTTTACTTGTAGCTTTTGCCAACTTGCGCTGAGTTTCGGCCATTTCCCTTCATAACGATCACGTTCACCGAGCTGGTCGAGAATGACCTCTTTGCGGACGTACAGTCGGCTGCCTTTCACGCACTTGAGCCCAACGAAGGAACACGGTTTCGCGGCCGCATTTGACAGGCTTATTTGAAGCACAACATGCCCCAATTCAACTTCTCTCACCTTGGCTACTATCCAGGACGGTGTTGTGCTGCCAGCGTCTCTCAAATAATTGAATATCCGAAGCCAATAGACTTGACAGATGCGCGACAGCTTCTCGAGCGTTCTGACAGAAGTGCCTTCGGCTCCTTGGCCTCCGCTCGTTTACACTACATGCATCCTTGTCTTCACTTTCCGATCCGAATCGCCTGGCTTATATTATGTGCCTCCCAACTCTGCAGTCACTTGGGCTTTGAATCGAAAAATATAGCAAGGCTCGAGCGAGGCGAGGCAAACCGATCGCTTCTCACCCCGGCAACCCCACAAGCATATTCTCAGCCTTCGAAGCAACCCGATGCTCAGAGTAGCCCGGGATTCAATGCCACTTTAAGTGTCTGATAAACTTGAGGCTGCGCTTGATGTAGAACGGGTTCGAGGACTGGGCGAAGTTCGAGTGGTTGTCCCAAGACGTTGGTCAAACGAATTCTAGGAACCTGTGGAAGAGTCAGAAGAATTCAACACATGTCTGCTCTGGAGCGTATGTCCGCAGTACAGGCTTTACGTTTAGAATTGTCCTGGATTTCAAGTCCGGGTAAGACACCGAACTTCTTGCCACATCTCCTGGTCAACGGATCTTACCGAACCACAACTATGGTCATGCGCGCGCGCTGGTCTCAAGTCCTTGGTCGTCCTGACCTTCGCCTGAGAAAGTGGTACCTTCGCGGTCGTCGTGTGATATTTGGAGCCAAGGGTAATCACGTAAGGACACCTGCATACTTTTGACGTCCGCGTGTCGACATCAACGTTGTGCAGTTGCGGAGACAGCCACGGGATGTGATCGTGTGTGTTGTCGAATGGCACCCCAATACCGCGGATCAGACTCTATTTGAGCAGTGGTCCTCACAGTTGTGAAGGGACAAGCCGAGCGACCGAGACGCTGGCCGAGACCAACCGCGCGACGCGGGGACTCCCGACCCACTCGTCACCTGCTCTCTTCCTCCCACAGAA
>Ga0247815_10001633_pt1 | contig 17075 bp, 15 predicted proteins | sample UWRJL194509B1_FD_181014 | JGI IMG/M metagenome (GOLD analysis project Ga0247815, IMG submission 181014) | Plant litter microbial communities from Arlington Agricultural Research Station in Wisconsin, United States - UWRJ-L194-509B-1 | ecosystem: Environmental > Terrestrial > Plant litter >...
AATTTTTCCATTGTGAGTGCTCCTTTGCTTACTAAGTGTATTTGTTACACTATCTACTTTCAATACTATACCTTACTTATTGTTAAGTCAACACTAATTGCAATTATCCCCTATTCGCGATATACTATGGACATAACAGAAAGAGAATATACCGTGGCAATGCCGAATGACATCATCTTTGTCCGTCATGGACAATCCGAAGCAAACATCATCCAAAAAATGGGAAAACTTGAAGAACATCATCCACACGAGGCTGATATTAATGACCGTCCAGATTGGCAACAGCGCTTATCTGAAAAGGGAATAGCTCAGGCTAAAAACGCGAAACTATGGATTGATGCCAACTTAGGTGGTGTGGATTCTTTTGATGCTCGGTATGTATCTCCGTTTCTTCGCACTCGTGAAACTGCTGCGTATATTGGCGGGCTTGATACTGGCGAATGGACAATCGACGACCGGATTGTTGAGCGTAGCTGGGGCGTGTATGGTATTGTGCCGCGTGCTGAGCAACGAGCGCACTTTCCGCTGACAGTAAAACTGCAAGACATCACCCCGTGGTATGTTCGCTTTGATGGTGGTGAGAGTATGCCCGACGTGTACGGGCGTTTCCGTGATTTTCAAGGCACACTGCACCGCGAACAATCTGGCCGCCGCGTCATTGTTGTATCGCACGGTGACTTCATTAACGTTGCCCGTTATGGTATTGAACGGATGCGTCCAGAACAATGGGAAGCAATTGACCGTGACCCAAAGTACACTATTAAAAACTGTAGTGTGACCCATTACACCCGCATAAACCCAGAAGATGCTGATGATATTCGCGACAAAATTACTTGGCGCCGCATGGTGTACCCAGATGCTATTGAAGAATCACCAGACAACGGCGATTGGGTTGAATTGCCGGCTCGACAGCGCTTTAGCGGTGCAGAACTTTTGGATCAAGTTGCATTTGCACCACCACTTCTAGAGGATGAGCGTGAGCTATAAATACCTTCTATTGCCTGGCCGTCACCAGGCGATTACTCGGTTTCAAGTAGAGCATTTGAATGCTTTGCTTGCTCATGAAGATGTGGATAGGAATGCGCAAATTATTTGGGCAGTAACAAGTGCTAACCATTCCGGCACGCAGCGTAACCCAATTTCAGGAAGTCGTCGGGTAGGAATGATTGAAGCGGTAAGTGCTATTGAGAAGCTGCCATCACAGGCGTACCGTATTACCAATATGACGGCAAAGCCTAACTTTGCACATTACGTCCTTGAAGAAATCCGGCTTGAAAGTAAAGGGCGAGTGAATTTGCTCCCTGAAAACACACTCGTTATTTGTTCAACCGCAGAGGTTGCCCAACAATACATTGAGTTAGGGTTTGATGTTGATACTGCTGAATTCGATAAGACATTTAGCCATCGATTAGGTCTTCGGCCATGGGATGTTATCGAAGAACTTATTAAGAGTGGTCCGCAGTGGCGTTCCAGTGCAATTGTTCAGGGTGAATTGAACCCGACATGTTTTGACTACTTTGAACATTACGGTTTAGGCGATGATATTGTCGAAATATTTGAAGACCCGCTAATTGATAGCGATGATGGTGATATTACGACGACACGTGACTACGCGGTGTACCGCCAAGCATTTGAAGACGGTGCTATTCGCAAAGTTGCCGAGTTTGAACAGTACGTAAAGCCAGGCCGTATTTTAGATGTTGGCTGCGCAACCGGTGAAACGTTAAAGATATTAGCAAAACGCCCAGACCTTTTTGAATCTGATTTTTATGGCGTTGAAGCAGCCCGGCCTTTGTATCAAATTTGCCAGCAACGCAAACAAAACGGTGAATTTGGCAATGCCAATATGTTCTTTTACCAACGTAATATTATGCGTAGTTCACTATTTCCGCATAATTCACTCAATACAATTATTACTATGGCATTGACCCATGAAATTGAATCGTACCTTGGCCGTGATGAGCTACTGCGTTTTATTAAGCGAATGTACGACATCATTGCACCGGGTGGTGTGTATATCAATTACGATGTCGTTGCGCCGCACGATAAAGAACGCATTGTGTATGCAACGTTTACCGATACTGATGGCGAAAACCCGGATGAGTTATTTCCTGATATTCCAGAAGCGGAATTTCCTGAGTTCTTTAAGACTTTATCTACTAAGGGAAGATTTAGCCGTTTCGTAAAAGACTTTCGAGCAAAAGAAGGTGACCAAATAAACGTAGAATATAAAACAATTAATGATGTCGAGTATGCAGTGCTTCGTTATGCAGACCTTTGCGATTTCTTAGCAAAAAAAGATTACGTCCAAAGCTGGCACAGCGAAATGCATGAACGATTTTGTTTTTGGGAATATAGCGACTGGATTGCCGCGCTGACTGAAGTTGGGTTCACGATGAGTGAAGGTACCGAAGCTAAGCAAAATACATGGTTAATTGAAAACCGGTTTGCCCCAGCTGCAAACGTTTATGAAATGAATGAAAGTGTACTACGCGAAGTTGAACACCCAATAACTAACGTGCTTTTGATTGCACAAAAACCACTCGTTTAGGATAATTATGAATACTATGAATATGATGGAGCACAAGGGAAACGTACTTATACCGACAATCGCTTACGGCGATGCTGCTGGTTTGCCGGTTGAAACTCGAACGGCTGAATACATTGAACAAAAGTACGGAACCATCCGTTCACTGTTGCCGACAAAAGAGAACCCATTCTTTACGGGTGAAAACGAGCCAGGTACTTGGAGCGACGATACGCAGTTAACCTTAGCTGTTGCGAAAGCTTTAATTAAAGCAGATGGTTTTGATATTCACGCTATGGCTGATGCGCACCTCGATGCATATGGCTCAACGAAAGAAATTTATCGAAAAGGGAAATGGGTGAAACGTGGTTGGGGCGGCTCTACTATCGATGCGATGGAGAAAATTAAAAGTGGTGTATCGCCACTTGAATCTGGTACGGTAGACGGCTCGGGGAATGGTGTGCTTATGAAAATGGCACCACTAGCCTACTGGCAAACGGTTCGAGAAATCTCTGACGAAGAGCGTTACGCGCAGTACGATGCATTAACAACTATGACTCACGATAGTGCAGTAGCACGGTTAACGACACGGGTGCATGGTGATGTATTAACGCACCTAGTTGAAAATGGCTATGATAAATATAGTTTTCTCGATGCGCTGGCGGGGTTTGTTTCTTTTCACGAAGCGGAAACTAAAGCGGGTACAGAAGTAATTGAAAACTTCTCTTATCTTCCGAGTCTGCAAAACCGAAACGATATTTTAAATAATACCGATGCTAAAGGTTTTTACGCTCCCCAAACATTAGCAATGGCCTACGGAGCTTTTATGTTGAATGAAGCCCGAACTACCGATAGTATGTATGAAGCGGTTAACCTGGGCGGTGACACAGATAGTACTGCGTCAATCGTTGGTGCGATGAGTGCACTCGCTTCACGAGAAGTGGTACTCATTCCAATTGATCACCAACAGCTTGACCAGCTGCAAATGCTGAAACGAACTTCAAGAGAACTAGCTCAAAGCGCTTTACGATCAGTCGAAACTGCGTGATAACACAACGAGTGTGTCTGAAGTAAAACGATGCAAACGTGCAGGGCGGTGGGCACCTTCGCGGCGCATTTCTTCGGTTTCTTCAGTAAGGCCAAGGCTTAGGAATTTCTTGCGGAAATTACGCTTGTCGAGTTCGTGTCCGAAGATTGCTTCGTAAGCTGTTTGCAATTCAGCAAGGCTAAAGCGGGGCGGTAAGAACGCATAGACAGCGTTGGTATAGGTGAGTTTTGAAATAAGCCGTTGGTGGGCGTATTGAATAATGTCTTTGTGGTCGTAAGCAATTTCGGGCAGGTTGTCGACCGGGAAGAAGGCTGCACTACCATCGTCGCTGGTTGGAACAAGGTCACGGCCAGCGCCCATGTAGGTAACCGAAACCGCGTGGCCACGTGGGTCACGGGCAACGGTATCGAACGTATAAAGTTGTTCAATGTAGCTCAGGTCTTTAATAACGTTAATACCAGATTTGTATTCAACAACCCGTTCGAGGGCTTGGATAGTTGTTTCGCCTTCAGGACTGTAGCCACCAGGAAGTGCCCATTGACCAGCGAATGGTTCGTGAGCCCGCTTCACTAAGCAAACGTGCAAGATGTTATCGACTAGCTGAAAGATAACCGCATCGACGGTAAGGGTAGGTGGTACATACGGGGTCGTGTACTTCATACAATTAGTATACCGTACTCGCTGTATTTTCGATTGGTTCGATAATATTTTTACCCCAGAAGTCGACATTTATTTTGCCGTCATTTACCGTTAAGTGGGTAAGTGAAACATTATCTATATTGTGAATGGGGTTAGTTGCTGTTTGGACGTGACTCCAACCTAGTTGTTTACCTACCAGTGCACTGATAGCTATGCCATGGGTCGAAGCAAGCAATACACTATTTGGGTGCCTTTTTTCAACGCGGCCTACCCACGCTTCCATACGGCTGGAAACATCATTTAACGATTCGCCGCCTGGAAGTGCAAAGTCGTGAAGCTGTTCTGCGATAGATGCCAATACTTCGGGTGTGTATACTTTGTCTCGTTGTAAGCCTTCGCTCAAGCCTTGGCTGAGCTCTTGCAAATCTGGGTCAATGAAATAGCCATTTTGTTGACCTGCAACTTCATTGTAAATATCAAGTAGTTCTTTGGTGCGTACTGCGGGCGAAGTATAAAAAGCGTCGGGTGATGGATACTGTGCTAAAAAGACCTTTGCAAACTTACGAGCCTGCTGTTCGCCACGTACAGTAATAGGGGTTTCGTTACTTCTGCCGCCAACTATCGAGCGGTCGGTATTTTGTGCAGATTCAGGGTGGCGCACGAGGTAGATTTCAACCATAGGTGATTCCATTATACCGTACCTTCAACGTAGGCCGCTTCAGCCGGCATGCGCCAATCACCTTTAGGACTAAGGCTAATCCCGACCTTCGCGCCATCTGGCATTGCTTGGCGTTTCCATTGGTTTTGGTAGAAGCGTTTCATAAATACGTCCAGCCATTTATTTACTTCTTCAGAAGTGTAAGTGCCCTTGAATGCTTTTACAGCAAGGTAGCGAATTTTTGCTTTCGGTTCTAACCAACGTAGGTGGTGATATAGGAAGAAGTCGTGCAGTTCGTATGGCCCGATGAGGTCCTCGGTTTCTTGGCTGATTGTTTTGCCATCACCAGTTAGTTCTGGTGAAACAGGCGTGTCGAGGATGTCTTCAATAATCGTCGCTGGGTACGGAGGGAGTTTACCTGCAGCGTGGCGGACTAATGTTCGTACAAGGGTTTTTGGAATTGATGCATTTACATTGTAGTGAGACATATGATCGCCGTTGTAGGTGCACCAGCCGAGGGCGATTTCGCTTAAATCGCCGGTACCTAATGCAAGGCCATTGAGTTGGTTGGCTTTATTAAATACCAATGCTTGGCGGATGCGTGCCTGAGTGTTTTCGAAGGTAGTGTCTTCGTCGCCACTATGCTGAATAGCATCAAGTTGGGCTTTCGCTAAATCGGCGATAGCAATTTCTTCATTAGTAATTCCTAAAGACTCGGCTAGGTTAATGGCGTTATTCTGTGTACGGTCCGAACTGGCAGTGCTGGGCATAGTCAGGGTGTGAATGAGGTCACCAGGCTTCATTACTAATATTTCAGCAGCACGAATTGCCGCAATGAGGGCAAGGGTAGAGTCGAGCCCGCCAGACAGTCCTAAAATCACCTTCTTAATGTGCGCACTGCGAAGGCGCATCGCTAAACCAGTGGCTTGAATATTTAAAATTGTATCGAGACGTTCATCGAGGTTTTCGTATGAACTTTTTGGAATGAACGGGTGAGCGTCAATTGTTCGCTCAAGTGTATCTTGGGCGGGGGTGACAAATGTTTGCGTTGGTGTAATGTCTTGGCGGTTAGGGAAGTTGGTTGTTTTCAAACGGTCGTGGGCGATGTGCTGCATATCAATATCGGCGGTCATCATTCGACGCGGTGGGGTAAAGGGAGTACGTTCTTCAAGCATTGTGCCGAGTTCGTTTATCATCGCATGGCCACCCATAACAATTTCAGCAGTTGATTCGGTTTGGTCGGCGCTGCTGTAAATGTAGGCAGTAACATTCCGGGCTGCAGTATTAGCAACGAGTCCACGACGATACTGAGCTTTCGCAACGGCTTCGGGTGAAGCTGACGGGTTCGCAATTAAAGTGGCACCGTTCGCAACTAGGTGTGTACTCGGCTGTTCTGGGACCCAAAGGTCTTCGCAAATCTCTAGGCCTAAAAGTTCATCACCAATGGCAAATAATTGTTCGGTACCAAACGGGATATCGACGCCATTTACGGTAACAACTGTATTAGGTTTGTTATCCCAGGTTTGATACCAACGTTTTTCGTAGAACTCGTTATAGGTAGGGAGGTTTTGTTTTGGCACAATGCCGCGAATTGCCCCTTCTGACACTACAGCAGCACAGTTATAAATTGCATTCCCAACTTTAAAAGGTAGCCCTACAACAGCTGCAGTGTTTTGACCTGCGGTGGCTTCAGCGATTTCATGTAGCCCATCTCGAGCAGATTTTAGTAGCGAAGGTTGGGCGACTAAATCTTGAATAGTATACCCAGTGATAGATAGCTCCGGGAATACAACGAGTGAGGATTGTACTTCAACAGCTTCATTATAAAGTTTCTTAATAGCTGCGACGTTAGTAGGGACATCGCCAATAGATACCTCAGGAGTAGCAGTAGCGACACGTAAAAAGTCTTGCTTTGGGGTGTAGGGGGTGGTTTCTGAAATATTTTTCATAGTTATGTTCCTTTTTACACTAACTTGATATATACTTATGGTAGATGATACTTAGTGTAAAGTCAACAATAAGTTAGGAACAGCTATGGAACAGATACGAAAACAAGAAACAATTATATATGGTGGCGCATTTAATCCCCCTACCCTAGCGCATAAAGCAATACTTGAAGCATGTGTGGATTATGCGCAAACTCAGCATGCCGATGTCTGGGTGATGCCAAGTGGCGATAGGCAAGATAAGACAATTGCAACATCTCGTGGCATGCGCCTTGCATATATTGAGGCAATGATTGAAAGCGTCGATAATAGCGAACTTATACCCGAAGTTGTCACGACCGAATTAGACCGGGCAGTAATGGTTGAAACCTACGACACTGTTAAGGAGCTAGAAGAAGAATACCCAGACCGTAGCTTTACGTTTGTGTTTGGTGCCGACTCTACTGAAACCATGGAAAGCTGGCATGAGGGTGAATATTTGCTTGAGAACTTATCTATGCTGGTAGTGGAACGTGTGGGGAGTACCGTTAACCCAATGGCTCGACATGCTATTCGTATGCAGGTAGAAGCTCCAAATGTAAGTTCCACACTTGTTCGTGAGCGGTTGGCCGCTGGGGTCCCGATTACCGACTTGGTAGCTGCGCCGGTTGCATTGCTGCTTCAATAAGCTTGTGTTTTAGATGTTTTGGTAGCATAATAACGACATGCTGATGCGCATGGGGGCTTAAACTCCAAGCGCTGAATCAAAACAAACACTGAATCCGCGGCCCCGGGTGGGCGCGCACCAGCAAAATAAATATCGTCTCTAAAATAGAGGCGATTTTTTTGTTAAATAATAAAATTCATTAAGGAGTAACAGGTGTATAGACCATGTCGATACCGTAATATGTAGCTGTTTCTGCTGTAACAAGTGTATTTACGCCACGACCAATATTTTGGTGAAGGGTAAGGAAGCTATTAGGCCTTGCTGTTGATTCGATACTATCAAACTGGTTTAGCGAAGGAGTGTATACATAATAATTACCGCCGTCGTAGCGTACTGCGAGTGTAATATAATCCACTGGCCCAGAAGATGTATTCTTAGGTGCTAACGTGATTGGTGAGTCGAATAGAATTTCAGTCCAGGTGCCAGCGGTGCGAGTACCAGAGAATGTTTTTGTAGCGACAGGGCTTTGAGCGAACGTTGTCGCGCTAGTAATAGTTGTGCCAGTCCAGTTGTGTGTGTAGGCGTATGCAGTAATACCAGCAGATAAGAAAGCGGGTGACGAGTTGGTTGTCGGGTTGTATATACGAAGGCCCGTTACTTTAATACCCGATGCTTCGTTGGTGTAGAACCGGTTACCAAAAATTAATGAACCACCGCCATCGCTTTCTACTTGGTTGGCGGCAGGTGCGGTAGAACCAAAGACGGTATAGTTAATTGAACCAACAACGCTTGCGCCATCTGTTGCTACATCACCCGTACCAGGTACGCCAACAGCGCCGTTGCATATGCCAGTTTTAGGGTTTAGTACCGCACTTGTAATATAGAAAGTGCGTCCGCCTTTACTTAATGCCATACAAAACGTTTTGCCATCGCTAGACACTCCATATGTATAGGTCGTATCAGTGCCGCTTACTAAACTATCAAGCCCCGCAGCTGTCATACTTGCCGGATAGACACCGCCGGTATCGTTTAATTTCGCGAGTTCAATTTTTTGGGTGGCTTGTGATAAAGTGCTTTGGATTGAAGCATCTTTTGCGCGTTTAGTAATGCCGTTATAAGAGATGATTGTAATTGAAGCAAGAATAGCGATAACCACTATCACGATTAATAGTTCGACAATTGTGAACCCTTGTCTAGACTTTGTATACGTTACTGTATCGCGGTCGGTATTTCGCATAGTTGTTTATACTATGAACCATGAGCGCATTGAACGCAATACGCAAATATTCTGTGTCATAATAGTCCTATGTTTAAAAAGTATATTCGCTCTAAATTAGAAGCAGCTGTGAAGAAATATTTCAAAAAGCACCCCAATGTAAAACTCGTTGTTGTAGTGGGAAGTGTTGGTAAAACGAGCACAAAAATTGCAATCGGCACTGTACTCAGCGAGAAATACAAAGTGCGTTTGCATGAAGGTAACCACAACTCTGAGTTGAGCGCTCCGTTGGCAATTTTAGGCGTGGAGTTCCCCGACGATATTCGTAAACTTGGCCAATGGCTAAAAGTTTTTAAGGCAGTTCGTCAGCGAATTAACCAGCCTGATGATGTTGAAATTATTGTACAAGAGCTTGGTACTGATGGCATTGGACAAATTCCTCATTTCGGTACGTACTTAACACCAGACCTAGCAGTCGTGACGGCTATTTCAGCTGAACACATGGAATTCTTTAAAACCCTTGATAATGTTGCGGCCGAAGAATTATCTGCAGTAAATTACAGTAAACAAGCACTCATTAACCGTGACGACATTAACGGTTCGTACGCAGCTAATATTATTAATGCGAATATAAGCACGTATGGAACCAACGACGTTGCGGAATATCGTTTTGATACCAGTGACTATACATTCGAGAATGGGTTTACTGGGTTATTCTATGCACCGGAATGGCCTACTCCTGTTGAATCAACACTTCACTTAATGGGCGACCATAGTATTCGGGCAGCGGTTGCTGCTGGTGCAGTCGGCGTAAAGCTTGGTATGTCTGCTGCTGAAATTGCGGGTGGTATGCAGAAAATTAGAGCTGTCCATGGCCGCATGAATGTACTACGAGGTATGAACGACTCTATCATTATCGATGATTCGTACAATTCGAGCCCCCTTGCGGTTCAGTCGGCCTTGCAGGCACTCTACCAATTAAAAGTTCCTCAAAAAATAGCCGTACTAGGTAGTATGAACGAGTTAGGGGATACTTCTGCCGCTGAGCACGAAGCGCTTGCGCAGTGGTGTGACCCGCTACAGCTGACGCATGTTGTGACTGTCGGCGAAGAAGCTGCTAAATACTTGGCACCTGCGGCCCGAGCGCACGGATGTCATACGGTGAGCTTCAATAGTCCGCTTGAAGCGGGTGCCTATGTTCACAAGTATCTCGAAAAGGGTACTGCAGTATTATTTAAGGGTTCGCAAGGCGGAATTTACCTTGAAGAAGCAGTAAAGATGATTCTGCATACGACCGATGATGAAGATAAGCTTGTACGTCAATCACCAGAGTGGATGGCGAAGAAGAATAAGTTCTTTGATTCACTATCACACTAGGTGTACTTGTCTAGGCGATGCTTATGATATGCTTAACTAAATATTAATTTTGAGAGAATTACTTATGCAAAATGATACTCCCGACGATGAAACAAATGTTAAGCCAGCGGATGTAGCTGAAACACCCGTTACGGAAACCATTCAACCCGAGCCAGTTACCGGTGAATTGAACCCAGTTGAACAGCCAAAAAAGAATGTAAAAAAGAAACGTATCATTATAGGAAGTATTGTTGTTGGCGCCCTTCTTCTTATTGGTGGCGGTTCGGCACTTGCATATAACTTGTGGTACCAAAATTCTGAGAAAGTTGTAACGGATGCTCTTGTGAGCGCGTTCAAGGCGGATACCTTACAACTGACAGGTTCGTTTGAAGCTAAAAACGATGAATTTAATATGAAAGTTGAAATTGACGCAAAAGCTGCCACCGAAAACGGCCAAATAGCTGCGAAGATTGAATTCAAGAGCGGTGAACAAACCATGAAATTAGATGGCGCTGGATACTTCGGTTCGAATGGCGACTTATATTTAAAGGTTAATAACGCTAAGGACATCATTAATGTTGTCACTGGCGATATGGCTGGTGAAACAACGGCGTTTGACGCCTTGTCTGAAAAAGTTTCTGGCAAATGGATTAAAATTACGAACGAAGACATTGGTGAAGTAAGCGAAGAATACAAGAAGTCACAAGTTTGTATTGAAGATGTTTCAAAGCAGTTTAGTGAAGATAAATCATTGAGTAATGAAGTGACGAAGCTGTATAAAAGTAATCGGTTTATTGTTATTAACGAAAAACTTGGCTCAAAAACTATCAACGGCGTTGGAAGTTTGGGGTATGTCATCGATATTAACGATGAAAAAGTAAAGACGTTCATTACCGGCCTTGAAGCAACTGAAATTGGCAAAAAGATTAAGAGTTGTGATGAGACAATCGACTTCAAAGAGATTGCTGATTCAATCGGTAATGCGGATGACAGTACTGTAACAGGTGAAGGTAAAGTTCAACTATGGGCTAGCCGGTTTGGCCACCAACTTACAGAAGTAAATGCAAACGGAACTTCTGACGGTACGAACATTAAAGCAGTGCTTAACCCAGTATTTAACAAACCACTCAACCTTAAAGCACCGACTGATTCAATTACTCTCGAAAGCTTAAAGGCTGAATTTCAAGCAGCCTTAGAGGCTTACTCTACTGAAGTGTATTCAGAAGCGTACGAACAAGTTTAGTTTTTTACACCAATTGATGACACATCCAAAATCCTCCCTTTGTGTATAATGGGAGGATTTGCTATACTTACTTTAGTTATGGAGCGATATAATCCCTCGGTCATAGAACCGAAATGGCAACAAGTTTGGGAAGACCAAAAAGCCAATGAAGTCAGCGTTGATACGTCTAAAGTAAAGACGTATGTTGCTGGTATGTTTCCGTACCCATCAGGCGCGGGTATGCACACAGGCCACGCTTTCGGGTACTCAATTGTAGATGTGCTTGCGCGTTTTTACCGCCAACATGGCCACAACGTCATGAACCCAATGGGTTGGGATACGTTTGGTTTGCCTGCTGAAAATTACGCAATTAAAACGGGTACACAGCCTGCGCAAGTTACTGCCGACAACATTGCAAACTTCAAAAAACAATTCAAGCGGATGGGTATGTCTATCGACTGGTCTCGCGAACTGAATACAAGCGACCCTGAATACTACAAATGGACACAATGGGTGTTTACGAAATTATTTGAAAAGGGCTTAGCGTACCAAAAGGAAAGCCTTCAATGGTGGTGCCCGGTTGATAAGACTGTGTTAGCTAACGAACAAGTAGAAGCAGGCCACTGTTGGCGCTGTGGTTCTTTGGTTGAAAAGAAATCAATGAAGCAATGGTTCTTTAAAATTACCAACTATGCAGACGCTTTATTGGATGAAATTGAAGACCTTGATTGGCCGCAAAAAATTAAGACAGCCCAGACAAACTGGATTGGTAAGTCACAAGGTGCAGAAATCGAATTCATGCTTGATGGCCGTGAAGATGCAATTACTGTATTTTCAACCCGACCTGATACTATTTTCGGTGCAACATTTGTTGTGTTGGCACCCGAACACGAACTTGCGAAAAGCTTAGCTGTCGGCGACTTTAAAGAATTTACTGAAGAATATATTAAGACCGCAGTCAAAAAAAGCGAAATTGAGCGCACGAACGATACAAAGGAAAAAACCGGAGTATTTACTGGTAGTTATGCCATTAACCCAGTCAGTGGTGCTAAGGTACCTGTATGGGTGGCAGATTACGTGCTTGGTGGTTATGGAACTGGTGCTGTTATGGCTGTACCGGCACACGACGAGCGTGACTTTGCATTTGCTGAAAAATTCAACTTACCAGTTATTCAAGTAATTCAACCAGAAACAGGTAAACCACAAGAGAATCCTGAATATCGCCAGAGTATTGTGGCAATTGTTCGCGACCCTAAAACAAATAAATACTTATCTATTAACTGGGGTAAAGACCTCGGTGGTAACTTGTTTATTGGTGGCGGCCGTGAAGAAAACGAAGACATTGTCGAAACGGCACTCCGTGAAATTACCGAAGAAACCGGCTATGCGAACGTACAACTTATCAATCAAACCGATACTATTCACCATAATTATTTCGCACATAGCAAAAACGTCGCTCGGCGTATTGAAGCGAACGCATTATTGTTTGACCTTGTGGATGATACGAAAGTAGACACTGCGCTTGAAGACAACGAGCAAGGTAAGTTTACTGTTGAATGGTTAAGCGAAAAAGAAATTGTATCGAAAGTGCGCGACGAATTGCACGCAACTAGTTTTGATTTGCTTGTTGGTGGAAAAATTTACCATGGTGAAGGTATTCTTGTAAACTCTGGCGAATTCGACGGTGTATCGACAAGTGATGCGCGCGAAACAATTGTAGCTTGGCTTGAAGAGAAAAAATTAGGCCACACGCAAACCACTTACAAGATGCGCGACTGGCTTATCAGCCGACAACGTTACTGGGGTGCACCAATCCCAATTATTCACTGTGAAATTCACGGTGCAGTTGCAGTACCCGAAGACCAACTTCCGGTTGTCCTTCCGGTTATTGAAGACTTTGCACCTAAGGGTGATGGCAAATCTGCTTTGGCCCGTGCGACGGACTGGGTAAATACCACTTGTCCTGAATGTGGCGGTCCTGCACTTCGCGAAACTGACACAATGGACGGCTATGCTTGTTCAAGCTGGTACTTGCTTCGTTATGGTGACCCACACAACGCCGAAAAAGCTTGGGACCCTGAAACTATCAACTACTGGAACCCCCTTGATTTCTACGTTGGTGGTGACCACGCCGTAGCCCACTTGTTATACGTTCGTTTTTGGACACACGTTTTCCATGACATGGGCTTAGTAGACTTTAAAGAACCGGTAAAGAAATTGGTATACCACGGTTATATTAATGCCGAAGATGGTACAAAGATGAGCAAGAGCAAGGGAAATGTTATTGACCCGCTTGACGTTATCGACCAGGGGTATGGTGCTGACTCACTGCGAACCTACCTACTATTCATGGGCCCGATTGAACTCGATGCCGCTTGGGATTCTCGTGGTATTGCTGGCGTATACCGGTTCTTGAACCGTATTTGGACTTTAACTCAAGAGTACCAAAGTGCCCAAAAGAACATGACTCAAAATGACAACGCAATCCGCGTTGCGCAGCACAAAACGATTCGTAAAGTAACTGATGATATTCGCCGGCTTAGTTTCAACACGGCTATTTCTGCACTTATGGAATACGTTAACGAGCTTTATAAATTTAAGGTTGATGGTTTCTCTAAAGATGGTTGGCACGAAGCGCTTACGACACTTGTTCAACTTGTCGCACCAATTGCACCACACATTGCCGACGAGCTCTGGAGCCAATTAGGCGGTGAAGGCTTAGTGCAAAACGCTGCTTGGCCAGTATGGGACGAAGCGTTGATTGTTGAAGATACTCTTACTATTGCCGTTCAAGTAAACGGAAAGCTACGCGGTGAAATTACCGTTGGAAAAGATGAAGATGAAGAAGTAGTGAAAACACAGGCTTTAGCGCACGAAAATGTCGTGAAGTTCTTAACAGGTGAGCCAAAGAAGGTTATTTACGTTAAGGGACGACTTGTTAGTATTGTTGTTTAAACGATTATTCGTTTGAAGATTCGACGCCGTTGATACTAACGGGAACAACTAATTGATCGCCAGCCTGTAGGCCGTCCTTCAAAACATCGATATTGAGCGGTTCAGAAGTGATGTGGCTGACTGCGTCGCGTACATCGACTGTATCTATACCAGAAATTGATTCAGCAGCATCATATATTCCGTCACCGTCTTGAACGATGTATCTATTTGTTTGCTCTGAGAAAGTTGGGACTGGTTCAACGGTGTCATCCATAGCATTAAGCCCTAGTACGCCGGTTGTGACAGCTGCAGCAGCCGCGGTACCAACTAGAATTTTGTCACGCAGTGAACTACCATTTTTAACGATTGGCTCTTCGGTTGGTTCGTTGATGGGCTGTTCCAAAATTCGTTGGGCAGCTTCACGCGCTTGCCATTCGAGGATATCGCCGAATGGGTCGATTTTAGGTGCTTCAGTAGGAACTTCATTTTTTTCGTAGTGTTCTGTTTGTATTTCGCTCATGTTACGTATAGAATACCATATTTGTTTAAAAACCATACTATAAGCGTAACCACTTGAGTATCCCTGTCAAAAATAGTATAATGAGCCTAAGTTTAATAACACCTAAGAAAAGGAGTTCTTTCAATGGGACAACCAAAGAAGCAGAGTAGCCCTCGCAAGACCGGCCTCCGTCGTAGTCACTTACGGCTTGAACTAGCTCGTCGTGTGAACGCTAAATCACCTGTAAAGGCGACTGCAACACGCAAAGAAACTGGCAAAGTAGTTAAAAAAGCTACCGTCAAAACCACAACAGATAAAAAAGCTGCTAAGTAATTAGTTTCTTAAGTACATCTGTTAATTTAAAAAATAATCAAAGAGAACTAACGCATTATGGCATCTAATCGTCATCTCGGTCGCATCGTCGCACTACAAACTTTGTATGAATACGAGTTTCGTGTTGACTCTGAGGACAAATCGGTCGACATTCAAGAAATCTTGAAGCGTAATTTAGACCGCTACGAAACAGCGATTGACGATACCAAGTTCGTCGAAACTCTCGTCACCGGTGTCATTGAACATCAAACATCAATTGACGATCAGCTTCGACCAATTGCGCCAGATTGGCCAATTGAACAAATCGCTCGGGTTGACCGGAGCATTCTTCGTATCGGTGTGTATGAACTACTACACCAAAGCGATATTGTTCCACCTAAAGTGGTCATTAACGAAGCAGTTGAACTCGCTAAAGCGTTTGGTTCGGATAACTCGAGTAAGTTTGTAAACGGCGTGTTGGGAACAGCCTACCGTACTCTTATAGAGGGAGCCGAAAATGCCAACAGCACCACAGTTTGATAAGTTTAAAAAATACTTTTCACGCAAAAAACCATCTATTCAAGAAATTGTTCGCGAGCCAACGGCTGGCGGGATTGTCTTTAGGCATGGCGAAAAAGGCGTAGAAATCCTTCTTATTCAAGATGCGAAAGACCGCTGGACAATTCCAAAGGGTCACATTGAAGAGGGGGAGACAGCCCAACAAACGGCGCGCCGTGAAATTGGTGAAGAAGCTGGGCTTAGCCAGGTTGATATCTTAGGTTGGCTTGGTAAAATCCACTTCCGCTACCGCCGTATCGATAAGCTCGTTCTTATGACGACTCAGATTTACTTAGTACGGGCTAAGGGCGACACAAACGACATCCAAAAAGAAGAATGGATGAACGGTATTAAGTGGTTTACTTTTCAGGACGCCCTTGATGCTATCGAGTATGAAGATATCGGTAAACTAATGCTTCTTGCTATGAAGCGTATTCGCACGGAGAAATTATAATGACGGGTATGTTAACTGCACCATACCAAGAATTTGCGCGCAATGTTCTTGGGTTTGAATTTGAAAACATCGACTTGCTTGTGACCGCTTTGACTCACCGTAGCTACGTAAACGAGCACCGTAAAAGTGTGAGTGAACACAATGAGCGCCTAGAGTTTCTTGGTGATGCCGTACTTGAGTTGGTTGTAACTGACTTTTTGTTTCGTAACTACAACGAAGCTGAAGGTATTTTAACCAGCTGGCGTGCGTCACTGGTGCGTACTGAAAGTATTGGCGAAGCTGGTACGAAAATAGGCTATGAACCATTAGTACGTATGAGCCGTGGTGAAAAGCAGGGTGGTGAACGCGCCCGTATGCAAATTCTTGCCAATGCTTTCGAAGCACTTATTGGCGCAATTTACCTAGAGCGCGGCTACGACGATGCTGCTGTATTTATTGCCAAACACATTAATTCAAAACTCGAATTAATTATTAAAGAAGGCTCGTGGCGAGACCCGAAATCACACCTGCAAGAAGTGATGCAACGGGTTGATAGCGTAACACCGCGCTACGTCGTACTTGAAGAAGTTGGCCCTGACCACGATAAAGTATTCACACTTGGCGTGTACGCTGGCTCACGCATGGTAAGCAAGGGAGTGGGGCCGAGTAAGCAGGCTGCACAGCAAGAAGCAGCTAAAGAAGCGCTGAAAAGCTACGAATCGAAAGCCTAAACTCTGCAGCTTGGCAGCCGTACTCTGTTATTAACAGCCCAACGGGTTGACTTACAGGGAAGAACGGTGTAAAATCAGTCAAGAACTTATATTAAATTAGTCTAAGAAGTTAAAAGGAAAGTTTGTTTTATGCTCGCAATTCGTTTGCAACGTGTCGGCCGCGCCGGCTACCCTACCTACCGCCTGGCTGTCCAGGAATCACAACGCCACCCATCTAGCGGTCGTGTTGTTGCTTACGTAGGTAGTTACAACCCACACACTAAGGATGCTACTGTTCAAGTTGAAGTAGCTCAAAAATATCTTGATAATGGTGCTCAGCCTACTCCACGAGTTGTAAAACTTATGAAGGA
>Ga0247815_10001634_pt1 | contig 17068 bp, 16 predicted proteins | sample UWRJL194509B1_FD_181014 | JGI IMG/M metagenome (GOLD analysis project Ga0247815, IMG submission 181014) | Plant litter microbial communities from Arlington Agricultural Research Station in Wisconsin, United States - UWRJ-L194-509B-1 | ecosystem: Environmental > Terrestrial > Plant litter >...
AAAATGGCAGGAATCACTTATTCAGTATTAGACCTGGCCGCTGTAGTGGCAGGTAAAACCCCTGAAGATACTTTTCGCAATAGCCTTGATCTGGCCAAACATGCAGAAGAATTAGGTTATACCAGGTATTGGCTGGCAGAACATCACAATATGATCAGTGTAGCAAGTTCAGCTACGTCAGTCCTGATCGGATACATTGCTGGCGGAACCAAATCCATCCGTGTAGGATCGGGTGGTATCATGTTGCCCAATCACTCACCTTTGGTAGTAGCAGAACAATTTGGCACGCTGGCATCGTTGTACCCTGGAAGAATAGACCTTGGCCTTGGCCGGGCACCGGGTACTGATCAAATTACGGCAGCAGCGATCAGAGGCAGCCGCTTTAATGCAGCAAATGATTTTCCTCAAGATGTAGAGCAGTTGCAGCGTTATTTTTCTGACGACAACAGGAACAGTCAGGTGCGGGCCATTCCGGGTGAAGGACTGGACATTCCAATCTGGATATTGGGCTCAAGTACAGACAGCGCGCGTTTAGCAGCCGCTAAAGGACTTCCTTATGCCTTTGCGAGCCATTTTGCGCCGGCACAGTTTCTAACGGCCATCAATATTTACCGTCAGAATTTTAAGCCGTCTGAAACACTGAAAGAACCTTATGTAATTTCCTGCGTAAACGTTGTTGCCGCTGATACGGATGAAGAAGCCAACAGGTTAACAACCTCTTTACTACAATTTTTTGTAGGCGTGATTACTGGTCGCCGACGGTTATTACAGCCACCGGTTGACAGTATGGACGGCATTTGGACTGAAGAGGAACAAGCAGGTGTGGCGCAAATGCTCGGCTGTTCATTTATTGGAAGTCCGGAAACAATCAAAGAAGATATCCAGGCTTTCATCAATCAGACTAAGGTAGATGAAGTGATGGTTACTTCGCATATTTTCGACCATCAGGCAAGAATTCATTCTTATGAATTGTTTGCTGATGTTATTAAAACGATTAAGTCGCCGGTATTAACTGAGCAGTCTTTTAATTAATATCTAAATATACAACCAATGGAATACAGACAATTAGGTGCATCAGGTTTGAAGGTACCGGTATTGAGTTTCGGAACCGCAACATTTGGTGGCGGAAATGAATTTTTTAAAGCCTGGGGTACAACACAGGTTGATGAAGCAAAAAGACTGGTTAATTTATGTCTTGATGCCGGGGTCAACTTATTTGATACAGCAAATGTATATTCCAGGGGATTATCTGAAGAAATTTTGGGTAAGGTACTGGAAGGTATCCGTAATCAGGTACTAATTTCTACCAAAGCTACATTTAAAATGGGCGATGATGCCAACGATTATGGCTCGTCACGTTTACATCTGGTAAAACAGTGTGAAGATAGTTTGAAGCGACTAAAGACCGACCATATTGACATTTATCATATGCATGGTTTTGACGGGACTACGCCTGTTGAAGAAACATTAAGAACTCTCGATAACCTTATCCAGAGCGGGAAAGTACGTTATATTGCCTGTTCCAATTTTTCTGGCTGGCACCTGATGAAATCACTTTCGGTTTCTGAGAAATATGGCTGGTCCAAATATATTGCGCATCAGGCTTACTATTCTTTGCTGGATAGGGAATTTGAATGGGAACTGATGCCGCTCGGAATCGATCAGAACGTTGGTACTATCGTATGGAGTCCTTTATCTTCCGGACGCTTGTCTGGTAAATATAGACGTAACCAGCCATTGCCTGCTGACAGTCGTGTACAACAGGGTGGCGGCCACGGGCCGGCATTAAATGAAGAGCGCCTGTATACAATCGTAGACGCACTTGATGAGGTAGCTGAAGAAACCGGAAAATCTGTTGCCCAGGTTTCCCTTAACTGGCTTTTGCAGCGTCCAACGGTATCCAATATTGTTATTGGTGCACGGAATGAAGAGCAATTGACGCAAAATCTTGAAGCAATAGGATGGAACCTTACGATAGATCAGGTAAAAAAACTTGATGATGCTAGTAAAAGCGAACCGATTTATCCGTATTGGCACCAGCAACAGGATCTGGTACTGAACCCATTACCCAAATTTTATTAGGCATTAAATCAATAAGGAAAACCAGCACAGCATTGAATTATTGCTGTGCTGGTTTTTTTTTAACCCCCACCATATTTAAACGCGATATTAAACCATTGACAATCTCTTTTTAATTGTAAATTAGTCCCAACTAAATATAAATTTTATGAGATATATTTCACTGTTATTGCTGTTTACAGCCATTTCTTTCACGGGTTTTGCACAGAACAAAGATGCTATTCTGGGGCAATGGATTAATTCTACAGGAGAGGCACATGTAGAGATTTACAAAAAGGGCGTTAAATACTTTGGTAAGATAGTATGGCTGAAGACGCAAAAAGATGAAAAAGGAATTGTAAAAACGGACCTGAAAAATCCGGATCCCAGCCTGCGCAGCAAGCCTATCCTCGGAATGGAAATGCTGAGGGATTTTGTTTATGATGATGGCAAATGGACTGACGGTAAAATATACGACCCTAAGTCGGGCAAAACGTACAGTTGCAATATGAATATTAAAGAAAATGGAGATTTGAATATGAGAGGATACATTGGAATATCGATAATTGGAAGATCAGAAGTATGGAAAAGAGTTAAATAGATGCGTAAATTTTTTTACATCCTGTTATTTGCACCTTTGCTGGGCTTTTCACAAAGTTATGAGCTGGGTTCTTTAACAACAGAAACAAACACAAGTATAAGAGGGCTGTCGGTAGTAACCGATAGTGTTGCCTGGGTAAGCGGTAGTAACGGTTTTATTGGAAGAACTATCGACGGTGGCAAGGACTGGAAATGGACAAAACCGAAAGGTTATGAAAAATGCGACTTCCGTGATATCGAAGCTTTTGATGAAAACCGTGCTATCATTGTAAATGCCGGGTCGCCCGCCTATATCTTAAGAACTGAAGATGGTGGTAAAAACTGGACCGAGTGTTATAAAAACCTCGATTCGGCGATCTTTCTTGATGGTATGGATTTCTGGGATGAAAATAATGGGATCATCTTTGGTGATCCCATACAAAACCGTATGCAGATCCTTACCACAACAGATGGCGGGCGCAGCTGGGGTAATTCGAGTGCTGGTTTAAGATATGATATGGCGCCCGGGGAAGCTGGTTTTGCTGCAAGTGGTACCAGTATAAAAACATTGGGCAGCGGTAAAGTATGGATTGCTACCGGAGGTAAAAAGTCAAATATTTACACCTCTGATAACTACGGCCTGCTTTGGAAAAAGTATGATTGTCCAATTTTGCAGGGCCAAAGTAGCACTGGTGCTTTTTCCATTGATTTTTATAACGAAAGCCAGGGTATTGTAGTAGGGGGCGATTACCAGAAAGATAAAGAGAACACTAACAATGTATTGCTCACCAGGGATGGCGGTAAATCCTGGGACAGACCTTCCCGTCCTGTGTTTGGATACCGTTCGGGTGTTACATGGTTTAACGACAAAAGCTGTTTTGCTACCGGCACTTCAGGTACTGATGTTTCAAGGGATGGTGGCTATCATTGGTACCACATTTCTGATGATAGTTTCAATGTAATCAAGAAGGCCAAGAAAGGCAATTTGATCCTTATGGCAGGCAATAAAGGCCTCATTTATGCCCTCAAAGTTAAATATGACTAATACCATGACAATTATAAAACCCACCATTAGTATCGAATATTGTCCAAAATGCGGGTGGATGCTCAGAGCTGCCTATATGGGACAGGAACTGCTCAGCACTTTCACAGACGAAATCCACGGTGTATTACTTCAGCCCAGTGAAACAGGCGGAGCATATATGATCAGGATTGACGGCAATATCTTATTCGACAGAAAAGAACAGGGCCGTTTCCCCGAAATTAAGGAGCTGAAGCAGATGGTACGTGATGTGGTGAGCCCTGAGAAGAGCCTTGGCCATTCTGAGAAGAAAGACTAAATATGTCGCCACTGTTCCATTTAGGCCTGTTTTGCTCCTCTGCAACCAGGTAGCCGATCAGAAAATTCAACTGTGCATATTTCTTTCCTGCATTAAAATTAAATATCCCATTGATATCGTCCTGGGGTTTGTGGTAATATTTCGCGCGCCATTTTGCCACTGTTTCATTCAGGTTGTTTTTACCATCTTCGGTTTTGCTGCCGTATTTAATATGTAATGCTGGAATTCCTGCAACCACAAAACTATACTGGTCACTTCTGGTAAAACGTGCCTGGGCTGGTTCCGGATCGGGCTCTACACTTAAACCGAGAAACCTGGCCGCCTGGCCCACTTGCTTAACCAGCGAAGAATGCTCTGCGCCAAGTGCTGTTACTGATAACAATGGGGCAATGATAGTTGGCATGTCTGTGTTTACATCAGCAACCATATTTTTCACCGGAACAGTAGGGTGGGAGGCAAAATATTGTGATCCCAGCATGCCCATTTCCTCGCCGGTAACCATCACTATCAGTATAGATCTTTTGGGCTTTACTTTAATTTGCTGATAGATCTTTGCAATACCCAGCAGACTTGCAATTCCCGATGCATTGTCGTGAGCCCCGTTATACAATGAATCGCCTTCTACAGGTTTAGCAATTCCCAAATGATCAAGATGTGCACTATGTACTACATATTCATTTTTAAGAACAGAATCACTTCCGGGTATTTTTCCTACTACGTTATAACTAACAATATCCTTAAAGGTGGAATTTAACGATACATTGATCACTTGTTTCATAGCAAAGGGCTGCGGTTGCCCTGCTTTCAGCTGTGCGCTTACTTGTTTCAGGTTGCGTCCACTGCTTTCAAAGAGGGAATTCAGCAACTCAAATTTAATAGAAGCCAGAAAACCAATCTGGTCTGAATAATAGATTTGCGAAAAAACTACCTTCCCCTTGTTGTCTATCACGCTATATACCCCATTGCTCAGATCAGCAAGGTGGTTTGCGGAAGAATCTGCAATACCAATGATTACACCAGTGGCTCCATGTGCCGCAGCTACGTTTAGTAATTTTCGGTTATTCATCACATGTGCAGCCACAGAAGAGGAGAATTGCGCTGGTGCGCCTTTGGTAACCACCACCGTTTTACCTTTAACATCAATATTTTTGTAATCATCGTAGCCCAGTCCAGGTTCACTGATGCCATAACCTACAAATACCAGAGACGAAGATTGTTGTACAGCAGGCCTGGCGGGATTAGGGTATACAATATAGTTTGAGGCACCCGGTGCGCCTGATGCACCAGATGCGCCGGGGCCGCTTAGAGCTGCGCCTGTTAAGGAAATTACTGCATCCTTGACAAATGCCCTACGCAGATTTACCTTCTGCAGCCATGTGCCATTCTCTCCGGCTGGTATTACACCCGAGGATTTTAGCCTGCCCGTCACGTAGTCTACAGCCATCTGATAACCTTCCGTTCCTGGCAAACGTCCCTTTAGCCTGTCATCGGCCAGATAGGTAATGTCTGCCTTAATTTGATTAGCACTGACGGTTTCAATTGCTTCCCCGATGTTTTTACTTAGGCCGGCATTTTGTGCCAGGGCAGTGTCAATAGCTAAAATGGAATAAACAGCAGATAGAACGTATATTTTATTTAAGACCATAGTATTAATATTAAGTGTTACTATTTTGTAAGGAGCTGAAGATGATATTCCTGGATCAATGCAGGGTTTTGAGGTGTAAGCGTAAAAGAGACTTTGATGTTTGCTTCTTCTCCCTCTAATATACAATATCCCCTGAGTTGATTTTCAGCCACCAGTTCATGCACCGACTTAATTTTACCAGCCGCGGAATAGATTGATATCGACTCCTTTTTCAATTCTGCGGAAAAGTAATCCATAAAAAAGTTTTGCGCAAAAATGCCGCTCTTTTCAGCATTCTTCCAGTCGGGCAGTAGTTTAAGTAATTCATTTTTGCGCTGGTCTAAAATATCCGAGGCAGGCAGTTGCCTGGATGTTATACCAGAAATGGACAGTAGCGTATCAAGGACACGACCATTGATTACCGCTGCCCTTGCATAGGTTGCATTGGCAAAAGAAACGATACCAATTCCATATTCAGGCATAATATTCCACTGACTACCAAATCCCGGTAGACCACCAGTATGGCCAACATACACACGGTTTTCACAATCTTTCGTCCAGCGCAGGCCATATGCATATGCATTTACTTGCGGACAGGCTTTTCCATTGCTTATAGCTGTAGTATTCATAGAATAAATATTCCATGGATACTGCATTTCCCGCACACTGCTCCGTTTAACCGGTCCGGTTTCCTGGTCGTCCCTTGCCGGCCAGGCAGATAACTGAAAAGCCATGTATTTACTAAAATCTTCAATCGTAGTGATCAATCCGCCCATTGCGCCGTAGGCACCGTCATGCAACATCGGCTGTTCAATCCATTTCGAATCAATCCATCGGTAACCATGGGCCAGTTGTGCTGGGGGTACTTTTGTATATTCCCAATAGGTATTAGTCATACCCAGGGGTTTTAAAATATTATCATTGATATATTGCTGATAGGGGATCCCGGACACCTTTTTGATAATGTAACCTAACGTAGCAAAGCCAAGATTACTGTATTCATAACCTAAACCGGGGTCGTTAGAAAACGAGAGCCCGTTTTTGTAAATCGCGAGCAGTTCTTCATCCGTGCTGGCCAGCTGCCTGTCGCCCCATGGGTTGTCTTCCGGATAACCCGCGGTATGGGTCAGCAGATGCCTGATGGTCACTTCAGGTGCATCTTTTGTTAAGGGCTGCGTTTGCTGCATTTCTGCAACATACATACGTATCGGATCATCAAGTTTGAGTTTTCCCTCGTCACGCAATTTAAGTATGGCCATTGCAGTAAAACTTTTGGACATAGAAGCGATGCGGAAATCTGATGCAGGTCCGGCAGCGGTTTTGCTGGCTATATCTGTGTAGCCTATTTGCCCTGTATGCAATATTTTGCCATCCAGTACAATCCCGTAAACCAATCCTGGGATGTGGTTTTTTGCTGCATAATCTTCATACATCTTCGCTATCGCAGGGAATGCTGCAGCTATCTTTTCCGCCCGACCGGCATCGGTAAATACCGCAGGTTTGTAGCCTTGTGCAAAGCCTGCAATTGAAAAGGATAAAAACATACAGGTAACGGAGAGCTTTACTTTCATGGCATAGATACGTTAATGGTTCATCAGTTCTTGTAAGCGGGGAGCCGCTGCAATGTATTCTTTAAGCAGGTGCAGCTGATTTTTTGCCCTCACCAGGTTTTGTCCCGGATAGCTGGTTCCATAATAAACATCGTTATTGAGGAAATCTGCCAGAAAGCGAATGGCCTGCATATACATCATCATCTCTCCCGAAAAAAGGAAAAATTGTTTCTCGGCTGGGCTGAGTACCTCTTTCATCTCGCTCATGTACCCTTTATAAATCGCTTCAAAAAAATCTTCCCTGATGTACACTTCAGATAAGTTTGGAGTTTCCTCGCCAGCTGGCGAAAGATAAGTCCTGAGCATATCTCCTGTGTCACTTATAAAGTATCCCGGCATTAATGTATCCAGATCGATAGCACAGATGCCATTGTTGTCATTATCAAATAATACATTGCTGATTTTTGTGTCGTGGTGGATCACCCGGAGGGACAGGGTCTTATTTTCAATCAGCTGCAGGTAGGTTTTTAAAATATCCTTGTGTGCATAAATTTCGGCGATCTCCGTTGCTGCAGCCTCCTTTCGTTCTTTACTTGCGCTTGCTTCAGCCTGTTCAAACTGCTCGTACCGGAGTTTCAGGTTATGGAAATCTGGCAGGGTATATTTTAATGGCGCCGGGTCAAAATCTTTTAGCAGTCTGGTTAACAACCCGAATTGTTTAGCCGCTTCATACGCCGCTTTAATATCTGTGATGGTGGTAATTGTTTTTGAACCTGTGATAAACGGGAACAACCTGTACAGCTCACCGGTTTCCGATTTAACCATAAGCCTACCGTCAGTTGCAGGAATTGGAACAACAAAAAGGTAGTCGGGCTGCGTTACCTTTAAATACTTTGAAATAAGGCTTAAGTTTCCGGCAATGTCTTCAGGGGTTTTAAATACGTTTACATTAATTTGCTGCAGAATGTAGGTTTTGTCTTTCCCTGTAACCGTGTATGTGTGGTTAATCAGGCCAGCACCGTGACCGGCAACCTCATACTCCGAAGGGGTTAAATTGTAGGCGTTTAAAATTTGTTCTAGCATATATCTGTAAAAATGTAATCGGTTATTGTTATTGCAGCTGCAGTTGTTTTTGATCCTAAAATAAGCTTTCTCTTGCCACATTTGTAATTTTGATGGTAAAGAATAAGATTGATGGTAGTTTATTTTTATTTGTGGGATAAAATGCTGAAATATTGTACTTAGTTAATTAAACGTTTTCGTTTTTAACTTCGTAATTAACTATAAAAAACTAAGATAACCCCGTCCTCAGCAGTAGAAAAAAATATGGAAAGAAGAGATTTTATAAAACAAGGGTCAGTTGCAGCGGCAGGATTTGCCATTTTACAATCGGGTAACCTTTTCGCTGCTGGCAAAGACCGGGTCCGCCTTGGTTATATCGGTGTTGGAAGCAGGGGCCGTAGTCATATTGGTGAAGGGTTACTGCGCGAGGATGTTGAAATTGTAGCGATATGCGACACACAGGAAGTATCACTTAAAGCCACCCGCGAGCAGATTTCGAAGGCGGGAAAGTTGCTCCCGAAAGAATATACAGGCTCAACAGATGCTTATAAAAAGCTGCTGGACCGTAAAGACCTGGATGCAGTTATCATTGCAACCCCATGGCAGTTTCATCATGCACAGGCTATTGACGCCATGAAGTCGGGCAAATACGTTGGCTGCGAAGTAGTGGCTGGTTTAACCGTGGCCGAGCACTGGGACCTGGTAAATACTTCCGAGCAAACGGGTATGCCTTATATGACGCTTGAAAACGTTTGTTACCGAAGGGATGTGATGGCAGTACTGAATATGGTGAGGCAGGGCCTTTTTGGTGAACTGGTGCATCTGGAAGGTGGGTACCAGCACGACCTGCGTAATGTGTTATTTAACGATGCGAAAACCGGTGGCCCGGGTGTAGACTTTGGTCCTAAAGCGAGCGTTGGCGAGGCCCAATGGCGTACACAATATAATATCGATGTGAATTCTGACCTCTACCCAACTCATGGTGCCGGTCCGGTAATGCAATATGCAGATATCAATCGTGGCAACAGGTTTACCAATCTGGTTTCATTCAGTTCCAAAGCCAAAGGCCTTGCGTCTTATGTGGAGGAGAAGTCGCCCGGACATGCAAATGCAAAGATTAATTACAAAAATGGTGATGTGGTGACTACCATGCTGAATTGTGCCAATGGCGAAACTGTAATGCTTTCACATGATACCCACCTGCCACGCCCTTATTCTTTGGGCTTCCGCGTACAAGGTACACATGGATTGTGGATGGATGTAGCGAAAAGCGTATATATTGAACATCAATCAAAAGAGTTTGATGTATGGGATCCGGCGCAAAACTGGTTTGAAAAATATGATCATCCACTATGGAAGAAATATGAAAAGAACGCAGTGGGTGCTGGTCATGGTGGGATGGACTGGTTTGTTTTTAACGGATTTATTGAAGCTGTAAAACGCAAAGTTCAAACTCCAATTGATGTTTATGATTCTGTAACCATGAGCGTAATCACTCCATTGTCTGAAATGTCACTTAAGAAAGGCAACCAGCCAATTGAGTTCCCTGATTTTACAAAAGGAAAATGGAAAGACAAGAAAAATACTTTTGCATTGGATGACAACGGATTGTAAGTAATTATCTTGTTTATGGCCAGGAAACTGATTAGTTTGGGGGAATATTTTCCTCCAGGCTTCAATCACGTCAATGAACAGAAAATTCTTTATCTCTTCCCTGGTAACTGCAGGTGCTTTAATTAGTTTAGATGGTCGTGCCGTTCTGGCAGCGGGGCTTCCATTACGGAAACACAAAATACCGCCATATTTGAAGGCTGGTGATACTGTCGGGATTACCAGTCCGGCCGGATATATTAGTGTTGATGATGTTCAGCCCGCAGTTCAGCTGATGGAAAGCTGGGGATATAAAGTAATAGTTGGAAATGCAGTTGGCAGGAAGGATTTTGTTTACGGGGGAACTGATCTGGAAAGGACAAGTGATTTGCAGAATATGCTGGACAATCCTGATATCAAAGCAATCATGTGTGCAAGGGGTGGTTATGGCCTGGTAAGGATCATTGATAATCTCGATTTTACACAATTCAAAAAGTATCCCAAATGGATTATCGGATTTAGTGATATCACGGTATTGCATTGTCACATACAACAGAATTTCGGGATTGCAACACTGCACTCAAAGATGTGTAACAGCTTTCCATCTGTATGGTCAAATGCCGACCCTGTTCAGATTTCAACTATTCTATCTATCCGGCAGGCATTATCTGGCGAAGATTTTAAATATACCGCGCCCCAGGTTGCATTAAACCGTTCGGGAAGAGGGGAGGGACAGTTGGTTGGTGGTAACCTAAGCATTATCGAGACCCTTGCCGGTACGGCATCTGATCTGGAAACAAAAGGCAAGATTTTATTTGTGGAAGATACTGGTGAATATCTGTATAGTATCGACCGCATGTTTTGGAATTTAAAACGAACAGGGAAACTTTCAGCGCTTGCCGGACTTGTGGTTGGCGGGTTTAAAATTAAACCAGATGATCCGGCGGAAGAATTTGGGAAAACGATTTATGATATTGTGATGGAGAAGGTAAGGGAGTACGACTACCCGGTTTGTTTCGATTTTCCGGTAGGGCACCAGAAAAATAACTTTGCCTTGAAGTGCGGCGTTAAGCATATTCTTGAAGTTGGAACGGAAGGTAGTACCTTGAGATCTTTGTAGTAATCTTATATGCTCCTATTTACTAAGGTAGAACAATGATACATAGTTAGCTGTAGGTTTATCTCTTTCTGCTTCCTTTTTATCAACCAATAATTTTTCTACAGTACCGCCAACTATTGATACCTTAAGTTCAAATGGAGAGGAATCTCCCAGTTTTAAATACAATGCATCGTCTGGCGTTTTTATAAATAGGGCGAGGTCTGTGATATAAAGTTGATTCAAGTTGAATTTTTCGTTGCCATAAGAAAATGGCGGCGTGATATAAAATGTTATCGGCACTGACTTACCCTCGGCGTCTTTCCTATACAATTCAATTTTGTCTTTTGGATAATATCCGGCTGTCGATTGGTTTAGTAAATCTGCTCCGGCACTATTTCTGATCACCAAATACATATCCTGCTTTGTGGCTGGGGAACAACCGCAGGCTCCACCATCATCTGGATTCATTTTCTTGCAACTGGCACTAGCGATAAATAATAGAATGGAGACAAATATGAATTTTTTCATTGTCGTATTTTTTATTAAAAATATCTATTTAGATAATTATATGCAAGTTTACTAACCTTTTTTTGAAAGATAAGGGAATCCAGCACTGTGCATTAATATTTTGGTTTTTTTCTTAACAACTGAGTAATATTGAATAAAGCAGCGAAGATGGAATGGATGTATTTTATTTGTAATTATTTATCTTTATAAGTAAATAGTTTTTGTTTTTTAACTATTTAGTTCCTATATTAGCAATGTGGTTGAGGCCATAAGCTCAGCCGTTAATTACCTGATAGGTGTTAATCATAGAGACTTTGCTACGACAGACCTCGGAAATCTAAGTAAAACAAAGTTACGGATGGTTACAATGCCTTTATATTTTATATACTCGTATAGAAAATATGGGCGTTCTCCGTATTGTTTTGCTTGAGAATTTAATTCTCTCCCTTCCGAGGGGGTGTTGTAGCGTACGGGGAGCGGCCATATTTTCCTTCTTCCTGAGTTTCATTGCGAAATGCCTTAAAATAACAGAGCAATGAACAGTAGCAGTATTCATGTATATTTTATTCTTAAGATCACTTACATAATACTATGTCCTTGGTTTGGATGTCAATTATTTCCAAAACTGCTTCTTTTCAATTTTTTATGCTCTACCTCTAAGCAAACAAAAGCCTCCAAGCTGAGGGTTTAATTTTCACGAGTTCCTAATCAATATTTAAACGCGGGGTTTAATCCCGTAGGCGTTGTTATGCCTAAAATTTACCAATTAACAATCATTTTTTAATCGAACGCAGTATAATTATGTTAGAAAAACGGAATACTAAAGAAGTGAAGTTGCATGACATGTACCGGTATGGAAATATTAAAAACAAGAATAGAATCGTACCAGTGTTAAGATTGGAAGGCGATTGGCTAGAACTGCTGGGATTTCACGCAGGAGAAACAGTTGTCGTTACCTTTAGTAAGGACAGGCTTGTAATCAAGCCAAAATTATCAAGATCAGAATATAGGAAAGTACAAAAAGAATGGGAAAACTCCACTCACTATTTTCAATCGCCCAGAGCTAATTTTGGTCGTACAACCAGAAAATAATTGCTCATTTACGCCTTAATCTTATATTTGCAGATACGGATACTTCTGTATCTGCTAATTTGGTTTTTGGTATAACTAATTCTACTATGACTCTACTAAAAGACCATTTCCAATCTACTTGTGTGTAACTAGCATATTTTAGTAGATTTAGACCCCTCTAAATCCCGTATTGCAATAGTTTCTTTCATAAATAACCTGTAATAATCTACGTTAAATATCCTGCGGCCCTTCTGATATAATAAAAAAAAAAGCGGACAATACCAGACGAATCCGGACACGGCCGGACAGTTGCGCCACGCCTCTTTTTTTTGTATGTTATTGATATACATTTGTATAAATTTTAAAACTAATTAATATGGCCAGAAGAATAGGTGATTTCCTAGTTGGTGTAGTTGGACCAATTAGCCTCAGAGTAAACTATGGAAAGCAGGTGATATCCTCCAGGGTTGGACGTGGCACAATGAAACAAACAGAAGCAACCAAAAAATCCGCTGGCTGCTTTGGTTCCGCTAGCAGTTTCGCCAGCAGTATGCATCGGAAGAATAAAATCCCGCTCGCGGAGATGGGTGACCGCAGTACTTTCAATCGCTTAAACAGAGAAAGCGTTGCGATTTGGAACAACAGCCGAAGCACTGAAGCCGATCAGTATCATTTTTCAACGGAGAGTTTTATTAGACTAGTAGGGTTTGATTATAATATAAAATCCCCGCTGATAAAAAAAGTGTCAGCATTGCCAGTAATCGGGTATGAGGCCGGACTGCTAACGATGGCGTATCCAAAAGATTATCAGGAAATTAAACTCAAATTTCCACCTAAAAGTGAACAGTGCATTATAATAGCAACTGTAGCACTATATGATCTGGAAAAGCAAAAAACCAACAATATTCTGTCAGCTCAGCAATTTATTATTGATAAGAATGACCCAGTGCTCAATGCTATTGAGTTAAAATTTGAAGTACCAGGGGGCTGTCTTTGTGTAGTCAGTATGTTCTTAAAATACTATACTGTAATACATGAGGGGACTTTGCTGAATACAAAACAATTTAGTCCTGCAGGTATATGTGGGGCAATCATTACTCCGGGAAGCTGTCGGGTCGATGATGGAAAGATATGGCGGTCGATCAAAAATAAGACACCAGCAACTCTAAAATTTGTCCTACCCTAAGCGGTGGGACAATTCTGGCCATTACATTTGTTATTCCCAGATTTTCATAAGGATAAGTGCGTAGGCACTGGTTATACCAGCCCAAAAGATGAAGCTTTCAAAACTGGTTTCAGGAAAGTTTGGTGCCTGTGATAAAAAAGCTGCGCTAAGCAGAAGCATGATAATACCCAGCCCTGCAGAAAAAATGGTCCGTTTTGCTTTGTTGCTTGTCAAAACCGTTTCTGTATTGTTCGGAATAGTCGAACTCCTTATACTCTGCGGGTCAAAATCCAAATGTTCTGCCAATATGGTAAGTGTGTAAGCTCTCGGTACCACTTCACCATTCTCTATACGTTGAATGGATCGTAAACTGACCCGGGTTAAATCGGCAAGCTGTTGCTGGGTATAACCTTTAGCTAACCTTTGTGATTTTATCAATTCGGCTGTTTTGTCTTTAGTAGGAGGCATACGACAGAGACGTCATTTTAACGCCATTTACATATGGCGGCAAACTATCTTCCTCAAAGCTAATAAATTCGGGACTTATTCGTAAATGTATGACCGGCATTGTTATTCAGCTTTTACTCACATTTTTTATTCTAAAATATGTACTGCACCAGGACCGCGAAGCACTCGGTCTTAAACCAACTAAAGGTCGTTTGGTGCAGTTGATACTTGGCTTCTCCTGGCCCATACTATATTACTTTTTGTTTGAATTTTCTGTCGCAGGTCTTGTCCACAACCCATACCATATTAATCCTCATTATACATTTACCAATTTCATCAGATCTGTGCAGTATTTATTGCGATCGGTAGTTTACGAAGAGCTTATTTTTAGGGGGGTATTATTTTATATACTCATTAATAAGATTGGTGCACAAAAAGCTATTTTAACATCTGCAGCTGCCTTTGGCGTATATCATTGGTTTGCATGGCAGGCATTTGGGAACCCCGCGCAGATGCTCATCATATTTCTCACTACAGGCAGCGCCGGGTATCTCTTTGCCATGGCTTTTGTAAAGACCCGATCAATGTATCTGGCGGCGGGTTTGCATTTCGGTTGTAACTGTGCAACGATTATTATGTTTTCCAAAGACAAGACAATAGGCTTGCAGTGGTTGGTGAAAAGCTTTTCCAGGGATCCGGTAGTTCCAGGGGTCATCATTTCATTAATTGTTTTATTGATACATTTTGTTGGATTTCAAATAGTGACGTATTTGTGGCTGCGGAGGTGGCATCATCGATGCTGAAATAAAATAGCCCCCGAATGTCGGGGGCTAAATGAGACGATTCAGAATTTTGTCCTGCCCTTTGCAAGGCCACTCAGAGTATTATCCTGTCTCTAATGCTAAACAAATGTAAGGCAATGTTTTCTTAAATAAAAATAAAATTACATTTATTTCGGTATATCCTGTAATTTGTAGCAATCTCCTACAGACAAAATCTTACCTCTTTCATTCTTGTGAAGAATTGATGTGCCATCAACTTGCATTTCCAATTGATGGGTTCCATCATTAAAGTGAAAATCATATTTTCTCATAGCTGTTATAAGCGTAACTTCAAATTTTTGCATTGATAAACAGTGATATTCGACAATTACATTTAGGCTAATTTCTTCCTTGAACAATTTTGTAAGGACTATTCGTTGTGGGTACCCTAAGGGTAAAAAGTTTAAAAAAGAAAATGCCTTGAGGGTGATTGAATAAAAAATTAAATGTTTGGTAGCTTCCAGGATAAGATTTTGGACGCTTTCCATTTCAATACCGTGACGCTTTCCATTATCATCTCCATATTGGTACCTTACAAAGTAGTGTTTGTCGAAATAGAGATCGACTTCAACAGATTCTAATATGGTTAATATCTTTCGAGCGTTGTTTGAACATTTATTTTTAATAAATGCCATATTGTCAATGACTTCATGTGAACTAATCGGTCCCGTGATCGTTCTTATTCTTCTACTCCTTTTATTCTTCACTTGATTTTTAATAAATCACAAAGATAGGGTAAATGACGTAAAAGTGTAATAAATAAACTAAATAGTTATAATATATCTTCTTGATCTGCTTTAGATAGCTATATACGCTATAAAATCTTATCGAAGTAACTTGGCGGAACCTTTTTGTCACGTATTGCGAAGCAATTTTCAATATTTAGCTATTGGTGCCTATAGAAATATCTGTCTTTGTTCACTGATGTGGATACTTAATGAAGCCATTGGATTCAATCCATTGAATGGCAATATTAACTGGATCCTTTGTTTTTGAGAAGGCGGTGTTATGTCCTAGTTCTGGAAACAACTGGTAATCATATTGTTTGCCTTTTATTTTAAGCGTTTCAATGCGTTCCATTGATAAACGTACAGGAACCTGCACATCTTTCCCTCCAAAAAGCCAAAGCCCTGGAATTGCGAGTTTGCTTAGCGCATCACGCGGATCTGTGTCTGCAAACTGATAACGATCGGCATCGTTTTTTATATGCTCCCGTACCTCAGCTTCTGTGTGGGTTTCCCAAAAATTTGGTTTTCCTGCAGTGTAAAACTGAAAGCGTAATTGCTCGAGAGCGGTAATGACAGGGCCGCTGAACAATATCATAAAGTTTACATTACTATTCTTCTGCGCGGCCAGGGGAATTGTCCAGCCAGCCTGGCTAAAACCCATTAAGCCCAGTAATCCGTGAGTAGGCGGCAGATGAGCTAATAATGCTTCAGAAGCTGCACTTGCATCTAAAGCCAGGAGGTTCAGATTAGCAGAATCAATGTTATTCGTTCCCACTTCTGGTCCCGCATAAATTCCACCAGATTTTCCCGCCCCTCGTTTATCATAAGTTAAAACAGCAATGCCATGTTTTGTCAAAAGCGAAGCCATTTCCAGCATTCTGGTTTCCCGACCAGACCCATGTACAAGGACAACCGCCGCGTAAACCTGTCTGGGTTTAAAGATAGTACCAGCCAAAGTAACACCTGCGCTTTTAAACTCAACATTTTCCGTGCTGAATTCCGGTGGAGAAGAGGGTTGAACTGTAGTCTGTCCGAACAAGCTAAAATTTAAACAGCAGAGCAGAAGAAGTAGATGTTGTTTCATCGTTTTAATTTTAAGGATTTTATTCCTGTAAGTGGCTTATTATAAATATGGAACAATATTACCTTATCAGGAATTCTGATGCATAGAAATGTGACGAAGCAGCCGTATAATGTGACGAAAGCTATTTTTGACGTTTATGACTTAATCCCGTTTATGTGGACGGTATTAAATTTACGTAGGAAAAGAGGTAAACGAAAAAAGCTCGCTGTTTCCAGCGAGCTTTGTACTCAGAGCGGGAATCGAACCCGCACGACTTTTAAGGTCACAGGATTTTAAGTCCTGCGTGTCTACCAGTTCCACCATCTGAGCAGGTGTAAAACCTTGTAAAAATAAAAGCCTTCAA
>Ga0247815_10001635_pt1 | contig 17059 bp, 14 predicted proteins | sample UWRJL194509B1_FD_181014 | JGI IMG/M metagenome (GOLD analysis project Ga0247815, IMG submission 181014) | Plant litter microbial communities from Arlington Agricultural Research Station in Wisconsin, United States - UWRJ-L194-509B-1 | ecosystem: Environmental > Terrestrial > Plant litter >...
GAAATTTGCTTGCCATAAGGCCAGGTCACTGCCTCTGGTACCGATAATAAGTTTTTTCATCAAGGTATATATATTTTTAACGGTGATGAAGCTTGCATAAGCCTTTCAATTGATGTTTTAGTTCAGCTAATGTCAGGTATCACGTATTTAGATTAGCGCAAATTTAACCTAAAAGATTTATAGAGTTAAATAATAAAAAAATAATGTATTTGCAGTGACTAACGATGGTTAAGCCTAACTGTTGTTTACAAGAATTTCCTTTGCCATGACCATTGGCACGCTGATGTATTTTTTCTCCATATAATCCATTACACGTTCAAGCACCAGTCTGGAGTTTTCGTCCAGTGTATTGATCTCATCCGCAAAAACAATGTCCATTGCTTTACTTTTGATGGCTTTTATTTTTTGGGGAACCTCGCTCATTGCAATTTCAATTTTGCGCTGGCGAAGGTCAAGATCGAATTCTTTGATGTTCTGATCAATAATTTGCTCGGCACTCACCAGTTCATCATAACGTTCCTGAATATTTTTCCGGGCAATTTCCTTTAATGATTCAACTTCAATATAGTGAACCGGGAAGTTTTTGATCACCGATGGGGCTACGTCATTTGGAATGGCAAGATCTACAATTACTTTCTTACCTGTGTCTCCATTTAATAACTTACGGTAAAGTTCCTCGGTGATAATCGGTTCAGTAGCGCCTGTACAGGTGATGATCACATCAAATCCCTCACTAAAGTTTTCCAGTTCTGACAATGGGTAGGCAGTACCATTCAAATCTTTGGCAAGACTTTCAGCGTTGGCAACAGTTCTGTTGAATATAGAGAAGTTTGAGTATTTGTGTTTCTTTAAATATTGGGCCAGATTTTTATTTGTTTCGCCTGCACCAATAATCAGCAACCTTGAATTGGCCGTGATCGTGAGGTCACGTAATTTACGGTAAGCCAGGGAAACAACTGATACCGGATTTTTGGATATATTGGTATGGGTATAAACTTCCTTTGCTGTTTTCACTACACGGTTCATAATCATACGCATGTAATCAGCGGTAAAACCTGAAAGCCGGCAAGCTTCATAAGCCCGTCGCACCTGTGCAAGTATTTCCTTTTCCCCTACCACCAGGCTCTCCAGCGAACAAGAGGTGCGCAGCAAGTGGTTAAAGGCTTCAACCTGCTCATAGATGGAAACATTTTCGATAAACTTGTCCATGTATTCTTCCGGCAGACCCATATCCAGTACAGTCAGGAAACGCAAAATAAATTCGCGATCCAGTTCACGTCCGGTAGTGAAAACAAATTCTACACGATTACAAGTACCGATATAAAAGATTTCCTTAACATCCAATACTTGTTGAATATTCTTTAGTCTGTCATCCAGTGTCTGCTCGCATATAACTAATTTACCTAAAGATTTCAGGTCAATCTGTTTATGTGTGAAAGCAAGTATCTTTAAATATTCCAAGGTGGGTTAGAGTTATTTTCTTAGTGCGAACAAAAGTAACAAGACGCCTAGTATGGTCTGTCATTATGCTGTAATTAAGACTAATTTAGAAAGATTTTAAATTGAGAGAAATATACACGAAACAAGACGGTTCTATCTTTGTTTATACATAAATAAGATACGGAGAGGCAAATATGATAAAAAATGAGCAGTTTATTTTGTGTGGTGCGGGGGACAAAACCATATCAGGAGACGTAACTTTTGATGATAATTCAGCAAATCAACCCAGCATCCTGTTTATACCCGGCTTTAAAGGTTTCAAAGACTGGGGAGCCCACAATCTTGTTGCAAGCCGTTTTGCATCTGAAGGGTACCGCTATTTTAAATTTAATTTCAGCCACGGTGGCGTAAATCCAGACCACCCGGGAGATGTGACAGACCTTGAAACTTTTGCCGAAAATACTATCAGTATGGAGTTAAAAGACCTAGATACGGTCGTCAATTATATCAAACACACCTACCCTCTGACACCACTATTTGTAATAGGGCATAGTAAAGGGGGCGGGTTAGCGATTCTAAGGGGAATGAGCGATTCCCGTATAAATAAAGTTATTACCTGGTCAGCTATTGCTGATTTTAGCTCGCTGTGGAAAAAAGAACAGGAGAAAGACTGGTTGGCAACAGGACGGATATTTGTAGAAAACGCCAGGACCAAAGAAAAGATGCCGCTTAACAGCACATTGCTCGAAGATTTTAACGCCAATAAAGACGAGTTTGATATTTTACACGCAGCTTCAAAGATGGGAAAACCATGGCTGATACTTCATGGAGACGAAGATATTAATGTACCCTTCAGTGTTGCGCAGCAACTTGCACAGGTACAAAACGGGGCAAAACTACAAAAGATACAAGGAGCCAATCATGTTTTTGGTGCCTCCCATCCTTACACTGAAGATGAGCTTCCTGAAGCATTACAGGAAGTATTCAAAAAGACGCTCGCATTTATTAAAGAAGGATAAGCCTATCCCTTTTCTTTCAAGCTTATTTTGCCTCAGTCCAGTTACCGTCTTCCCTGATCAAATCAATCAGGGCGTCCAAAGCAAGCACTGCACTGAGGTTCTTTTTTACTACCTCTTTACCACGGTACAATGTAATTTTATCAGGACCGGCACCAACATATCCATAGTCGGCATCAGCCATTTCTCCTGGTCCGTTAACGATGCAGCCCATAATCCCTATTTTTATCCCCTTCAAATGGTCCGTTCTTGAACGGATCAGCTGAGTAGTTTCCTGTAAATCGAAAAGCGTTCTGCCACAACTAGGGCAGGAAATATATTCCGCCTTGGAGATCCGCGTTCGTGTTGCCTGGAGAATAATAAAACTTACAGCATTAATAGTTGACAGATCAATACTTTTTGGGGCATCAATCCAAACCCCGTCACCAAAACCATCAGTAAACAAAGCACCCAGGTCTGTCGCTGCAAAAAGCGTAAGGTCGTCAGCATTTGTATCGGTATAACTTCTTTTGATGATCACCGGAATCTGAATATTATTTTCAAGCAGTGAAACAAAAAATGCGCGCTGTTCTGCCATTCCATGAAGCGCAGATGTTTCCAAAACTATTACCGCTGTTGGGCCGAGCGACCGCAATATAGAAATATCGTAATTCCTGGCGTCTACGCATACCAGGTTTAACAGGTTATCTTTAACAACCGTAGCTGCAAAATCTTCCAGTTTTAATAAAGGGTGGCAATTGGTTTTATCTTTTAGTGCAAGCCATGTATTATAATTATAAATCTGCTGCAGATTGCCCGGGAAAGAGAATGAAGGCAGTTCGTCGCCAAGATATACTAGGTCACAGGCCTGGTCGGCCATATTATATTTATCTAAACAGGCGCTGTACTTATACCCCACGTCCATTAGAAAATAAGGGTCTTTCAAATTCTTTGCAGATACATCAAGCATAACCACCGGATGATGGTGACCGCCTATATGATGTACAGCCTGTGTTACCCTGCGGCTATAAGAAAATGGGTTATATGGTAGTTCCTTTACAAGTATACTTTCGTTGGCTGCAAGGATACTTTCATTGGCTACCGGGATTTCAGCACGTTTTACATAACGGTCCGCCAGCGTTTTTGCAACCGGTGCTTCAAACTCAGGGTCTTCGGTCAGCGAAACCCTGATGGTATCTCCAAGGCCGTCCTCCAGCAAAGTGCCAATTCCGACGGCAGATTTAATCCTTCCGTCATCACCGTCCCCAGCTTCAGTTACCCCAAGGTGCAAGGGGTAATTCATCCCTTCCTTTACCATTGTTTCAACCAGTAAACGGTAGGCTTGTACCATCACCTGCGTATTACTGGCTTTCATAGAAATTACCAGGTTATAATAGTTGAGGTCTTCACACATCCTGATAAATTCCATGGCCGACTCCACCATTCCGCGTGGGGTATCTCCATACTGGCTCATAATCCGGTCAGATAGCGAACCATGGTTAGTACCAATGCGCATAGCCGTGCCATACTCTTTACATATTTTCACCAAAGGCGAAAACTTCTTATATATACGTTCCAGTTCAGCCTGATAAGCCAGTTGGGTATATTCTATATTTTCAAAACGCTTTTTATCTGCGTAGTTACCCGGGTTGATACGCACCTTTTCGACTATCCGCGCAGCGGATTCTGCTGCATTGGGCGTAAAATGGATATCAGCAACCAACGGTACATTATAACCTCTGGCGCGCAATTCTTTTTTAATTACTGCAAGATTTTCTGCCTCCTTCATACTTGGGGCAGTAATGCGCACATATTCACAGCCCGACTCCACCATTCTGATTGTTTGTTCAACAGTTCCGATAGTATTCATGGTGTCTGTGGTGGTCATGGACTGTATCCGGATCGGGTTCAACCCACCCATTGGTACATCTCCAATATGAACTTCACGCGTTAAAAACCTGGAATATTGGTTTAAATTATTGCAATATAGTCCGGCTAAATCCTTTTGTATTGATACGTTTTCCATGCGATGCAAAGATAAAGATTAAATCAATCGATCTTTAATAACTAAAGTGTTTGCTGCAATATCGTGCCAACATTGTTGCTTTTTATTGAGAAAACTGTAGAGGTAACCAAAGAACAACGGTAGTACCGACAATATTTTTGCGCCGTTCCTAACCAGCGAAACAAAAAAAGTGATCTTCCGTCCACCCATATCTGTTACCTTAATATTTAATATTTTTTTTCCAATTGTGCCTTGCCAGGATGAACATTCTGTAATCACCCCATAGATAAATCTGAAGACTGGCACTGATGGCAGAAACAATAAAGCAATCATTATCCTTTCACCTTTACCTGATATAAAAAGAAAACTTATAAGGATAAAACTGATATACAAGAGCAGCAGAATAAAATAGTCAATCACCGCTGCCAGCAGCCGCTGGTCAAACGACGCAAAATACTGAGGTATGGCTTGTTGATAGGTAAAACCAAGAAGCGCACGTAGTTCCGGGAACTCGTGCGCTTCTTTATAATCATCCATACCTGGCTTTCTTAGAAATGTACCGGGTAAGATGTTCATCCCTTTCAGGCTTTCTATGTCATAAGGTCCCTGAGGCTTACCATTTACAACAACTGTATATTCTTTTTGAGGTTCCAATCGATTTAATATCTGTTCACTTCAAAATTACTCAATCCCCCGTCCAGATTAATAAAAATCTTTTTCGTTGATGTTTTGTAATTTGAGGTTTCATAGTTACCATTATCAATCTTTACAAAATCCGGAAAATCTTTGGCAGACAAACCTGTTTTTGTTCTGATCCTGCAACCTGAGCTTTCCGGAACATTAATCTTCACATCGGCTACCCCGGTTTTAACCGTTACATCAGTAATTGGAAGTCTGTTGCCTACTTTGATATCGATTGAAGCTGCGCCACCATCAAAACGGAAACTACGCATCTTGTATTCTTCCATATCAAGTTTCACTTCGCCGGCACCCATATTCATATTGATGTTCCATTCTGGCTTTTTGTTCAGTTTCAGGTCAACATCATTTCCACCGTCGCCAAGCGACCACTTGTTGTTTTTCTCTTTCATTTTGAAAGTCAGCGTGGTTACCGAATCAGATACTTCCCTTTGCAGAATGAAATTACCATTTCTGCGTTCAACATCTGCCTGGATCAGGCTATCTGTTCCGCCTTTCAGATCAAAGGAAGTACCTCCGCCAGAAATGTTCAGCACGGTCTTTTTTAAACTATCCGCAGGTATAAGTGCCTCCGCAAAAGTCAGTTTTTCGCTATGTTCTTCTTTATCGTCGTCTATATCAATGTCAAAGTCTTTGCTGAAGTTATTTCCCACCCAGGATCTGGCGGTTGGGGGCTGCTGTCCTTTGTAAAACACCACGCCCAGCATCACTACAAGTACACCCAGGCTAATCATATTTCCGATCTGCGACTTATTCTTGTTAAAAAGGATATTGATACCTGAGATAATCAGGAACACCGGCCAGAAACTCCATACGTTTCTCCAGTAAAAATCGATCACATTAAAGTTTTCCAACAAAAGGACTAAACCTACAAACAGTAGTATTACACCCCACATTACTCTATTCAATTTCATAACAGTAGCTTTTAAATATCAACCGGCCAATTGCGTAAATCCGTTCAGGGCCAGCATGTTCATATTATTTCTTTAATATCAGATGATTTTTATACCTGGTCTTTAGGTTCTTCTTTTGGCAGATCCTGACTAAAATCCCCTGGTTTCTTTTCTGTGAAGGGAGTTGGCTCTTCCGTTTTTGCGGCCGCTTCATCCTGTTCACGTTTCCAGTCTTCCCAGGTATTTTTCCTTTTGGCCTTAAGAATAAAACTAAGACCTATCGCTACGAATACCAATGGCCATAATTTACCTAGCCTAAACCAGTAAGGGATGATGTCAAATTCATTCATTAAAAAATACAAACCTATAACAAGCAAGAATAGCCCGCCAACAGTTCTTCCTGTATCGTTATTTTTTGGAAGTGTTTTAAAATCTACAGGGTTCTGCCAACCAAAGTTGTTACCCGGATTTGCTTGCGCCCCGGCCTCAGGCTCCTGTCCAAAAGGATTTGTCTGACCAAATGGAGGAGGATTAAATCCTACAGGGGGCTCCTTTTTAAAATAATCATTAAACTTTGAAAACTTCGCAGCGGGATCGTTATTCACAGGAACCACAATCCACATCACCAGGTAAACCAAAACTCCTGTACCTACTAAAAAAATGGTAGACAGCACAAATAATAATCTGATAATAGTTACATCTACCTGCATATACGCTGCTAACCCTGATGAAACGCCGGCAATTACCTTGTCGTGTTCGTTTCTTAACAATCTATTTTCCATATAAGTATCTCTTTATTAAGCGTTAAAATTTAACGGTTTTATAGTTATTTCATCAACATTTACTCCACTGCTTAAGCTCAGTATTGTATATAAAGAACTGGCGATATCTTCAGGCTGTACGAAACGCTCTGCTGGAATTGTTGTGCCTTCCCAGGACGGAGTGAGTGTAGAACCGGGCAAAATTGCCGTTACATTTACATTGTATTTGGATAACTCTTGCCGTAATACATTGTTAAGACTGAGCAATGCTGATTTAGTTACACTATAACTTCCGGCATTCTCTACAATTTCTTTGCTGGCCACGGAACAGATGTTAAATATGTGTCCCTTGCCCCTGCTGCGCATTATCTTGCCGAAATATTTTGATAAGTAATACGCGGCATTGAGGTTCAGCTCCAGCTGGTTTTCAAAAATACTGTCGTCTTCATCCAGCAAAAGCCCCGGAATAAAAGAACCTGCGTTGTTCACCAGCACATCAACGTAACCAAACATCGCTTTGGTTTGTTCACAAAAATCGTAAAGCTGGTCTTTGCGGCTGCAATCTACCGCCATGGAGAAAATCCTGACCCCGCTATCAGCCAATTCCTCCTCCAGGGAGGCTAATTCTTCCTTACCTCTTGCACATACCGCCAGATCATAACCTGACCGTGCAAGTTTGATAGCGATGGCTTTGCCAATTCCCTTTGTAGCACCTGTTACAATTGCATTCATATCCCTAAATAGCAGTTTTTTTTAAGAAATAAAGAAAGCCACAACAATTTTTGTTGTTTCTTTGTAGTAATATAGTAATTATACCCAAGCTAATTCTCACCTAATGAATTTCACCAATTTTGGTAAATACCTGTTATTGCTGAAGGCAGTTTTCAGAAAGCCCGAAAAAATTAAAATATACATGAAGGCCATTTTTCAGCAAATGGACTTTGTTGGAGTTGGTTCCCTCGGCTTAATCGCCATCATTTCAACCTTTATTGGTGCCGTAATGACACTCCAGATCGCTTTCCAGCTGGTGAGTGATTTCATTCCAAAAACAATTATTGGTTCTGTTAACAGGGATTCAAGTATCCTTGAGCTGAGCCCAACGATTACTGCAATTGTACTTGCAGGAAAGATAGGTTCTGCCATTTCATCAGAGATCGGAACGATGAGGGTGAGCGAGCAGATAGATGCACTCGAGATCATGGGAATTAACTCTCCTGGTTATCTTATCCTGCCAAAACTAATTGCAGGTATTACAATGGTTCCGGTATTGGTAATCTGCTCTATGTTCCTGAGTATTGGTGGTGGCTTTTTAGGCGGAACATTATCAGGTGCTGTATCACCATCAGAATATATCCAGGGTATCACAACAGATTTTAACCCTTACACCATTGTAGTGGCACTCGTTAAGGCATTTGTGTTCGGATTTATTATCACTACAGTGCCAGCTTATGAGGGGTTTTACGTTAAGGGCGGAGCACTTGAAGTTGCCCAGGCCAGTACCAGGGCGGTTGTAGTAAGCTGTATCAGCATTCTTGCCTGTGATTACATTGTAACCCAGTTATTACTATGATCGAAATCAAAGATATTGAGAAATCCTTCGGATCAAATACGGTTCTTAAAGGAATATCCGCAACCTTTCAGGAAGGTGTTACAAATTTAATCATAGGTGGTTCAGGATCTGGTAAAACTACGTTACTGAAATGTATGGTAGGATTACAAACCCCGGAAAAAGGAAGTGTTCAGTATGACGGACGTGAATTCACCCAAATGGATTTTGAACAACGTATCGAAATCCGTAAGGAAATTGGTATGTTATTTCAGGGTTCAGCCCTTTTTGATTCCATGACGGTTGAGGAAAACATCATGTTTCCATTGAATATGTTTACCGACCAGTCTTTCAAAGAGAAACAAGAGCGGGCAAATTTTTGTCTTCAACGCGTAAACCTTGAAGGTAAAAACAAACTTTTCCCTGCAGAACTGTCTGGGGGGATGAAAAAACGTGTTGGTATTGCAAGGGCGATTGCCATGAATCCAAAATACCTGTTTTGTGATGAACCCAATTCTGGTCTCGACCCAAAAACCTCTATTGTGATTGACGAACTGATCAAGGAGATTACCGAAGAATACAATACTACAACGATAGTGGTAACCCATGATATGAACTCAGTAATGGGGATTGGTGACTACATTTTGTTTCTGCACGAAGGTAAAAAGTTTTGGGAAGGCTCAAATAAGGAAATTGCCCATACGGATATTGCAGAACTGAATGATTTTGTTTTTGCAAGCCGCTTTATGAAAGCTGCTAAGAAGAATTTTTAATAATATTAGTACTATAACATTTTATGATAAGCCTATTAACGCCCACCCACTGGAAAGATTATGAGTTGATTGATTGTGGTGATTTTGAAAAACTGGAACGTTTTGGTAACCTTATCCTGTCGAGGCCTGAGCCACAGGCGGTATGGAAAAAAACGCTGAATGAGCAGGAATGGAAAAAAAGAACCCATATCCGCTTCAAAGGGCGTTCTGCAACTTCAGGGGAATGGGTAAAGTCAACTCAGCACCTGCCAGACCGCTGGAATGTAGAATATCAGAACGATGAAGTCAAAATCAACCTCCGTCTGGGATTAACTTCTTTTAAACACGTAGGCGTTTTTCCGGAGCAGGCTGTAAACTGGGATTATATTTCTTCTTCCATTAAAAAATTTAAAAAACCCAGCCCTAAAGTACTTAACCTGTTTGCGTATACAGGTGCAGCATCATTAATAGCAAAGGCTGCCGGTGCGGATACCACTCACGTGGATTCTATTAAACAGGTGGTAAACTGGGCAAACGAAAATCAGGAGCTTTCGCAACTGAAGGATGTGAGATGGGTAGTTGAAGATGCGCTGAAATTTGTGCAGCGTGAACTAAAACGTGGCAAAAAATACAATGGTATTATTCTAGACCCTCCTGCTTTTGGCCATGGACCAAATGGTGAGAAATGGAAACTGGAAGACCATATTCAGGAAATGATGCATGATGTGGTACAACTGCTGGATGAAGAGGAACACTTTTTAATCCTGAACACTTACTCGTTAGGCTTCTCGTCTGTTATTGTAGAAAACCTTATTAAAACGTCTTTCCCTCAGGTACAAAATCTGGAAACCGGCGAATTATATTTGCAGGCCACTTCTGGCATCAAGTTACCTTTAGGCGTGTTTGGAAAGTTTAATACTTTCTCCTCTTAAAAAGCTTAATACATTCTATCCTTAAAATATTATGCCTGATTTTCCAATGGGAAATCAGGCATAATATTTATATGACAGTCAAGATGAAGTTTTTACACTCCTGTTGTGGCCTGTAGCAGCCTGTATTGAATAATAGGCCGGCCCCTTGAGCCACCTCCCAAAAAGCTCAGGCAATAAATATTTCCCGCGTTGTCTCTAACCAGATAAAACCTATCTGCCTTGATAGACAAAGTGCCTGGAAGTGATGACGGCAGGTTTCTCCAACTGGTTCCAATTACATCCCTGTTACCTGAGAAAGTAACCCCCTCAAGGTTCGCTGCTGTGAAATTTCTGTAGTTCTTTGTCGTGTCCGCACCGAAAATGACTTCAGCAGCAGTTACACCACCCATGAAGTTGATCTGAACAAAATCGGGTTCTGCTTTTACTTTTGAAGTTTCTGCAGCCTTATATGTACTGATCCCCCAGGAGATATCCCACAATTTTTTAGCCGGTTCATAACTTGAAGTAGCGGTTGCGAAAGAAGCATAAGTAAAATTAAATGATGCATCTTTAGTTACCGTGATTGTTCTATAAGTCTGATCAGGAAGGTTACCGTACGTAACAATATACCCATTGCTTGTAGTGGAACGGTCAATACGCATTTTAATCCACTTGGAATATGCGGTTGTTGTACCGGTTCCGCGTTTAAGTATGTAAACTTTGTTTTCTGAATTTACTGCTGAAATCTTTTTAATCACTGTTCCCGCGAGGTAAGCGGTTGAGTCGCCTGTAACAGCATCGATAGTAGTTGGATCACCGGTAGCAGCCAGATCCAGCTTGTTGAACAGAGTTGTAGTACTATCATTAAGAGTTACATCGTTAAGGTTGGTCTTGTCCGACTCGACTAGTGTTGCCCCAACAGCGTTATTAATAATGACCCTAAAATCTGCGGTACCGCAATAAAAGCCAAGGTCCCACGAAGAGCGCAATACCGCAGGATGCTGGTCTTTGCTGAAATCCAAAAAAACAGTGTTATAGGCACTGTCTCCCCTTTCCACATTATAAATCCCCTGGAAAGTAGTGGTATCACCCCCAGATGGCGCAATCAGGTTAAATCTAATCTCGTCTTTTTTACACCCTAACCAGGCGAAAAGCAGATAACTCAAGACAAAGGCAACCGCATATTTACTAAATATTTTCATGTATGTTCTGTATGGGTAACAACGCGTAAAGATAGGACTCCTGTATAAGAGTTCCATACAAATTCAGCTTTTACAATTTCACGCCGCCTATTATTGACTAATAAAATTCATAATCAATTTAAGATTGTTATACTTGTAGAAAGATTGTCACTTGAATGTGTAGTTTTGCACAACTAAAAAAACACTTTACACCCTTATACACCCTATGAAAATACCTAAGTTAGCAGGAACATTACTTATTGCATTTACATCCATTGCCTTATTTGCAAATTGCACATCCAATTCAACAAAAAGCGTAGAAAAGACCAAAACTACAATAACTGCGTCTGGCGATACCATTGAGAGCGCCGCAGAAGATACTACACGTACACCTATTGATACTGCTAAATATAAAGCTGCATTAAAGAAAATTGCAAACGGTGATACAACAGGCCGTTGGCCGGTAAAAAATCAGCCCTACCCATTAGCGGGTGCCATACTTCCATTTAAGAGGATAGTAGTTTATTATGGTAACCTTCATTCTAAAAAGATGGGTGCACTAGGAGAATATCCACCAAAAGAAATGTGGAGCCGTTTACAGGCTGAAGTTAAAAAATGGGAGAAGGCAGACCCTTCTATGCCAGTACAAGCCGGCGTACATTATATTGCAGCGGTTGCCAGCGGTACTCCGGGCAAGGATGGAAAATACATCAACAGAATGGGTAATGCCCAGATTGATTCTGTAATCAAAATCGCCAAAATGCACAATGGTATTGTATTTTTAGATCTTCAGGTAGCTTTAAGCAACATTAAAGACGAGCTTCCAAGAATAGACAAGTACCTGCAAATGCCAAACGTACATTTAGGAATTGATCCGGAATTTTCTATGAAAGGTGGCGCAAGACCTGGTACTAAAATCGGAACTTACGACGCAGCAGACATTAACTACTGCTCACAGTACCTGGTAAACCTTGTTAAAAAATACAATTTGCCTCCAAAAGTTTTCACTGTTCACCGTTTCACAAAAAAGATGGTAACAAATTATCAGAACATCAAATTACATCCTGAAGTTCAGATTGTAATGCACATGGATGGATGGGGACAACCTGATTTGAAAATCGGAACTTACCGTTATTTCATTCAAAACGAACCAGTTCAGTTTACAGGATTTAAGCTGTTTTATAAAAACGACCTGAAAAAGGAACCACACAGATTGATGACTCCTGAAGACTTATTAAAACTGAAACCAGCACCAATCTATATCCAATACCAATAGATAAGGTAAAATCTTGAACAGGCCATATCAGATCATGATATGGCCTGTTTTGTTTATCAGCTCATCGAAGGGAAAGAGATCCCTTTAATTTTTCTGAACAATTCAACGGCGTATATGTCTGTCATACCAGAAACAAAATCGAGCACACTTTGAATTTTAGTATATTCATCAGTTTCTTTTGTCAGAAATTGTTTAGGAATCAGTTCCACCAGTTTCTTGTGGTATTTTGATTCATTCTGCAAATAAGCCGGTATAAATTCTTCAAGCAAGCCTCCCATAACCTGGTAACCAGCAACCTCTATTTGTACAACAGATGAGTAGTTGTAAATCTTTTTGACGGAGATCCTTTCAATTTCTTTCATTGTAGAAAGGAAAGGCTCATCAATAGCATCCATTAAACTCTGGTTGAAATCTCCATTCAATATGGTTTCCTGTTGCGCGTAAAATACTGCTGAACACTGACCTATCAACGTGCTGATCGATTTTGCCCTCATCAGTGTGATCTTAGCATCATCATCCTCCATATCAGCCAAACGTGCTGGTAATTTCCTATCATTACACAATGGCAATAACAAGCGCTCTACCTCCTGATAAGAGAGGATTTTTAAACGATGTGCATCTTCAAGATCAATAATATTGTAACAGATATCATCAGCAGCCTCTACAAGGTAAACCAAAGGATGGCGTTTATATACCATTGGCTCATCCTGCACTTTGATCAGGTCCATTTCAAGGGCAATTTTCTCAAACCCCTCCTGTTCTGACTGGAAGAATCCATACTTTTTTGTATAGATATTCTTTTTGTTGTTTGCCAGTGATGCGCATGGATATTTTGCAATAGATGCCAGCGTTGCATAAGTGAGTGCAAACCCTCCTGTGCCCTTCCCTGCGAAAGGATGCGTAAGAATACGTAACGCATTTGCGTTGCCCTCAAAGTTGATAAGATCCTGCCATTGGGCAGCATTCACCTTATCCTGATAGATCTTCCCATCCCCATTAGTGAAGTAATGGGAAATTGCTGATTCCCCTGAGTGGCCAAAAGCTGGATTTCCAAGATCATGAGCCAGGCAGGCAGAAGCAATAATGTTACCCACTTCAAGCAGCAACGGACAGCGCTCATCTATGTTATCATCTGCCTCCTTCATTTTATTATAAAAGATAGTTCCAAGCGACCTGCCGACGCTGGCAACCTCCAGACTATGCGTTAACCTGTTATGTACAAATACACTTCCAGGTAAAGGAAACACTTGCGTCTTATTCTGTAACCTTCTGAATGGGGAAGAAAAGATGATCCGGTCATAATCACGCTGAAATTCAGAACGTGCTTCTTTTTGATTTCCTGCAAATCTATCTTCGTTTCCCCAGCGTTTAGCCGACAGTAAGTTTTCCCAATTCATATCTATGTTCAAGTAATCGTTTTGTTATCTGATCCTGTTCAAAAACGTTGTGATCAGTTTCCAAAGATGGCAAAAAATTAGTCATCTACCTGATTACCGAAGCACCTGGGTTTAATATTTATTTCCCAGATCAGGGTTTATTTTCTTACATATCGAATGTCTAAAGGCGGACGGTTATACAAGCTCAGGAAATTTTTCCCCTTCAAGTTGTGTGAATCAATAAAATTTAAATAATTTGGGGGATGCAAGATTTCCCACTTTACTTTGAACTAGGCTGGCAGCACATATTGGATTGGAAAGGATATGACCATATCCTTTTTGTAATGGTTTTATGCGGCACTTACCTGTTATCAGATTGGAGAAAAGTACTGATTTTAGTTACCGCTTTTACCATTGGCCACAGCATTACATTAGCGCTGAGCGTTTTTAAAATCATCCATGTAAAAACGGATTTAATAGAGTTCTTAATTCCAGTAACTATACTTGTTACAGCTGCCTCAAACATTCTCGCCGGCAAATCGAAACCAAAGGGGCTCTATTTGAAATATGCATTCGCCTTATTCTTTGGGCTGATTCATGGTCTCGGCTTTTCAAACTACCTTAATAGCCTGTTAGGCAAAAGCACTAATATTGTTGCGGAGCTCTTTGCCTTTAATGTTGGACTTGAATTTGGGCAGATCATCATCGTACTGGGCATATTGATCTTTTCCTTTCTTCTTCTCAACGTCTTTAAAGTTAAGAAGTGGGACTGGACGTTTTTCCTGTCCTCTGCTATATTCGGTATTTCATTTATTATGGCAGCGGAACGCTGGCCTGGTTTATTCTTTTAGAATAAACCAAGCTGCCCTGTATCATCAATATCCAAATCATCTGGATTAGTGATCTCTAATTTTATATCTTTTTTCGGTGCGCCTTCTTTTGTTAGCTTACTTTTACTGTCTCCAGACTTTTTTGTTTTGGCCACAGGCTTCGCTACTGGGGCTAAAGCAGATAGGTCCTTCACTTCAGGAGACACTTCCCTGGCCTCAGCAGGAACTCCTTTATCTTCAGCAGACGGATCCTTCACTTCAGCAGGCACATCCTTTGCCTCAGCAGGATCTGAAACAGCGTCTGGTTTTGTGATTCTTTCAGAGGCAGTTCTTGATGCCGGCTTTGATTCTTTTAGTTTTGTTTCTTTTGGTTTTGTTTCTGCCGGTACCTCAGGTTGGATCACTTCCTCTACTATGGGCTCAGGTTCTTCCTCTACTACAGCCGTTTCCTCTTCCTTCTCAGGCGCTATAACAGGTTCAGAAACAGTCACTACATTATCGGTTAGATCTTCATCTGCCGCAGGTTCTGAACTGATAGTACCTTCGTCAAGATCATCTATATCTGATGCAGTTCCTATATATTCTGATGTAATTCCATTATCATCTGTTGTAGTTCCATTATGATCTGATGCAGTTCCGTTATCGTCGGCTCCATTATCATCGATGTCCAAAAGTAAAGGTTGTTGTTTAACCTCTTCTTCCAGGCTCGGTTCAATTTCCTCGTGGCTGCTGATCCTGATTTCTTTTACATCATGTTGAGAAAGGCGGTTACCGTTTGCTTTTATTCCTTTAACATCAATAAAATCGGCAAGCAGAATTTCAAGAGTTTCCGGAATCTGAGTTTTACCTTTTAGCACATCAACAGTTACAGTTGCAGCCGGATTACTGGTCAGGTACATGAATTTTGAACCTGTCTCTTCGCTGATCAGGCTTTGTTTCCGTCCAATAGCTATTGGCTCAAACACAAAACGCTTGATGAAATAATTTTTGGCTTTTCCTTCAAACTGCACTACCGCAAAAGGCTTCTCAGGATCATACTTCTGGATGAGCAGCAGATCTGCATCGAAGTGATTGCTTAACTCAAAAGAGCTCAGTTCATACCATCCTTCTTTATGTACCTGAAGTATTTTATCATCCCCGTCAAATTCGCCCAGGTATTTACCCCTGCCATCAACGTTGAGCCTTCTTAACAACTCATCATACCATATTTTCAGTCCCGATAAAGTAGATACACCCTTACTCTTAAACAGGATCTTTTTTACCGGGTACTTAGAAACAATATTACCCTGCGAAGCACGGCCTTTAATAGCTATATCAGCAAAATCTACATCAAACTGCAGTTTTTTCAGCTTCGTATGCGGTTTAAGCATCACCGTAATAATTTCCGCCTCACCGTTAGGGTTCGGTGTAAAATACAATACTTTAGAGCCCTTTGTTCCCTTGGTAAGGTCATACTCCTTATCCCGCGTGATACCCATCACGGCAAATCGCTTGATATAGGACACACCACTCGCACCATCTTTATAAATCATATTATAAATGGTACGTTCATCGTTCTTTTTGAACACATGTGCGTGGATAATGCCTTTGCCCACAAACGTTTTATCAGCTACTTTGGTAATAATACACTTTCCATCTTCTCTGAAAACGATAATTTCATCCAGATCAGAACAATCAGCAATAAATTCATCCTTTTTTAAACCAGTTCCAATAAAACCGTCTTCGCGGTTCATATATAGTTTAACATTCGCCAGTGCAACTTTTGAAGCTTCAACCCTATCAAATAAACGGATTTCAGTTTTACGTTCCCTGCCTTTACCATATTTATCCTTCAAGCGCTGATACCAGGCAATGGCATAATCCGTCAGATGTTTCAAATGGTTTTTCACCACTTTGATCTCATCAGAAAGCGCCTTCATCTGGTCGTCCGCTTTTTTCACATCAAAGCGGGTGATGCTGCTCATTGGTTTATCAATAAGCTTTTTGAAATCTTCCGGTAAAATTTCCCGGTATAATTGATCCTTAAACGGTGCAAATAATATATTCAATACGCCCACAACCATCTCAAAATTATTTGAGTTTTCGTAGTCGGCGTTTTTATACATCCCTTCCTGGATGAATATTTTTAATAGGGAACTGAAAAATATCTTCTCCTGCAACTCATGCAGTTTGATCTCCAGTTCCTGTTTTAGCAGCTGTTTGGTATTGTGCGTATTCTCGACAAGAATATCGTTAACGCTTAAAAACTGCGGCTTATCATCTTTAATAATACAGGTGTTTGGCGAAATAGATACTTCACACGAAGTAAAAGCATACAGGGCATCAATGGTTACATCCGGAGATATACCTGGTGCCAGCTGTATCACAATCTCTACATGTGCAGCCGTATTATCT
>Ga0247815_10001637_pt1 | contig 17049 bp, 26 predicted proteins | sample UWRJL194509B1_FD_181014 | JGI IMG/M metagenome (GOLD analysis project Ga0247815, IMG submission 181014) | Plant litter microbial communities from Arlington Agricultural Research Station in Wisconsin, United States - UWRJ-L194-509B-1 | ecosystem: Environmental > Terrestrial > Plant litter >...
AAGAGTGGTCGGACGAGGCACATATTGAACTGCAAAGGATGCGTACATACCTCCTGTCGCAGATACAATGAAGCCATGGTTGCCGTGCAGTGGATGCCATACAGCAGAGCAGTCCCCATATGTGCGGAGCGCGCTAACCAGAGGTTAAGTGATATGTGCCATTCATAAGAAGCCGGCACACATACTCGGGATCGTCAATGCGCGGTAGGGTAACCGCCAGTTGCTTGACAAGTTGTTGTCCCTCAGGCCGGCCAAGATCCCACAATTTGGCACACGAGTCCGCTCCACAGGAGATCTGAAATCAAGAGTGAGTGGATGTTGCTGTGAAATGCATCACGTCGCGCAACGAACCAGACGTGGCTGGAATGGATGCCAGCTGACACGCCGAACCCCACGCTCATGGCCCTCAAGCACACCAATTAGCTCATTGTCGGGCAGGCTCAGAAGATGTGTCATATTGTCTCTATAGCGTATCATCAGCGTCGGACGGTTACAGTCTATTGAAGACTCACCCTGCAGCAACGGCCAGTCGCTTTCCGCTTGGCTCTGTAGCGACACCATTGACTTCGATGCCTCCAGCACTGGTGAATATCTTCTCCTCCTGAATAACCGATCCAGCTTTGTATCGCCATACGGAGCCATCGGCAAAGGCAGCAAACCAGGATGTGGCCTTTGTATGATCACGATGATGAGCGAGAGCGCGAGACTCGCAAGAGAAAGACGAACGGTTGCAGAAATGCAGTTGATGGTACCATCGCTATGCAAAGGTGCGGGTGCGTCATCTTCTAGGTTCCAGACGTAGGAAGCGTTCGTGCCACCAATGTACAGAAATCTATAGCGCACAGTCAGCTCGTGAACACAAGCCGTGTATGGACAGCGACGCGCTTTCCGTCGGGTGCAAACGCCAGGTACCCAGCGCCAACTGTAAGAGTTGAAATTGATGTAAGGCCCATCGTCACGCACGCGAGACGCGGTAGTGCTAAAGAAGACGAGTAACGGGAGCGGAGTTGGATCGCGTCAGAGTGCCGTGAAAGACCCCGGCCGATCAGCGATCTGGCTCGTCGAAACAAGCCCTTGAACTAGATTCGTGCTCGATGATAGCACTTATGTATATTTTAAAGACTACTTATGCAGTATCACATCAAAACCAAAATGCATCTACACCTTCCATTATTGGACTCCGTCCTGCGTCTGAGCCGCACTTGTTATAATTTTAAAACAAATCACTGCGCCATACAGTGTACTGAAAGAGATAGATTTAGGTTTCTTTGAGTCACGCGCAGGTGGTGTTGTGGGCGGGGTTTGAGAAAAGGGTCCGAGCCGAGGTTGAACAGTGACAGGCGTGTTCGCCTCGCCGTCGACACGAGGCGACCTTGGATCTTTGGTTTCGCTTGACACCTCGCCCTTCACCAATTCTCGTTCAGTTACGTTCCCTGTCTATCTGTTTATCGCGCCCAGCCATGTCCGCCACCGAGCGATCCGAAGTTCGCCAGTATGTGGTCCGCTCCAAGACCCCCAGTACGCTCTCTATTCCTCTACAACCTGCACACGATCACCCAGCGCTAACCCTAATGTGTTAATAGGCAATAGCGAGAAAGGTACGCGACATGTGGCTCAGTGATTACGGTGTCAGCTTGGCGAACCGCTGATGCGACGCGTCCTGCAGTGCTGCTTTATCTGCGAGGAATGGAACGTATCCCGCCATCAGTGCCCAGCGTCGACGAAGAGCAGGATCCAAACTTTGTTCCACCAGGCAGCGATGACATTCCCGACCACCATCCTTTGTCACCACGCAGCAAGCCTAGCGAGCCCGATCGTCGCGCCACCCTCGACTCCCAGGCTACCCATATCACATACACCGACGCTGGCCGCCCACAGCCTATGAACCCATTGCAAGCCGACTACAACGTACGGTCAATCTGACGCACTGTCGTCATCGCCTCTCTGACTTGCCTCCTCATTCATCCAACAGCCCGAAATTCGCATGCCAGATCCAAAGCACATCTCAGACCAGTCCTTTCAGTCGTGGGGCAACAAAGGGCCGCTACCTAACGATGTCAACCGCTCGACTGGTGGTACTGACCTAGGCATGTCCTGGGGAGGACATGCTGTGATCCCCCAAACACAGACGAACCAATATTCTTTCTCTGCGTCGGGGTATCCTGCTGGGCCGACGTCAGGCGCAGCTTCGCCACAGCCCATTCAAATCAACCTGACTATTGTACCCCCGTCGGATAAGTCTCGTGCTGGATCCCGCGTCTCTGGCTACCAGAATGAAGCAGAGCTGCCGGAGATTGAGGATGTGCGCTGTCCATTCCTTGCTTATTACTATCGCTCACATTTGCTTAGGATGATGTTGGGGACCTGCCGGGCCCTTCGCGGTATGAATCACGCTCGCCTGTTGGTGGTTCGACCCATCCATCAAGGCGGCCGCCATCGGCTGTTGCCTCACAGCCTGCTGTGGAGGCCTGGGGAGACTGGGAAGCAGTCGACCATCCAGGGGTATGCATATACATCTGCACGCCGTGTCATGAATCGTTTCTGACACTTATATTTTCGCAGAGGGAGTCATCTCACGCGCCTTCAGGACGTCCGTTGATTGAGGAAGTAAGTTCCTTCATCTCTAGCCATGCGAATATTCCTCATCTGCCTTCAGCTCAACGCTGCCCAATTTCGGGGCTCTCAGTCCCGAACGCCAGTTGGACAGTCTCGGGCACCTGGTGGCAAGCCTATATCCAATGCTCCGTCAACACGCCCTGCCCCCTCAGCTGTCCGACCTCCTGCATCCCACACACCTGGCTCAGCTGCAGCCGGTCAGCGACCAGCTGGTTCGCAGTTTGGTGGAAACCGTGTCACGCAGATGCATCCTCTATCGAACCGGATGCCATCCGAGGCTCCAGGCGGACGTCCTCGCGTTACCTCTCCTACGAGTCATTCGGGTTATCAGCCACTAATCTTCCCATCCGGCGGCTCCGCTGCACCGTCTGCACCACCTCACCCGGAAGCCTTTCGCTACCAAGTTCAGTCGCCAACCAATAACGATGATTACATGAATGAGGATGAAGAGGAGATGGTGAATGAGCTACTGACCAGGACGCCACGCACATCGTACACCGTCTCCCCAAGCATCCTTGCCGCAGAGGTACAGCACTCGCATCATCACGACGAGGATCTTTGCGTCCTTCTCCACGCCGCAGATGACTCAGCGATGCACGAGATCGTAAAGCGCGCCGTCCGTAAGGCAATTCGTAGTCGTCTCAAGAAGTTGGGCATGAAGGGAGATAACGACGTGCGTTGCATCCACGCTCTCGATGTCTCGCGCTAAGCCTATTCAGGCGATTCGTGCTTACCGCGACGTTCACAACTGGGAGTTTCACACTGAGCGACCGCCCAATGGGAAACAAGATGATCAAGGCGGAGACCAGGCTGTAAGTCTGTCCAGGCATGTATAGCGGAAGCTCACCATTATCCTCCAGGCGCCTCCGCCATGGGCACGTCAGCTTCTTGATGCACTCCGTCAGAGCCAAGAACGGCTTGCCATTGTTGAGAAGAAGCTTCAGCACAGCAATAGGCATGAACAGGAGCATGAGGAGGATGATGTCCGGTCCAACGCCACAGCACGGCCAGAAGGCAGCGTGGATGAGAGGCGCAGGCGTCTATCCGACGTATCTGAGTTCCCGCGTGGGGATTATGGTGTTGGATCTCCGCTGATTCGTGGCGAGACAGAACTAGATGCGACTGAGCACATGACCCAAGGCCCTCCCGAGTCCATCCATCACCACGACGACTCACACTTTGCTCCCGATTCACGGCGCGGCGATGAGGACCACGACACCATGGGTGTGGGCTTGCGGAATCTCGGCGGACATACGCCACCGCATCAGGATGGCGGAACACGTCACGCTCTGCGCGATTTCCTCAGGTCTGACCAAGGCTCATTGGGAGATCAGGTGTACGAACAGGAATTGTACAAGCTCCGCATGAAGCCTACTCGCACTGGTGCAACACACCAGACCTGGGACATGACCAGAGCCGACCCAGGCGAGCTCATGCCTGAGATCCCAGATTCCGACGCCGGGTTTCAAGGCGGCGATATGTACCACGAGCAGCGGGGAACATCACCTGGTCCCGCCAAGGACGATGCACACAACTGGCACCCTCCGGGACCCGCGGCGTGGCAGAGGATTCACCAGACGTTGCTCGACTGGGCTGTCGCATGGTCGCCGAGTGAGCTCGACAAGGCGCTCAACAGTACGACCCGTGGCAACCAGGTCGACAGCCTCGCACTCTCGGTGTGGACGATGCAGACCTACAAGCGCTACGTCCGCCTCAAGCTCAGCGAGAACCCACCAGGAAACATTGACAAGATGTTCGTCCCTCCCATCATCGCCGACGTCGTCAGCAATGCGGTCTTCAGTGGTCGGCATGCCGAAGCGAGCGATCAGCTTCGTAAACTGTGGAATGACTTCGGCTTGAAGGGTAGCCCTCGCCAAATCATCGTGTTGGCACCGAATAAACGGCAAGAAAACCACTGGGTCGTTCATCGGTGCGTAGCTCCCATTCCTTCTGCATTCCATTCTGAAAGTTCGCATAGCTTTGATCTCAGTGAATGCACACTCAACACTTACGATACATCGATCGAGAAAAGTCCGCCGGACTCGAGGGTGCGTCTGAATATTCAAATTTCCGGACCATTTCCTGATGGTCCTCGTCATAATAGCCTTTGGGTTGGTGGTTTGCGATTAAAGCAGCATTCCCGAACGTCCCCGCGCCGCAGTCCGGTCACCTTTACCAGAACCACGTTCGCATGCCTCGTCCGCTGCAGTACATCATTGATAACTCGGTCGCCGCGGCGGCGATCTGGCGTAATCTTCTTATGTCCGCGAAAGCAGAGCGCGCCATCGACCTCGAACGTCTCCGGGACCTCATTAACACCGAGGTTAAGAACCTACGCCAGCGCAAGGAGATGGGAAAGCTCACCGCCGCCGTCCACACTTTTGCGTGGGAACAAATGGGGAGTTAAGCACGAGGAACGCCTTGGACGCTTCTTGGGACTCGCTACGACCGAATTTTGCTACGAACTCGAACTGACCACCACGATGTCATGTGTCCTGCTAAGATGTATGTAGACCGTAGCTCTATCTTTCACGAATATATACGACATGGACTCAGAGATCTGTTATCCTCGGCGCGAACTTCCAACCGTTGAAAGCCTTTATAATATTCGCCCAGTCTTTTGGTGAGAGCTGTGTAATCGGTGAGTTGACCTCGACCCGATCTGTTTCTGGGGTGTCTGGCGATGTCAGTGTCTTGATCAGATTCTCGGCTCCAGGAGCGAGAGAACTGCAAGGGTCGGTTGAGCGGGGAAAGCACGCATTACAATGGATACTCACGGTAGGACTTTCCGCAGCGTCATCGTCTTGCGGATGTACATCGTGCGAAGGATGAAGTCCCATTTGTCTGTATCGCCCTTTTGAATAAACTGTTCTTGCAATGGGTCGTAGTTAATCGCGACGTGCGGCGTGCTTGCCCGTGCGGTGGGTGAGGTCTTCTTTGCGCTTGCCCGGATAAGCGGGTAGAGGTTGGCGGCGTAAGGTGAAAGGATTTCGGGATTGACGGCATCCTTCCAGGAGCAAGTCGAACTCGCGACAACTGAGAGCTTACACCGCTGTTTGCTGGTGCTTTGTGCTGTGATCCTCTGTCGCAATGTGTAAGCATGCGCACTTGGCAGCGTATGCCTTTCCACTTACTTCGTTCAAAGCCGTTGGTAAGATGCAGCTGAGCCTCACACGGCCAAATTTGAACAGCCAGTTGCGGTCCGGGATGGTGCGGAAGAGCTGGGAAATGAGCTGCTCGCCACGAGTAACATGAGGTATGTGTGCAACAAATTGCAATGGGGCTGAACAGGTCATGAGAATGGACCCGCAGGTCGCAGAAGACAGCTTGCATACCTTCCTCTGTCCATGGTGTTGGTGCATTAGGCAGTAGTTGTCTGCTTTCAAGGTGTGTATAGGTCGCCCACTCGAAACCTGACCGCGGTACTACCACCACGCGTTCATCGACCTTCTGAAGCGCCTACATTGGAGTGTGCATCGCGTAAGTCATGAACGGTGGGCCCAGACATGGGAGATGTACCTCAAGGGCAGGAAGGAGTTTAGGATCATCTTCCAGCAGAATGAGCGACTTGATAACAGATGGGGGATGTTGTAACAATGCTCGACTCAGGATTCCAATCCCTGGAGTGTGTGTTAGAAGCGTCTACAGCTGGATGCAACGAGCTCACCAGGATATGCCTCAACGACGATCTTTGGCTTTGTCGCGCCGGCTAAAAACCCTGCTGCCACCTCATTCGCAGTGTTAGGATTGTGGAGGAATGCGCGGTCCCGAGGCTGCCCATATGTATCAGGCCAGATGGGAACAGGAGGTAGCGGCTCGAAAGCTGGGGGACGCCAACTGGAAAGTGCGCGGCGGAAGATCAACATGGATGGCACGCGTCGACCGAATACGGATTCGCGTTTTCACTCCGCACATCAGAAGAACACAGCACACAAAAAGCCCATATTGTAGACTACAAATCCACATACAGCACGGTATTTACATGCGAATGGACAAAAATATATACGACCGCGCAATCACTCGTCCGCGTCGTCCTCGGCGACCTCGCGTCGATGGCGGTTATGCGTCGCAGACACCGGCGTCTTGGGATCCTCGTAGCCCTCATCACTGAGCCCTGTGTGATCCCCTGCCACAGTTCCTGATAGCGCCCTCTCTAGCGCCTTCTCTCCCCGCTTCTTCAGTCGCATAGCCATCGCCGAGCGGAGAGACTCGACGTATGTCAAGTACTTGACTGCCTCCGACTTCAAGTACACCGACTTGCGATCCCAGTTGGCCTGTGCCTTGTTGAGGTTCGAAGACCGATGTGCGTACTGTTAATAAAGCATCGGCGTTAGCAAGAAAAGAATAACTAAGAATATAGCCTCACCAGTCCGATCATGTCATCGTGCAGTGCTTCGTGCGCCTCACACTCAGTCCGCACGATTGCCAGCTGCTTCTGCATCGCCTCCAGCTGGGTCTCCTCATCGTGCGTGCTAGCAACAGTCGACGGAATTGGTGCCTTCCAGTCGTTGATGAAGATGCGGTCCCGAGGAGAATGTCTCCCACGCATTGTCGCTGCCGCGTCTACAAAGCTCCGTTTACTCATCTTGCTACGCCCACTGCGCACGCTGAAAGTCTCCGAGGGATCGGGCGCGCCATGGAAGTCCTCCGTCGATGGTGACGTGCTGTATCGGCCCGTGTCACTGACACGATTCCAGCCATACTCCATGTTTGACACGCCGCCTGCCAAAGGCTCCTTGCTCTGGCGCGCTGCCCAGTAGTTGCACGTCGCAACCCACTCGTTGACGAGGTCCTCCGTGCCGGCTTGGAAGAAGAAAACTGCGCCGGAGGCCAACGTGAGAACAAAGCAGTGAGGCCGTTGACGATTGTAGCCCGGTGGAGGAAGAACGTGTGCGAGGGAATGTGCCAGAGGTGCATCACCAGCAGACGATGCAGAAGTCTGCAATTAAACACTGTTAGAAGGCAGTGAGAGGTCATCACACAAAAGGGAGCGCACCAGCCAGTTGCCACCGCCAACTACATTCTGACCCATCCCACCACTTTCGCCAAACGTGAACATCTTGAGTTCGCCTTTCGAAATGACAGCAAATACGTCCGCCCACGTCTTGTTCCTGGCACGTTTACCGGTTGACTCCCAGTACAGCTTGCGCGACACCATGCCCTCCTTCGCCCAAGGCGGGCCATGCAGCGCGAGCTCCTCATCCGTGATGCTGACGTTGGACTCGTCGGAGTCGCCGCTCGCGATACTTGCGTGGTCGTCCTCTTGCGCCTCACGAATGATCGTGCGCGACAAGTTGGACGCGAAACCGATCGTCGGCGCGAAGTACGACGAGTTTGTGGTTGACAGAGCCTGCTGCCACAGATGTCAGCAAACAGCTTGCAAGAACAGGTCCAATAACGCACGTCCGTCATGGAAGCCGTCGAGGTCGGCGAAGCGCTTCGTCCTTCCAAACTGTTCTGACTACCGGTTAGACTCCGGTCATCCTGCGCACCAAGCAGCGCGTGGATGCCGCGGATGCTGCCACGCTTGAACGTATTTAGTCGATCTTGTTGCCCACGCTGACTCCTGTTCCGGAGCAAAGTGTTGTGTGGGGATGCGCCATTGACAACAGGCTGGAGGATCTGGTTGCTCTTGACAGAACTGTACATGTCCTGCCGGCCGACACAATTTCAGCATCGTCAGATGACAGCGGCATATCATGTCGAACATACCTTCAACAACGACTCCATCTCCAGTTCCCAGTTCCGGTGGATGGACGATGCCATCGAAGAAGCAAACGACTGTGAAGTGGAGCTCGCTTGCGTGTTCTCGGACATCGTGCGGTCGCTCTGCTGCGGCGCGAGTGACGAGGCGCTGTCAGCTAGCCCATTGGGACCTGGCAGCATATCGCGTGAGATGCTCTTCCAGCTCTGAATGCTGCCACTACGCTTCGATTTCATGCGCATGGTATTTGTCCCCTCGCTAGCATCCATGAGTCGCGGACTCGCCACTTCTTCCGACGTCGGCGTGTCCAAGACGGTAGCTGGCGGGGCGTCCATCTCTGCGAGAGTCTGTCTCCGCTGCGGCATCACGACCTGCATGGTGTTGCGCACGAATTGACCCTTCGACATGCGGGTTGAAATTTCTGCGATGTGCAAGTCGGTATTGAGAAGCAGAAGCGAGTACGAGACCGAATGAACGATGCCTGAAACCTGTGTCAGCTAGTGAACCTGGTGTGGGATACGTATCGGACATACCGGTGCTACCAAAGAGACATTGTGGATTGTTCTCAAAGTATCGCTCGCCGAACATGACCAGGATGCGGTCGACCTGCTGGGTTTCGGCTCTGAGATAGAGCTTTGCACACAATCGCCTACGTATGTCGTCAGTTGCTGCTACACCGCCGCTGCATGAGGCACACGAACCTGAAGGCATGATCGAGGCGTAGTCCCGTGAAGTCATAGAACTTCATGTAGTGCTGCAGCGCCTTGTTCGACAAGGCACTCCTGTAATACCGTGTAAGCGAGCGATCATGCAAGCAGAGGCAATAAACTAACATGCCGCCCAAAAACTCTGCAATCTTCTCGCGAGCCAAGAACGTCTCATCCTCGTTCCAACACCTCGTCGCCAGCTCGTTGCCCTTCACATCGAGGTCCTCGTGATCCGAGCTCTGGCTTCCTCTATTATGTGGCGATCGGTCGCCACTGATTGGCGGCGCCGACACGAGTCGTAATGACCGTGCGCCCCCACTTTGCATTCTTTGCGGTGTCGCTGGCGGCGAAATACGGGATATTGCTTGCGGGTGAATGAGGGAAGGTTCGGACGTGGAGGCGACAGAGCGATGCTGGATCCGCAACCGCGATGCGTCCGGCGAGCTTGCAGAGGCTCCGAGCGCGAGGACGGCGGACACGGGTCGAGGAGCACGCGTTTGACTGCTGCGCACGCTGGAAGAAGACTGCACAGAGGTGAGAGAACTTCGCTGTGGCATCACCGGACGTGAAGAGGCGCGTGCAGCCGACGGGCGTGAGGAAAGCGTTGCGCTTTCGGACGCGGGCGAGTCGCATACTAAATGTACAGCTGATGAGCTCGGCGAGTCTGGGAAACTGACACTGGCGCTGCTTGCAGTATTCGGTCCGGCGTCGAGGCTTATTGATTCGGTTAGAACGACGGATGGCAGTGAAGGCGTGGGCGAAGTATCCTTGCGGTACGACGTCCTCATATGGTTCCTCCCTTTGATGGTGGGTTGACCAGCATCGTCGTCATCCGGGGATCCCAGTTTGCCAGTATCAACGTCTGTGAAGGTGAAGTCACCAACAAAGCTCCGCATCGTTCGCTCCCACTCGTTCGAAGTGGACTTCGACGAACCGCCTGGACCGTCTGCCAACGCCTGGCGCAATTCAGCGCCATTCATGCTCGTGCTTCTTCGGCGGCCCTCGCGCTCTGAACTGCGCTTGATTAAATCTGGAGAGAGCGTCCTGGGAACGGTGGATTCTGGTGTTGTGTATGCCTCATCAGTGTGTCCAGACGAGGATTGCGGTTGCACCGCGGGCAGAGGTTTGTCATGGAAGGCTGGCGAGTTTTCGGCACTTTGGAATATATCTGCAGAGCTCGAGCCAGCCGAAGTACCGCGAGATGGGGAGCGGTAGTGAGAGGGCAATGGCGGAACGGGAGGGGGGTTACTCCGCGCTGATGGTACCGAGAACGAGGCCGGGAGCGGAGGAGCGACATAGGATGAAGGAGGAGGAGCGCCAGAGCCAGAAACAGTGTTGGAACGCTGTGAGCGAGTCGTCAGAGGTTGCGAATGGCCATCACACTCAGATACTCACGGGCTTGTCACGGACGCTACCCTGTCCCCACATCTTGCCGAGGAAATTGCTAGTCTTGCTCTTCACGGACGCCTTGACGGACTGCAACGAGATCACAGCGTGAGTGTGGCATATAACAAACAAAGTGTGGATCGTGCCTTATAGCCCTCTTTGCTCAAGGTTCTGGCTCTTGGACTCGAGTTCTGCCAGTCTGGTGTAGAGGGCCCGGATCTATCGTAAGATGTGTAGGACGTTGAAGGAGTCTGTGGAAAGTCACTGGCTGCGTCGCGGTCTTTGGAAGGAGGCGAGGGAGGAGTGACGAGAGAATAGTTGGATGAGACGGAGGACGGGGTACGCTGCCAGCTGCCAGCGCCGAAGCCTGAACCGACACTTGAAGATACGAGGCGACCGTCTGCATCTGCTGGTGAATGGTCCTGTGCACTGCTCTTTGCCTCTTTGGTGCGTCTGACAAGGGTGGCTAGGTCAGGGCTGCTCGCTGTGCCAGGTGAGCGGAAGAGGCTCCTGCGTTTGGTTTGGAGATCCACATCGTCGAGGTCGAATGGCGGGTCTGTTTCGTACGGATGCGGGTGTTGCCTCTGGTTCTGTTGAGGGGTGGGAGGGACCACAGTCGGAGTGGCTGGTGTGCGGTTTGAGGTGCGCGTGCGTGCGGTTGACGAGGAAGACATGCCCAGCTCGTGACTACCGAGTGCTGACTCGTCCATGCCTTCGTGCAGTACACGAGTCTCACTCGTCTTCAGCGCACGCTCAAAGTCATCGTCTGTGCGCGACACCCGGCGTGCCTGCTTTGTTGCCGCGTCTGTCCCAAGTCCAAGGTGCACCGCGCTGCTACCACCAGTCAGCGCTGCTGGCAAAGGTGGCCGTCTTCCACCAGCCCCGCTTGCGCTGCTGGCGCCGGCTGTGCGAAAGAACGAGGCCATGATCGCGAAACGCCACGCCGGGGAAAGTCCAGGAGTCCAAGATGAGGATTCAGAACACCGACAAGGGTAGGCTCGGACAGGCCCACCACGGCCCTGATCATGTCATGTCATGCCATGCCACAACCACCACGCCTGTCTTTCCCACAGTATCGCATCTCGTCCCATTACGGTCTAAGTATACTTCTATCAGTGTCCCAGACAACAACGGCGCATGAGTATCGACATGTTGTTCTACAGTTGGATACATAGACGGGCCACAGTTCCACAACCACAACATTCACAACAGACTGAAACATGACAGCGAAACAGACACACAGAGAGATACAGAAAACAGACATACAAACAACTTGCACATGAGGCATTGCAGATTTCGTTTGCCCGCACACCAACATGGAGTATACGCGGCTATTCATTACGCGGTCGCATCCGACGTGTCTTCGCTGGCCTTGCCGGAGGAGCTCGTCGACGGTGGTGCCGATGATGACACAGGTGCTGTCTCCGGCTGGACCTGCGAATCCCGTCGTTGCCGCTTCATGGGCGTGCCAGCGGCGGCCTGGGCTACAGCTATGCGCGGTTTCGACGTCGAAGACGCGATTTTGGTCAGGCTCCCAGTGCCTTTTCGCGATGACCCAGACCCGCCGTGCGCGCGGTTTCTGTCCCGAGAGCAGGGCATGAGTGACATGGTGCAAAACAGGCGCGATTCCAGACGTACCGTTTCTTGATCACGTCCGTCTTGAGTGATAGGGGGCGTACGACACCGTGCAATTTCTGCTCAGATCGTCAGTCCGTTTGCAACGGGGATGTCACGTCTCGTCGCACTCACGTAGAACAAGCCGCACGCGTTGCACAGCGGCCGGCCTTCGGGATCTCGCCGCCATAGCGGGGTGTTAGACGTATGGCAGTTCGTGCACTCTGTGTCCGTCCCGTCCTCCGACACCCGAACGCGACCTCCACCTTCTGTCGTATTTGCCCGTACCGGTCCCATACCAGACAGCGGTTTGACCGAGTCGGTCGTTGACTTTCTTCTCGCTACCACCGTTGATGCCCCGCGCGGTCCTTCTGCTGGCACCACGCGTTTCGGCGCGACCGCCGTCTGTCGCGGGCCGCCCGAAGATGGGCCGTGTGTAGACTGCTGTCGCTGCCCGCCATGCTCCCCTAGACTCTGCGACGAGCTCGAGGTTGACGCATGCAGGGGTTCCGGGCTGGCCGTCGAGCTGGAAGTGAAGCCGCCCGTGGTCGCCCAATCATCGCTGGACGGGCTCGGGTGGTAGTTGCGCGAGAGCACTGGCCCATCGCCGTGCTGGCTCGCCTCCATCCCACCGGTCAGCTGAGTCGGGTCTATGTGCGTAAGCGGTGCGGTGTTCATGGACGGCTCGGACCCATGCTGGTCGTATGGGCCTGAGTATAGCATGTTTATGATCGAGAAGTCGATGTTGCCTTCTTCACCTGGCGTGTACTGGCCAGCTGCATTCGGGTCCGTCAACAGTCCATGGTGCGTATGGGACGATGCCATGTGCAAAGCCTCGGCGAGAGCACCTGAAATCGCATTCTCCATCCGGCGCTCTTCGGGTACACTGCCGAGCTGCGAACCACTCGACGAAGTGTAAAACGATTCAGGCAAGCCGAACTCGAAGCTGAAGTTAGTCGAAGGGAACGAACTACTCTGCGAGATTTCAGAGCTGCGTCCGGGGTGCGTGGGAGACATAGGCTGAGGATCGCCTCGCAGCAATGATTCTGCGTGCGGTGCGTCTGCTCTCCGCTTGCCCTAATACTCGTGTCAACACCGGAAGTCAAATAAGCGCATTCACGCCAGCACATACCAGTGTGCTGTCTGTCTCTGGTGCGAGTGGGCGGCCATTTACTTGGTGTCGTCCAGATCCGATTCCAATGCCACCAGAACCGTTGACAGTGTGATCGAAACTGGTCTTGCGCACACGTCGCGGGAACGCATGGGTCTCCGATGGTATCCCCGTAGCCCTTGCGGGTAGGCTGTACATCCCAAATGCAGGAAGCGAGGCTGCGTGATGCGCTTGCCCCAGCCCGTAGCCGCCATATCCATGTGTAAATTCTGACCCATCGGGCGAGCCGATGATGGTGTTCTCGTACGACGTCAGACTGGATCTACTACCACTGCCACTTCCAGACCCAGGAATCGGGATTGGTGGGGACGCTGCGAGCTTGGACGAGCCACCTTCGTGATCACTTGCTGGGAACGGGACAAGGTCTCGCGACGAGTGCCCCATATAACCTGCGAAGTTTTGCTCCAGCAACGCGTGGGCATGTGCCTCGCTAAACGGATCCTGGCCTGGGACTCGCGAACGCGAGCGGCTTGTCGGTTTCCAGTCCATCGCAGATACGCGGGAGCGTGAGCGACTACCTGTCCGCCAGTCCATCACCATGTCACTACGTTGGTTAGCCCTCAGCCAGCAGAAATCAGAACGTAGGTCAACATACTGGTCCTTGTCGGTGTCGTCGACCTGACCAATGGCATCGAAGCCTTCGACGCGAACCTTGGCTTTGCCCTTCTCTTGACGCCGACCACGGTACTCCGGTTCTTCGGGCTGTAAATGATTGGTCAATTCAACGCGCTGATCAAAAGGGTAGCCAGATTGTATGACACACAATTGTCGGAGGAGCCGAGGACGCGGTGGGCATGCCCGTCAGGTCGTCTGACGACCCTTGTCGCTGTTGCTTTCTCTTGAGAGCCATCGCCATCATACGCCATGTCAAGTTCTCCATGCGCTGCGCATGAGGGAGTGAGGCCTTCGTGCGCGCGTACATCTTCCACACCTGCGTCGCCAAAGGGTCTTCACGAGCCATACGGTCGGGATCCTCTTCTGCGTGACCTCCTGATGCATTGCTGGGCTGGGGTGAGTTAACTGTCGGAGGAGGCGAGGGTATACTTTGTAGCGGCGGTGGGCCGGTGGGCTTCCCTGGGAACTCGTCCGAGAGTATGTCGGAGAAGATGGATGGTGATCGCGTGACGTTTGCAGTCGTCGGTGCAGTCGAGGTAGGCCCGGCTCCCATCGAGAACATACTTGTACCTGTGGATGTGCTGGACCGCGTGGAGCTGCCGAGAACGGAATTGAAGTCGTGACTGCTGAAGCTGGAGGCATAGGGATTGTTGTAAGACGAACTCTGTTGCATCTGTGGGATGGTGGCATTTGGCGTTGGAGACATCCAAAGCGAAGGTGGGACAAACGCGCGGCGCTCAGCGGAGTAATGCATGCTGGCGCTCGGTGACAAGTCTAGCCGCTGGTGTCCACCAGGCACGGAGTGGTGCAGAGGTGAATACCCTGGCTGGGCATCGTGCAGTTGGATTGCCGGAGGCAGGGCAGACGACTTGCGGCGGACTCCGTGGTGCTGATGATCTGGCAGCGTGGGAGATATTGGGTCCACGGATGGGGCGCTCTGTGCTGAAGGGGTCGGACGTGGCAAAATATGCTGGTATGGCAATGAAGAAGGGCCTGGCGTTGAGGCAGGCGTTGCATGCTTAGACATCGGACGATTTGACCCTGTTGAAGCAGCTATGGGCGACTCGAGACTGGACATTGGAGGAGGTGTGACGGTGTCAATTGTCGGCCAGGCGGCGAGCGACGAGCGACGGGAGGTCAGCGAACTTGCCACTGCTGGCGAGCCATGGGTTGACGTTTGACGTCCTGCATTGAATGAGAACGAGGAATTTGATGGGATAGATGTTGCGGGTGAAGCCTCAGCAGAGCTGTTCAGTTGGCTGAAGAGCGAGTTGTTGTTGGGCGAGAATGCCGGGTTATAGTTACGTGCAGGCAGCGTGGTCCAGTCTAAGGGTGCCGATCCTGAGGAATGCTGTCGGCTGTGGGGGTCCATGTGAGCGCGGACATCGTCTGCGCGGTTTGGTAGGTAAGAGAACGGGACCGGGCCGAGGTCGCTCGACGGCGCGGAGGAAGGCCAGGCAGCGTGTACGTGCTGAGACGCATGGCCTGGGATCGAGTGACCTGGTGCCGAGGCATATGTGGGATGTGATTGGGTATGGCGACGGTCGAGCACAGTGGTGATCGGGTGCTGGCTGACCCAGTCCTGGTGGCCATCGCCGTACTGCGAGTGTGACGACCCATCGGGTCCGTGTGAGTCCATTCTAGCAGGACTTGATTACAATACACGGCGCGCGGGTGCAGTGGGTACTGGATGCGGATGCACGAAGCCGGCCGGTGAGGGGGAGGGGGTCAGGGCGCACTCTTTACGCCGGGAGAAGACACTGGGCACAGCTGCACTGTGACAGACCAGGACAAAGCAGAAGCTATAGCACTGCTGTAGTCGGCGCTGCAGGACACAGCGGACGCAGGATGGCCGGCAGCGTGTGAGACGATGAGGTCCAAGGTGCTTGGGCGGAGGCTCAAATTCAGGGTGCCGCCAGCGGTCGGCTGCTTTGGCGCATTTGTCCGGAGAATATTTCTCCTCTGCCCATCGACATGCATCTCATCTCTCCGACTCAGTCCGCCGTGTTATTTTTTTCAACCTGTACACAGAGATCCGCTCGCTGCCGGCCCGAGACCAGCCCACACATGCATCTCCTTTTTCGCTTCCGTGTGACGGCGGCGGCCGCTCACGAGCCCGTGTCGCGCCGCTGTAGACCCCCCACCAGCTTCTGTACCCTGGGCTGTCATTCCATTTGCCAAAGTATCTATGTCGCAATTCCGATCCCGTGCCCGCCCGCCCCTCTCCTCATTCTGTCGGCACCGACACCGCCGACTGCGACCTGTAACCTGTGGCTGCCACAGGTTACAGGCAAGTATCGGCTGCTGACCGTCACTGCTACCAACAACTTCCCTCCACCTGTTCCTTCGCGCCCCTTTAAATAATCAGGAATGCTCCACAGAACCCTCGCTTCAAGATCGCCTTACCTGTCGCAGCGCATAATACGAAACAGCCGCCCTCTCAGCGCCTGTCTCTCGCCTGTTTACCTCTCCGCGACCGTCCGCCGCAACACTGCCATGCTCGAATCCGGCGTCTCACTTCAACTAAGTGCTTCTCGACGATGACGGACCTCACGTGCTGGTTGTTTGCTCTGCTCTTCTTCACCCCGAACACGCCACCACCGGTGCCACCGTACCTGATTTTCTTCCATCCCCACCCCCGTCCATCTGTACCAAACGTATCCATCCAGGGTGCGTGTGATCTAATGGATGACGCTGCCCCTCGAAATCTCCCGGTGCTTGGTCACCTCCTTCCGCATGCGCACGCACAGACTTCGCCGCAGACTCCGCACTGGCATGCTCCCGCGATCTTCGCGGGATTAGACATATGGCACACCTGAAAGCTAACCGAGAGCTCGCCTGCTTGTCATATCAAGCCCACTTCGCACCGTTGCTGCTCTTTCCGTCGCCCATAGGGGCTGATGCAAAACCGGCTGAATATAATGAGTCAGGCCAAACAATTCATCAAGACACTTTGGCGGAGTGGTTAACGCGCGGCCCTGCTAAGGCCGTGTCCTTTGGACGCGCAGGTTCGAATCCTGCAGGTGTCGAATTTTTCATGCGATATGACCCTAAACCTCCTACAACCCTCTTCATCGATCGGCTGGTGCTGTCAACGATCCTTCTGTAACATCAGGTTTATTGTTCAGGTGATTTTTGGTGTACATGCTGCATATATTTGTTCAAATCAGTTCAAAGCTTGATGATGGGCTCCAGGCCATCCAGAGGTGTATCGGAGTTTGAAATACACACATCTC
>Ga0247815_10001638_pt1 | contig 17048 bp, 8 predicted proteins | sample UWRJL194509B1_FD_181014 | JGI IMG/M metagenome (GOLD analysis project Ga0247815, IMG submission 181014) | Plant litter microbial communities from Arlington Agricultural Research Station in Wisconsin, United States - UWRJ-L194-509B-1 | ecosystem: Environmental > Terrestrial > Plant litter >...
GCACCAAATGTGAAAGATTTCCATATGCTGAGACCAATTCCACAATCGCAGATTGATGCAACGGATGGTGGGAACTCATCTTTCCCACAAAATCCAGGATATTAATGATGAGGATCAATAGCACGTTATTACTATTGCTGCTTTCGGCAGGCGCGTTTTGCCAGCAGAAAACAGATTTCATACTGAACGGCAAGACCGGAATCTATGTAAATCCAATGTTACTGGCGGATGCTGCAATAAAAGAAACCTTAAAGGACCTGAACGGAGCAATCCGTAAGCAGTCGCCTTCAATGAAGAATGTCCCAATGGCTGTAGCTTTTACCACCACTGATGGCTTACCGGTGCGGTCGGTGGTAATTGATACAGCGTCATGGGGCAATGCGGAAAGTGAATCATACCTGCTGGAGAAAAAAACCATCAGGGGAAAACAGGTATTAATGATCAAAACAGGCAGCTTCCGCGCTGCCTGTTACGCGGTCTATTTCCTGACGGAACAGGTAAAACTGGGCGAATCATTTATTTTCAAGGGGACAAAACTGTTGAAGAAACCTGATTTCGGCTTCCGGATGATTACGCAACCCTTTGAGGTGGCGGGTTATTCGCCTGTGGCGAAGTTAGCCAAACCGATTATCCGTAACCGGGAATTTGACCCAATGCGACCTTTTGATGAAACAGGTTATGCACCTGAAGATGAAGCAAGGAACATCCTCCGCTCTGGGATGAACACTTTTTACATCGGCAGTTATACATTTGCTACTTTGTATGACCGGCTGTCTGACACTATATTTCCCAAAAACAGCGAAAGCAGGAAATGGGTAGAACAAAGGAGAAAGCAGTTTACTGAACAGATTGCCGCCGCAGAAAAGTACCATCTGAAAGTTTGTGTAAACAGCGATATTTTCGCTTATCCAAAAACAGTTAAACACAAAGACCGTTACAGGGCGCTGAGCACTTCGCTAAATGAAATCCTGACCGACTTCCCGCAGATTGATGTAGTGATAGGCCGCTTTGGCGAGAACTATTCATATTTCAATCCCTGGTTTACAGGAAAAGGCCCTGAATCTGATATAGAACTGGCCAGTGTGATTGATTCTATTCAGGCCATTGCCGTGAAAAAGTATGGCAAAGTGTTTATCCCCAGGACCTGGTCGCTCGGCAACGAATCATGGCATGCAGATTCAGTATTGTATAAAAAGATAACTGCAAATATCAAAGCCGATGAAGGCACAGTTTTCTCCGTGAAAAACACCCAAACGGATTTTTGGCGGTACAACAAATTTAACGCTACACTGGGCAAAGGAACAAAAAAACAGGCGATAGAATACCTCTGTCAGGATGGTTATCATTTTAAATCGTCCATTCCAAACTACGAAGTGATCAGGATGGCGCGTGGAAGTAAGGAAATTGATAAAGGACCGGCAGGTATGAAAACCGCCCGCGATATGGGTATTACATATACCTGGGGATGGCTTACTGCGGATGGCTGGTGCGGCCCGCATATTAAACGCGAAGAATGGCTGCAGGCGAATATTTATGGCTATACACACCTGATGTGGGATGCGGATCAAACACCTGAAACACTGGCTAAAAGATGGGCTTCACTGGCATTTAATATACCCATGTCTTCAAAGGCTGTTAACACCATTGCCGGCATCCTGATGGAATCCGAAGATATGATCCTGAAAGCCTGTTACTTTAAGGGCTACAGCACTGAACACAATGGCTGGCTCCCGGCTTTGAACTGGGAACGGGATGATGTGATTGGCGGAGGAACAAAATCGCATAAAAATATGGACTGTCAGTTTTCTTTTGGCCCCGGAGAGTTAAAAGGGCTTTTCAATAAGGCTACGCTCGAAGCCGACTGCAACGATAAAAAACAGGCTTATGAACTCGCGACAAAAATGCTGCGTGATTACGACCTGATTAAAGCCAGTTTGCCCGACCGCCAGCAGGCGGAAGAAGTACGCAACACCCTGGTTTCTGCGAAATACCTTATAGCAGTTATCTATCACTACATCAATGGCCTGTTCCGTTATTACAATGGCGACAAATCAGCTGCTAAAATGCATCTTAAGGAATGGAAAACCAGCTGGGACTACTACAATACCACAGTTTCGGCCCTGCCCGGTGCCCCTACCCCAATGGCCAATGGCGGAATGGTAGAAACCTGCGAAAGTTTGATGAACGAGTTAGCTAACTAACAAAACTATGAGAGAGAAAAAAATTACACCGATATACCAACTGGCATTGGTCCTGATTACACAAATAGTGTTATATACAAACTATGCCGCTGCACAAAATTACAGCAAATACGTAAACCCATTTGTGGGAACCGAAGCAACCGGACATACTTTTCCCGGAGCTACAGTTCCTTTCGGCATGGTACAACTGAGCCCCCAAACCGGAAATTTCGACTGGGCATATTGTTCAGGATACCGCTATGAAGATAAATCTATCAGCGGTTTTTCGCATACGCAGCTAAACGGCACAGGCGCTGCCGACCTGGGAGACATTCTGGTGTTCCCCTATCAGCACATCGAAAATAATATATACAAAAGCACTTTTGCAAAAAACACGGAAAAGGCATCGCCTGGCTTTTACCAGGTTACCCTGGCAGATAATGATATAAAAGCAGAACTGACCACAGCTGCGCATACCGGCCTTCACCGTTATACTTTTTCAAAAGCGGGCGAAGCACATTTGTTGGTAGACCTGCAATATGGTGTAGTAGATAAATTGAAAGACATGGACAAAAGGGTAATTGAAAGCAGTGTTAAAATAGAAAGCAAAACTGTTATTTCAGGTTATATCCGGTCTTCGAGATGGGTAGATAAAAAGATCTTTTTTGTACTGAAAACAGCAAAACCTTTCCTGTCGGCAGATTTTCTGGATGGCGTACGGAAACGTCAGATCATCCTTAATTTCAACGCGAAAAAAAGCGAAGCCATAGAAATGCGGGTAGCCCTCTCCACTGTAAGTGTGGATGGAGCGAGAAAAAACATGACAGAAACCGCTGGTCAGGATTTTGATGCAGTAAAAACCGCAGCGGAAAAAACCTGGAACACCTACTTGTCCAAAATCACCATTGAAGGCAGCACGGCACAGAAAGAAAACTTCTATACAAGTATGTACCATTTGGGCATACAGCCCAACAACATTGCAGACCTGGATGGCAAATACCGGGCTCAGGATGATAAAATCTATCAGTCGGCCTCTAAAAAATATTACTCTACCCTATCGCTTTGGGATACGTACCGCGCGGCCCATCCCATGTACACAATCCTTTTCCCAGATCAAGCAGGTGATATGGTACAATCGATGCTCGGCCATTTTAATGCTGCAGGAACTTTGCCTGTATGGACTTTATTTGGCAAGGAAACTTTTACCATGATCGGCAACCACTCCGTGCCGGTAATTGCCGATGCGATGTTAAAAGGTTTGAAGGGCTTTGATTACGAAAAAGCCTATCAGGCAGTTAAAACAACGCTGACTACAAACGGGAACCCAAAATACAACTGGGATATTTACAATAAATATGGCTACCTGCCATCTGGTCTGGTCAAAGTGGAATCCGTTTCGCGTACGCTGGAGGCGGCTTATGACGACTGGTGTGCGGCACAAATTGCCAAACTACTGAGTAAAACTGCCGATTACAACTATTTTACCAAACGCGCTGGTTTTTACGCAAACCTGTTTGACAAAAGCACTGGTTTAATGCGTGGCAAAAAAGCAGATGGTACATGGGTTAGCCCCTTTAACCCGCTGACTATCTCACATGCAGAATCTAAAGGCGGCGATTATTCTGAAGCCAATGCATGGCAATATACCTGGTCGGTACAACACGATGTGGAAGGGCTGATCAAACTGATGGGCGGCCCGGATAAGTTTGCCGCGCGACTGGATTCACTCTTCACAATGGACTCTAAAGTAACCGGGGAAGGTTCTACACTGGACGTGACCGGCCTGATTGGACAGTACGCACATGGAAATGAGCCGAGCCACCATATTGCCTACCTGTATACCTATGCCGGACAACCCTGGAAAACGCAGGAACTGATCCCAAAAATCCTAAAAGAGCAATACAAAAGTACGCCCGATGGCCTGAGCGGAAATGACGACTGCGGACAAATGAGCGCCTGGTATATGTTTAGTGCCCTGGGTTTTTACCCCGTAAACCCTGCAGAGGGAAAATACATATTTGGTACGCCGGCCTTCCCAAAAGCAGTAATCCACCTGGGGGACAAAGACCTGGTGATTGAAGCGCCTGGTGTATCTGAAAAAAATATCTATGTACAAAAAATTGAACTCAACGGCAAAACCATCGCAGGTAATTTTATCACACATAAAGAGCTGATGGCAGGTGGTAAACTGTTTTTCACCATGGGTCCAAAACCAGCTGCTATAACAGGTGCTGCAATAAAAAAAAAAGTAAATGATAAACTGGGTACCTGCACGCATTTTTCGCAGGGTTGGGACGAAATCAGGATCATGCCCCTCATTAGAAGCTCTGGAATGGGCTGGATCAGGGATGACCTGAACTGGCAGGACATAGAAACCAAAAAAGGAAAGTACGTGATCCCGGAAAAAACCATGCGCTGGATTAAGGCTGCGCATGCTAACGATTTGAAGCTGATCCTGATCCTGAACAAGGGAAATAAATTGTATAAAAACCCATATGATCCTGATGCTTATGCCCGATTTGCGGCTGCGATGGCCAAACAATTAAAACCAGATGTAGATGCGTTGGAGCTGTTAAACGAACCTGCAAATTTTGGCTTTATGAAACATTACGGTGGCCACTGGAATGGGATAGACAGCACCGGAAAACAGGAAGCATGGGTAAATAACTACGTGACGTTGCTCAATAAAGCCGCATCGGCCATTAAAGCGGTTAACCCCATTGTAAAAGTATTGGGACTAGGTTCTGTGGCACCGGTAAATTTCCGCCAGCTGGAAGCAGGAGTTTCTGCAGATGTGGATGGCCTGACTGATCATCCTTACAGTTACCGCACAGTACCTGAAATCATACCTTATAGCGCGGCGGCCTCTATCATTAAGAGAGATGGCCTGGCAACAGCCGATGAAAAAGGAACCTTCAGCTCACAGATTGCGATGTACCGTGCACAGTCGGCCAGGTTTAACGGTCCAAAGGAAATATGGCTTACAGAATTTGGCTATTCCGTATTTCAACCTGCAAAAAAGGCATTATTTGCAGGTTTTACTGCTGCTGCCCAAGCCAAATATTTGCAGCGCAGACTGATGCAGGGACTGGGACTTGGCGTTGACCGTCTTGTTCAGTACGACTTTAAAGATGATGGTCTGGACCCGCATGAGGCGGAACATCATTTTGGGTTAATAGACACAGAACTACAGCCAAAAGCTTCTTTTTATGCGGTACAACGCCTGGCGACAGCCACTGCGGGATTTAAAGTGGCAAACAGCCTGAAGGTTGGGGTGTTCCCCGTGGCAGACAGACCGGATGAATATCCTATTAGTTGGGACGGTGCAAAACTGGCTGCTCCTGGCACTATACCTGTATATGAATTTAAAGATGATGCCGGCAAAGCTGTACTTGCGATGTGGTCTGCCGAACGCGCAGATGGCGATTTTACCAACAGGATTGCCGACCTCAGGATTGATGATGCAGATAAAGTCATCCGTGAAATCAGCCAGCTTGATCTGATGACAGGTGAAACCACCCAGCTTCCCTTTTTGCGCAAAGACGGTAAGGTTGTGATAGAAAAAATGACGGTTAAAGATTACCCTGTTTTACTTTACCTTTTATAATTCATTTTAATCTGCGTATCTTTTTGCATCGCACCGCCAAGCTTAATTAACTTCCAAATATGAAACCTACTGTCCTATTGCTCAGTCTTTTCCTGATCAGCGTATCGCTTTCTGCGCAACAGCGTATCCTCCTGAGGCCTGCAGGTTTGATGGTAGACCTGATTGAACATACTGACTACCAGTCGGTGCATGGTTATGCGGTCCCTTCGTCAGAAGAAAACCTTGCAGATCCTGCGGTGCAGTCGGTGTTGATCGGTTCTGAAAGGCCGTCCTTTAGCTGGGAAATTAACGGCACGCAATACAACAGCCGGCAAACGGCTTACCAGATTATTGTATCAGACAGTATAAAAATGAGCAATGGACACAACGGTAACCTCTGGGATTCTGGAAAGATAAAAAGCAACATATCAGCAGGGGTGATTTATCAGGGAAAGCCCTTACAACCCAATAAAGCGTATTACTGGCAGGTAAGGGTATGGAACAACGATCAGGAAGCCGGCCCTTATGCCAATCCCGTCAAGTTTTATACCGCTAAAGTGTTGACTGCACATCAAACTCCTGCCTATCCGCTTACGGTTAATGAACAAGAACCCGTAAGCTTTGAACTACAGAATAAAATTTACCGCGCAGATTTTGCAAACGATGCTTTTGGAAAACTAAAACTGAACCTGTTTTCTGCAAAGGGAGGAGATTCAGTTGTTATTCATCTTGCTGAAGTACGAAATACGGATGGCAGTATTAACCGCAAACCGGGAGGATCAAGACGTTACGCACGTTATGTCCTTCAATTACAAAAAGGCACACACACCTACCTGCTAAAAATCAGGACAGATGCCATCAACACCAGGTCGGCCGCTATCAAAATACCCGCTTACATTGGCGAAGTTACCCCTTTCAGGTACTGTGAAGTGGAAGGTTATTCCGGGGAACTCAAAAAAGAAGACCTGACCAGGCTGGCTGTAAATTATCATTTTGACGATGATGCTGTACAGTTTAAAAGTTCGGACACCATCCTGAATGCCGTATGGGATTTGTGCAAATATTCAATGAAGGCGACATCATTTGCAGGGATTTATGTGGATGGCGACCGTGAGCGTGTACCCTACGAGGCGGATGCCTACATTAACCAGTTAAGCCATTATGCGGCTGATAAGGAATTTACCCTTGCCAGGAATTCACACGAATACCTGATTAACCATGCCACATGGCCTACAGAGTGGATCCTGCAATCGGTATTGATAGCGGGAACCGATTACCTGTACACCGGAGATTTGCAGTCGGCCAAATTTCACTACGAAGACCTAAAAGCCAAGAGCCTGATGGCACTTGCCGACTCTACCCTATTAATCAGCACATTGACCGGAAAAGTAACCAAAGAATTGTTGAAATCTATCCATTATGAAGGAACCGGGCTCAAAGATATTGTAGATTGGCCGCATAGCGGGATTCTGGGCCTTGATGCCAAAGATGCGGGCGAAACTGATGGATTTGTGTTTAGCACCTATAATGCAGTAGTAAATGCATATTACTATAAAAGTCTGCTGGTGATGAAATTGCTGGCAACAGATTTGGGAAAAACAGAAGATGCGGAGATGTTCGATAAAAAGGCCAAAAGTTTTAAAAAAGCCTACCAGAAAGCCTTCTTCGATCCCTCAAGGAATATCTATAAAGATGGCAAGGACACTAACCATGCATCATTACATACCAACGTATTTGCCCTTACCTTTGGGCTTGTTGAGGAACAACACCAGCAGCAGGTACTTAATTTTATTGAATCAAGGGGAATGTCTTGCAGTGTTTACGGCAGTCAGTTTCTGATGGATGCAGTTTACGATGGTGGTGGCGGAAAATATGGCCTTGCTCTACTTACGTCAAAAACAGATCGCAGCTGGTACAACATGATCAGGGTGGGCAGTACGATTACTCTGGAGGCCTGGGACAACAAATACAAACCCAACCAGGATTGGAACCATGCATGGGGAGCTGCCCCGGCGAATATCATTTCGCGTAAGCTAATGGGCGTTGAGCCGCGGTCGCCGGGATGGGCCACATTTTCGGTTAAACCACAAATAGGAGAACTGAAAGAAGCCAGTATCAACGTACCTACAATAAAAGGCAGTATTGACCTGGCGTATCAGCAGGGGGCAAATTTTTTTCATACACAAATTACTGTGCCTGCAAATACCTTGTGCGATCTTAGCATTCCATTAAAACAAGGTAGAAAATACAAACTTACCGCAGACGGGAAAGCGGTTAAAGCACGTAAGGTCAAACAGCGTGCAATGATCACTGATGTTGGTTCTGGCAAGCATGAATTTAAAATATTTTATTATTAGCGCCAATCATCCGATGTGCTGTTGAAAGCGGAAAAACGTTCTTAAGGCCATAGTCAAGCTTTTCGGCGTTGTTGAATTCTGGTTTCTGCTTAAAAACATGTTTACCAAGAGCTTTTTGGTAAAAAGATTCAACTTTTCCGGCTTCATAAAAATTGCAGAAATCAACCAGGATTTCGTCCCAGCGGTATTCCTGAAACTGTATGGATCTCCCCCCTTTTCCACTGTTTGAAAATATACTATTCAAAACACTTGCATGCTGGGCACCAATTAACCTGACTACAACCCCCTGCTCTCTGTTGTCTACTTCGTTAAAAGTACAATGGTCTATCTCGACAAAAGGCCCCAGGGTGCTCTCGTCATTGCCGCCCCTGTATATATTAATAGCACTGCCGAGCAAATTGGTAAAAACACAGTTTTTGATCAGTGTATATTCAGCATTGTAGATGCCCTTGTCGTCCTTTTCCGCAGCAAGGTTGATCCCTGAACCGGAAATGTGATGAAAGATAGAATTGGTAAAGGATATTGTGTCGGCAAATGTACTTTTGGAAGCCTTAAAACCACTTTGGGTGCTTTCATTGAAATCGTAAAACTCACAGCGGTCTACCGTCAAAGTATAGTGCCTGTTCATTGGATTTTCTGACGAGCGGATACCAGCATCGGCATTTGCGAAACTTTTGTACGTACCTTTAAAAGCAATACCCGAAACCGACAGGCGGCCTTTGTTTGTTATCGTAAAAAATGCCGGCAATTCTTTGTAAGAACCATTAACCAGTACAGGTTTGGTCAATAATCCAGCGCCAGCTGTGATCACCAGGGCCTTATCAATGACTACTTCGTCTGTCATCTGATAAAATCCACTTTCGCTGAGCAGAAGGGTGTCACCGTTAAGGGCCTTCCTTGCAATTGAAGTCAGGTTATTTGCATGAGTACGAGTTACCCTGAACACCACAGGCTTGCGGGTGGTTAGTCTGGCTTGCTGATACCACGGGGCGCCTGTTTTTGCTTTTACAATAGGGTTCAGTACGTTAAATGCTGCACCATAACCTTTTTTCGATGCAATCATTAAGTCCTGCAACGGGATCTCCGTAACCGGTTCATTGCTGAATCCCGGGGGAACTGCTCCCGCAAATTTTGCTTCAAGCACATTATTGTTAAAATCGATTCCTCCGTCAGCATTGTTGTCGGTGTAAACTTCCCTACTTCCCCCTATAACCAGGTTTTTATGGAACAGGATCCGCTGGGGCGACAGTGTCCGTTCAGCATCCTTTCCCGCACCAAATAAAATCTCTGCACATCCAATAAAAGTATTGTTATTAATCCTGACATCGGGATGTTCCGGTGCAATTACAATAGGAATTTTTGGACTGCCCTTCCCGTTAATTTCCAGCATGGCGTTATTCCAGATGCCGTCTTTCAACAAAATACTATCGCCTGGATTTGCCATGGCAACGGCAGCTTTTAATCCTGACGCGGTGGTGATTACGATAGTTTTGCTCTCGGCCGAAAAGCGAAACAAAATACAAAACAGCGCAATGATCAAATTCTTCATCTTAATTATATCCAGGATTTTGTAGCAGGTTGCCTTTACTCAGGTCAATTTCGGTTTGTGGGATCGGAAAAATTAAACGGTATGCTGGAACGGTAATATTAGAATTCCCCGTTGCTGCCAGATAGCTGTTAAGGATGGAAATGGTTGTTGCCGGATCCATTCGCACCAGATCATACCATCGTTGATTTTCAAATCCAAATTCCAGTTTGCGTTCCTTAAAAATAAGACCCCTGGTATTTTCTTTTGTGGCCAGAGTGGTTAGTGTGTAGGTACTGGCGGCAGCACGGGCCCTCACTTTGTTAAGTGGCAACAACACGTCACTAGCCGGACCCGAAATTTCATTTGATGCTTCGGCATACATTAACAGCACATCTGCAAAGCGAATAACAGGAAAATCATTACCAGCATCACGCTGTGGGGCAGTAGCGTCGAGAAATTTTGTAGCCAACCCGTTAGAGGCATTAAAGGTTGTTGCTTTCCTGACATCAGAAGCCTCAAACAAAGCCTGGTAGGGCTGCGAAGCTTTAACATTCCGCGCATCCCCATTGTTGGAGTATTCGTAAGAAAATGAGTTTCCTTCGCTGTTTGCACTTGCTTTATACCTCACAGCAAACAGGATTTCCTTGCTCATTTCAGAACCTGTACTAAAAATTGCTGCATAACTTGGGTTGAGCAGATAGGTGCCTCCATCGTAAGTATTACCCACCAATGGTTGCAACTGTGCTTTCGCCGCAGTATAATCCTTCAAGGTTAAATGAACTTTTCCCAATAAAGCCTGCGAAGCGCCCTTAGTTACCCGGGCTACCTGTGCGGCCGGCCAGGCATTGGGGCATCCATCAATGCTTGTTAAAAGATCCTGTTTGATCTGTGTATAAATTTCGGTAGTACTTACCCTTTTGAACTTTTCAAAATCTTCAAAGTTGATTGAACTGGTGAGGAGCGGCACATCTCCATATAACCTAACCAGGTTAAAATACATGAGCGATCGGATAAAAAGGACTTCTCCCCTAAAATTGTTCTGTTTTACCGGATCAGTCACCTTGTCCAGGTATTTGAGCACCAGGTTGCAACGCGCAATTGTATTGTAACTCCGTTGCCAGAAATCTGCCAGGAAAAAATTGGAGGGAGAATCCCGGAAGAACTTTATTGCCCCCCAATCACCTTCAAGCGATAAACCCGAAGTATTGTCTGCTTTAATTTCAGTCAGCTTAAATTCTATATCATATACTTTCTGCAAACCGTCATAACAGGCAATCACACCAGTTTCTACTTCGTCTGTATTCCTATAGTATTCCTGTTCTATAAGATTAGAAACAGGTTTTTCGTCTAAAAATTTTTTACAGCTGCTTACACTTACGATAAGGGCCAGCGCTACGCATATCTTTTTCATATCCCGGATATTAGTCATCTGTTTAAAAATTAGCATTTACCCCAAAAGTTATATTCCTTGTAATGGGGGCGGCACCTCTCTGGTACCCATTTTTCAAAGGATCATCGGTATATTCGTTTACACCTTCAGGATTGTAACTTGAATAACCAGAAGCAAATTTGTACCAAAGGTTTGCAGCGGAAACGTATACACGGAGATTACTCGCTTTAAGGGCCTTCATCATCTGGCCTGGAAAAGTATACCCCACATTGATATTCCTCAATGCAATAAAAGAGGCATCTTCGATGGAATAACGGCTTTCAGTTTTATAGCGGGTGCGTGCCTGCAATTCGGGAGACAGCAATAGATAGGCAGCTGTTCCGGTAGCTGAAAACTGTGTTTCATAATAGTTTGGATCTGCGTTGAATACACTTGCGCCTTCAGAGCCCTGGAGTACAAAACTAAGATCTACATTTTTGTATTTCAGGTTACTGGTTAAGCCCCACGTAAATTTAGGTGTAGGCTGGCCCAATACCACCCGGTCTTTTTCAGTAATTACCCCGTCTCCATTAATATCTTTCGCGATTATCCTGTCTGAGTGCACATTGGTAGGCCAGAAGTTACCACCAACAGCAATATCGCTGTCATACTCATAGCCGTAAAACTGTACCAGCGGACTACCTACCTGCGACAGGAAATAGTTAAGGCGTTTTGGATCACCGATACTGATCAATGTACTGCTATTACCAATATTTTTTACAGTGTTTTTATTGGTCGCGCCATTGGCACTAAGGCTCCATTTAAGATCCTCCTGATCAATAATCTTGGCCGTGAGTTCAAATTCCAGTCCTTTATTCTGTACTTCGCCACGGTTTACCCACACTCCGTCTGTTCCGGTTATTGTATTTACCGGAAGAAAAAACAAGAGGTCTTTGGTAGTGGTTTTATAGGCATCAATAGTTAAGGTAAACCTGTTTTTCAAAAAGGCCATATCAATACCACCGTTTACGCTGAAACTGCGTTCCCAGCCCAGGTCTGGATTATCATAAAAAGTGGAATTGAAGCCTAAACTTGTTGCATCGCCCAGAACAGCCCCAACTGTGCTTACATTGGCGTATTGCCTATAGTTACCAATGTTATTATTTCCTGTTGCACCGTAACTGGCCCTCAACTTGAGGTCGTTCACAAAACCTTCTTTGTCATAAAAAGCTTCGTTACTTACGCGCCATCCAACAGAAGCAGAAGGGAAATATCCCCAGCGTTTATTTATGCCAAATCTGGAACTTCCGTCCCAGCGTGAACCTACAGAAAGCAGGTAACGGTTATCATAGGCGTAGTTTGCGCGGAAAAGTACTGATGCAAGGGCGCTGTGCTGTTCTGTAGAGCTGACCGCACTAAGGGTTCCTGCATTTAAGGTTGGGATCTCATCAGTGGCAAAGTTTGTGGCCGCAGAATTACTGGCGGTGGTTTTGGTAGATTGTGCAGTAAAACCAGCCACTACATTAAAATCATGTTTACCTACTGTTTTTACATAGTTTAGGATATTCTCATTCAATAAATCCACAGTTTCTGTATTAGATAGCGTACCGCGGGTAGAAGCCTGCGAAACAGCAGATCCCTGAAGGAAACGGTCACGGGTTGCCCACGAACGCTGAAAGAACTCATTGCGGGAATTATTTATAAAAGCACCCCCGGATACCCGGAGTGACAATGCATCGGAGAAATTATATTGTACATTGGCATTAGCCAGTACTTTAGAAGTATAAGTGGTATTGTCAATTCCTGCAAGGTTGGTATAACCGTTATTATTGGCAGTTGCGGAAAGATTAATACCTTTATATAAAGGATTTGTGGCAGGGTCAAAAGCACGCTGGTTAACAATGCTGCCAATTGGATAACCCGTGTATTTTGATATACTATCAGTGGCGTTCAAAGGCAGCCATGTGGCGAAAGAACGCAGAAGGTCATGGATCTTATAGTTTGGTGTATTTTGAATGGTATATGAAGGCGTTAAACTCAAGCCTATTTTCCATTTTTTATTGGGTGTGATATTGATATTGGCCTGGCCACCGTAACGTTTATAGTCATTGGTAAGAATCACACCCTTATCATATAGGGCTTCACCAGAAATGTAATATTTTACCGTATTACTTCCGCCGCTGAGGTTGACCTGGGTATTTTGAAAGAACCCTTTCTGAAATACAATATCCTGCGGATCTGTAGGCACGTCAAACTTTTGCGCAGCAATTAGTTCTGCTGAGAGTACACCGTTGTTGACACTCTTCACATGGTCAGACCACTCCGCGAGCGAAGGGAAATCTAGTCGCCGGTACACATCTTTAAAACCTGTCGAATTATTAAAGCCAAAAATTGTTTTACCTTCCTTGCCTGATTTAGTGGTAATTAGTATTACCCCGTTGGCACCACGTGAACCGTAAATAGCAGCAGAAGCCGCATCTTTTAGTACTTCAATACTCTCCACGTTGTTCATGTCCACAGAGGAGAGATCTGTAGGTACCGGATAACCATCAATAACGATCAGGGGATTGGTTCCGGCTGTTATGGAAGCGGCTCCACGTATTTTAATTGTAGGTGCGGCACCTGCTGTAGCATCGGTGGTCTGGATTTGCACCCCGGCAAGTTTTCCCGCTAATGCCTGATCTGCCCTGGATACCGGAATCTGGTTGAGGTTATCATTTGTAAGTTTAGCAACTGCACCGGTTACGGATGATTTTTTCTGCGTTCCGTATCCAATCACCACTACGGTTTCCATGGTGTTTTGCAATTCTTCCAGTATGATGGTAACCTTTTGGTCGCCAGTTACGGCATAGGATTTAGCTTGGTAACCGAGATAGTTGATTTCCAGTACCTGCCCCGTTTCCACTGTAATGGTAAATGCACCATCGGCATTGGTAACCACACCCTGTTTAGATTCCTTCACTTTCACGGTTGCCCCGGGAAGCGTAGCGCCGTCTGGTGTTTTAACAACACCCTGGATGGTAACTTTAGTTTGGGCAGATGCAGCACTTCCAAGAAGGAAACAGCATACAACTAAAAGCAATGCGCTTTGTAAGTAAACTTTGAAGTTCATATCAGTAATTTTATATTTGGTTAAGTTGATTGAAGCTTGGTAAATGCTTTTATTTACGGCTGCATAAAAATAAGGTCAGGGCACAAAGGCACCCCAACCAGCAGTATGTTAAGAAAAGTTTAAGCCCCCATTAATGTCGATATTGGTGCCTGTGAGGTAGCTGGCCTCATCAGAAGCCAGGAAAACAATCAGGCTAGCGACTTCTCCGGCCTGTCCTTCCCTTTTGAGCAGGGTTGAATTTGCTACATTTACCCGTACCTCAGGTTTACTGAAGGTGTCATGAAAGGTGGTGGCAATCATTCCGGGCAGTACTGAATTAACACGGATATTTTTAGGACCAAGCTCTTTGGCAAGCGATCTGGTATAAGTCATCACCCCACCTTTTGCCGTGGCATAGGCGCTAGCCCCCGGCCCACCGCCGTCCCTGCCTGCAAGTGACGACAAATTGATAATTGCACCACCGGATACCATATATGGGATAGTTGCTTTTGATACCAGGAATACGCTTTTTAAGTTTAGATCCATTACCTGATCCCAGAAAGCCTCATCAAGTTCTGCGGTAACTTTACGTGCCACCATGCCGCCAGCCACATTTACCAGGATATCAATCTGTTGACCAAAGGCCTTTGTTGTTTCAGCAATCAGGGCCTGCACCTCCGCAGATTTGGTCACGTCTGCCTTCACAATAATGGCCTGGCCGCCAGCATTTACAATCTGGCTGAGGGTTTCATTTGCATTCTCTTCGTTGCCGAGGTAATTGATGACAACTTTAGCCCCTTCTTTTGCAAGCTGAATGGATACAGCTCTTCCAATGTCTCTTGAACCGCCGGTTACAATTGCTACTTTATTTTCTAAACGCATAATAAGTTGATTAAGAATTTATTTTTTTTGAGGTTATATATTTAATACAGATCCAGGTTACGGGAACTAACACCGCCGCCAGGATAAAGAAAGAGATGTAACTGGTACGGGTAATTACAGGTACCAGCCACGTAGTTAATAATGTACCCGCTACGGCTGCTGTGCCACCCATCCCCGCGACTGTACCAACATTTTTGCCGTTGAAATAATCACTGGGCAAGGTTTGCAGGTTACCAATAAGGAACTGAAAGCCAAACAAGGTGGCACCAATAAGTACCATGGCCAGGTCTGGCGTATTTTTAAGGTTATTGAGGAAATAGAGTATAGCCAGCAGGGAAACCAACATGATTCCACATCCAAGCGCTACTGCATTTTTACGCGCAATGACGGCATTTGTGCCATTTTTGATTTGCGCTGAGGAATAATAACCTCCCAGTAAGCTTCCGATCGCAGCAAATAGATATGGCAACCAGGTAAAAGCACCAATTTGTTTGATATCAAACAAGAACTGCTCTTTCAGGAAAGTGGGGAGCCAGGTGACAAATAACCACCATACCGGATCAATGAAAAAACGTGCCATCAGGATCCCCCAGGTATTTCTGAATTGCAGCAACTCGCGCCAGCTTAGTAACGGTGCCTGGTCTATGCTGGATTCGGCTCCCGGTAGCTGATCAAGAATGTAATGTCGCTCTTCTTCTGTGAGCCATGGGTGTTTGTCTGGCGCAGCCTTATTCACAAACAGCCAGGGGATAATCCATATGAGACCAAGCATGGCAATCAGGACGAAAGTCATCTTCCAGCCAAAAGCAACGTATAATAGCGCGATTACCGGTGCGGCAACCACCGAACCCAAAGAGGCTCCTGCACCAAAGATCCCTTGTGCAATCGCCCTTTCTTTTGGAGGGAACCATTCAGCATTGCTTTTCGTAGCTCCCGGCCAATTGCCGGCTTCGCTAAAGCCCAGCATAAAGCGGAAAATACTGAATGAAAACAAGGATTTGGCAAAAGCGTGCAGGGCAATAGAAATACTCCAGCCTAAAATAGAAAAGGTCATTCCCAGTTTGGTACCCACAGCATCCATCAGCTTACCGGTGAAGGTTTGACCCAGCGCATAAGCTATCATAAAGAAAGTTGTAATGAGTGCCAGCGCAGTTTTATTATCTGCATTGGCAATGCCAAACTCCTTATAAATGTATGGCCACATTATATTGATCGCGCTTCTGTCAATATAATTGATCACAGTTGCAAGTGCCAGCAGCGCGATGATATACCATCTTAATCCTTTAACCTTCATATTTAATTTTTCTACAATCCCAGTTTGATGAGAAAGGCCATTATATTTTTATTCATTTCTTCGTTGTCTGCTGTTGTGAAATTTCCGTGCAGACCGGCTTTTACGGTCATCATTTCATTTTTCACTCCAGCGGCATCCAGCTTAGACTTCAATGCCAGTGACTCTTCATAGGGTACAATCGGATCTGCATCACCATGTACAATGAAGGTTGGGGGACTGGATTTTTTGACATAGGTTACAGGCGATACTGATTTTGCAAACTCATGATCCTGGGCCTGCACACCTAACCAGCTGCTGGCAGATTTGCTTGTTTTGTATGGGCCGTAAGCCCAATCCCACACATCTGTAATACCGTATTTATCTATAATCGCGGCTACCTTAACTTTCCGCTCAGGCTTGCAATTTGTATCAAAACGGTGGTCATTCTCCAGCAGGCCACCCATTAAAGCAAGATGTCCGCCGGCAGAAGTACCCATGATGACGATTTTGCTCAGGTTGATGTTGAATTCTTCTGCATGGTTAATTAAATAGATCAATGCACAACGCGTATCCTCAACAGCAGCAGGGGCAGTTGCCACCTGAGTAAGCCGGTATTCTATATTGGCAACCGCATAACCACGTTTGAAGAAATTGTCAAAGCCGCGCTGTGACTCTTTTACCCCCTTATTCCAACCACCACCGTGGATGTTGATGACCAGCGAAGAGGCTGCTTTTGCCGCAGGCGGAAGATAAAGATCAAGTTTACCCTCCCACCCGTTCAC
>Ga0247815_10001639_pt1 | contig 17041 bp, 10 predicted proteins | sample UWRJL194509B1_FD_181014 | JGI IMG/M metagenome (GOLD analysis project Ga0247815, IMG submission 181014) | Plant litter microbial communities from Arlington Agricultural Research Station in Wisconsin, United States - UWRJ-L194-509B-1 | ecosystem: Environmental > Terrestrial > Plant litter >...
TTTTGCCAGACTTCTAGCTTTTCAAATGAAAAAACATACATCTTTTTCTATTTAATTGTTGATTTGTTTAATCGTTTAATCGAAAATTAAGATTTAGTGATAAAGCGATTAAACAAATTAACGATTAAACTAAAATTGAGTGTCTAATTTAATATAATCTAAAAATTCTCTCTTAGTTTGAGGATCTTTGAATTTTCCACCAAATTCAGACGTTACAGTGCTGCTTTCGATATCTTTAATTCCTCTTGAGTTTACACAAAGGTGTTTGGCATCGATAACGCAGGCAACATCTTCAGTACCTAAAGCTTTTTGTAATTCCTGAACAATTTGCATTGTTAAACGCTCCTGAACCTGAGGTCTTTTGGCATAATATTCTACAATTCGGTTCATTTTTGATAAACCAATCACTCTTCCGCTCGAAATGTAAGCAACATGCGCGCGTCCGATAATGGGTAATAAATGGTGTTCGCAGGTAGAATAAACGGTAATGTTTTTCTCAACTAACATTTCACCGTATTTGTAATTATTATCAAAAGTTGAAGCTTTTGGTTGTTTTGAAGGATTAAGACCACCAAAAATTTCCTTTACAAACATTTTTGCCACTCTGTTTGGAGTGCCTTTTATGCTGTCATCCGTTAAATCCATCCCTAAAGTCTGTAGGATATTTTCAACATCTTTTTTTATTCTTTCTATTTTTTCATCATCGCTTAAATCAAAAGCATCCTGTCTTACAGGGTTTTGTGCGTTGCTGCTAAAATGATTGTCTCCTATTTCGTCTAAAAAATCTTCGTTATTTATCATTAAAAACTACTATTATGATGGGTATATCTTTTTAAGGCGGTAAAGATAATTAATAAATAGGAAACCTTTTCTATCGTTTTTACTATTTAATCGTTCCTTTTTGGATATAATTTAAATTAAAACCAAAATGGTATTTTTTTAAAACACAAAAGACAATAACATAAGGTGTTATTGTCTTTTGAAGGTTTTTGTTTTTTGTTATTTATTTTTTGTTGTAAACCAAAAGTGCTTCTTTTAAAATGTTTACAGCAGTCACTAAATCTTTTTTGTTTAAGACATAAGCAATTCTTACCTGATTCAATCCCATTCCGGGAGTAGAATAAAATCCCGCGGCAGGAGCAACCATAACAGTTTCGCCATTAAGATCGTAAGTTTCAAGAAGCCATTGTGCAAAATCTTCAGAGTTTTCTATTGGCAATTGTGCAATGCAATAAAAAGCGCCTTTGGGTTTGGTCACAATAACACCGTCGATTTTATTCAATTCTGTAATTAAAGTATCACGACGTCCCTTATATTCTGATATTACTTCATCAAAATAACTTTGTGGCGTATCTATCGCAGCTTCGCAGGCAATTTGCTCAATTGTTGGCGGACTCAAACGCGCCTGTGCAAATTTCATTACAGTTGCTAAAACATCTTTATTTTTAGTAATCAAACATCCAATTCTTGCTCCGCACATACTGTAACGTTTTGAAACAGAATCGACCATGATTACATTTTGCTGAACATCTTCAAGATTCATTACAGAATAATGAACATCATCGCCATCGTATAAAAACTCACGATAAACCTCGTCAGCAATTAAATACAAATCGTGTTTTTTTATTAAGCCGGCCAATTGTTTTATCTCGGCTTCAGAATATAAATAACCCGTTGGATTACCAGGATTACAAATTAAAATTGCTTTGGTTTTTGGTGTAATCAATTTTTCAACATCTTCAATGCTTGGCAATGCAAATCCAGTTTCGATCGTAGAAATAACAGGAATTACAGTTGCACTCGTAGACGATGCAAACGCATGATAATTAGCATAAAAAGGTTCCGGAATAATAATTTCATCTCCCGGATCTGTAATTGTGGCCAATGCAAACAATAAGGCTTCAGAGCCACCAGTAGTAACAATGATGTCTTCTGAGTTAACATTTACGTTTTGACGTTGGTAAAATTGAGCTAATTTTTTTCTATAACTTTCATATCCGGCAGACGGACTGTATTCTATAAGAGTTAAATCAATATTTTTTACCGCCTCGATGGCCACTTCGGGTGTCTTGATATCCGGTTGACCAATGTTTAAGTGATACACTTTTTTCCCTTTTTGTTTTGCAAGATCTGCAAAAGGAGCAAGTTTACGTATCGGTGATTCGGGCATGTTTCTGCCTTTGTGTGAAATTGTTGGCATGAGTTTTATTATTGAAGTGCAAATTTGCATTTTTTTTTCGAATTTAACGTAAACATTACAGGTACTTATTAAAATGTAACAATTATCAATATTTTTAGTAATTTTATCATAAAATATTATCAATGAAAAAATATTTCATGTTGTTTTTTGGGCTTTTGACATCTTTGTCACTTATGGCACAAGGTGATTTTTTGATTGATAAGCACAGTAGCAAGGTTACTATTCCTTTCAAACTGATTAATAACCTTATTTTTATTCCAATAAAAGTAAACGGTATCGAATTAAATTTCCTCCTTGATTCCGGTGTCGAAGAGACGATCTTGTTTAGTATGGAAGAAAGGCAGGAAGTGAGTTTTAATAATATTCAAAAAATAAAATTACGAGGTTTAGGAAGTGAAGCCGAAATAGAGGGCCTGAAATCGACAAATAATGTTTTGGAAACACATGGTTTAAAATCAAGTAATCATTTGGTGTATATTATTTTAGATCAGAGTTTTAATTTGTCTTCGCATATAGGGATTCCGGTAAACGGAATCATAGGATATAAATTCTTTAAAAATAATATCGTAGAAATCAATTATCAAAAAAAGCGGATAGTTGTGCATTTAAACAACGAACAAACCAAACAAAAACTAGATAAAAAATTCAAAACAGTTCCTATAACTATAGAAAGATCCAAACCTTATATCTATGCCACCGCTATTGTTGATGATAATAAAGTGCCGGCAAAATTACTAATTGATATAGGTAATAGTGATGCTTTCTGGATTTTTGAAAACAATAAAATTAAATTACCTAAAAAGAATTTCCCAGACTTTTTAGGAAAAGGTTTTAGTGGTGATATTGAAGGGCATCGGGCTAAAATTGATAATTTTTTAATTGATGATTTTAATTTTAAAAAACCAATAGTTTCATTTCCGGATTCAAGCTCTATTAAGAATGTAAAAATGGTCCCGGATCGAATAGGATCTGTTGGCGGAGAAGTTTTAAAAAGGTTTACCGTAGTTCTGGATTATGCAGATAAGAAAATGTATCTTAAAAAAAACGGTAAATTTTCTGAACCCTTTACTTATAATAAAAGCGGAATCACTATTCAGCACAACGGTCTTCAATGGGTTCAGGAAACGGTTCATTTAGAAATGGTAAAAGTGGCTTCAACATTAGATGAAGTTGCAAATAATGAAAAAAAGGATGGTAATTTCAGATACAAATTTTCATTAAAACCGGTTTACGAAATTGTCAATATCCGTAAAAACTCTGCTGCCGAAAAATGTGGATTACAAAAAGGAGACATCATTGTAAGTATCAACAAAAACGCACCTTATAAATATAGTCTTCAACAAATCAATACTCTTTTAAAATCTGAAGAAGATATTTGGATTAATCTTGAAGTAGAAAGAAACAGCCTTATTTTAAAATTCAGGTTTAAGCTGGAAGATGAATTATAAAAAGCTAAAAAACAATTAATTAAAAATCTAAACAAAATGCAATGTTATCATTAATAATTTTGCAGTTTGTTTGGGTTTTGTGAAAATTTAACTATTAAATTGTGTTTTTTGTTTAATGAACGTTAATAATTTATTATGTTTATCCTAAAATAACACTTTATGGTTAAAAACTACTCTAATTTCTTACAAATTATATTGTTTTTTGTTTTTTTATCGGTTTTACCCTCAAAAATGTCTGCACAATGTGCTGGTGATGATGCACAAAAAATAATTTGTGACATTCAGAATTCAGCTAATCAAAATATTTCTTTATTTTCATTACTTGGAGGTTCTCCAACTTCTGGTGGAAAATGGACAGACGATAATAATTTTAGAGGTTTGGATTCTATTACCGGAAATCTAAATGCACAACTTATTAAAGAAGGTGGTGTTTACCATTATACCTATACAGCTCCTGATGTTGCGGGATGTACAGATAATACAGCAACAATAACACTTACTATTGGTGCTTATGTAGGAGTGGGATCTAAAGCTACGGTATGTAGTCTTGCCGGCAGCTTTAATCTTTTTACAGCATTTGATAGTACCGTTATGGGACCTCATGAAAACGGAATCTGGCGAGATGCTGCAGGCGCGATTCTGGGGTCACCTTCCATTAATATTAGATATATTACAACCCCAACAGAAACACGTCAATTTACGTATGAGGTACCGCTCGTGCCTGATTGCCCATCTACGCCGCTAATTACAACTGTATATGTCACCATTGTAAGGACGCCTGAAGAGGGAAACCCACAAGAACTTACATTATGCGGAACTACAGATTTGGACAGTTATACCAATTATGATATGTTTGAATCACTTAAAGATGAAGATCCTGGTGGTGTTTGGAAAGGGCCTGATATCACTTCACGATCAGATCATAATATTAATCTTAAGGAATTGTTTGATAAGTATGGAGCGGGTGATTTGAATTATACGTACACCGTTCTTGCGGTTCCTAACCAAAATATCTGTACAGACAGGACTGCATTTGTAACCATTACACTCGAAAAAAGAATTGATTTTACAGGTACAACACTTGTTGTGCTTAAAGATATTTGCGAAAGTGAGATGGCTACTGCTACTTATTCGGCAAAAATTACAGAAGGTCCTGATGGTATTCCTGACGGAGAATATAAAATTACTTTTAATGTCGCAGGTCCAACAGGAGGATCAGAAACGGTAACGGTAAATTTCCTAAACGGAGTAGTTAATTTTCCAATTAAATCTGCCTATTTTCAAAAGGTTGGTAAGTTTACTGTCAACGTCACAAGTATAATTCCAACAGCCGGCCCAAAAAAGTGTGTCACTATATTTAGTCCTTTTTCTTATGATATAAATATTTCTCCGTTGCCGCGTTTAGATAATGCTGTAATAACTGCCAGCGCAGTTTGTCAGAACGATATTGCAACAATTCAAATTTCGAATGCCACTTTATTAACCGATGGTAAGTATCGTATCGTTTACAAGATTAATGGCGATAATGTAGCGACAGCGCAAACTGCCACTATAACAGCTGTAGCAGGAAAAGCCAGTTTTGAAATCCCGGGAAGCCTTAACGTAAATAGCGGATTATCTGTAATTACAATTACTAATATCACCAATATTACAAATCCAACTCCGCAATGTAGCAATACAGCAAATGTTATAGGAAACCTGACAATTAATCCTTTACCTGTTGTTACAAATGTAAAAGTGCTGGTTAATGATGATTGTTTAAACGGAGTTTTTACTGCGAATGTTTCAGGCTTAGGAACCTTAACAAAAGTGAAACTTTCTTATGTACTTTTAGATAGTAATACTTCGACAGCACAAACTGTCGATTTAACGGTTGCAAATGGAAATGCCAGTTTTGTAATTCCGTCAGCTTTACTTGCAAATACAGGTTCTACTGTAATTTCGGCTACTTATTTAACAAATGATATTACAGGTTGTGGAAGTCTTTTGACCAATATATTAGATAGCTTTTTAGTGAATCCGATTCCGTTGGCGCCAGTTGCAGTTAATCCGCCTGATTTTTGTAAAGTAGACAGAGCAACAATTGCGAATTTAACACCGCGTGGTCCGCAATATAAATGGTATAATTCTGTAGCTTTAACCACCCCGCTTGCAGATACTTATCTTTTAAAATCTGAAGACCTATATCTTACTGAAACTTCTGCGGCAAATTGTACATCGCCAGCCAGTATGATTTCGGTAGTAGTAAAAGATACTCCCGCACCAACTTTGAATCCTGACGGACAAAATTTTTGCGGTTTAAAAAATCCAGCAATCTCTGATCTTTCGAAAGCGACAAATGTACCTTCGACGGTTTCGTGGTATGATGCTCAAAACAATGGTAATTTATTGGCTTCGACTACTTTGCTTGTCGATAAAGCTACTTATTACGGATACGATCTTTCGAGTGTGACCGATTGTATTTCGGATAGCGTCTTAGAAGTTACCGTTTCACTAACCGAATGTGATCCTGCAGAATATGCCTTTTTTATTCCTGACGGATTTTCGCCAAATGGAGATAATGTTAATGATACTTTCAGAATTCCTGATATTGAATATTTATACCCGGATTATACGCTTGAAATTTTCAATAGATACGGAAATGTAATGTTTAAAGGAAATGCAAATAAACCCAATTGGGACGGAAGAAATTCTGAAGCTGCAGGTTTTGGAGACGGAATAGCGCCAAACGGAGTCTATTTTTATATTGTCAATTTTAATAAAGACAATAGAAAAGCACAGCAAGGCCGACTTTACCTCAATAGATAATTCCTTTTTATATTATTTAATATAATTTTCAAATGAAAAAAATATCACTTTTTATACTTTTTCTCTTTTATATAACATCAGCCTCAGCCCAGCAAGATCCGGAATACACACATTATATGTACAATATGAGTGTAGTAAATCCCGCGTATGCTACAGGAGTTCCTGCCATGTTAAATCTTGGAGGATTATACAGAACACAATGGGTTGGAGCAGTAGGAGCGCCAAAAACTTTTACCTTTTTTGGTCATACTGCTGTTACAGATAAAGTCGAAGTGGGGATTTCGTTAGTTTCTGATGATATTGGTGATGGTGCGAAAAAAGAAAATAACTTCTATGCTGATTTTGCTTATGTCCTGAATCTTGGCGGAAAAAATAAACTTTCGTTAGGATTGAAAGCAGGTTTTACTTCACTACAAACCAATTTTAACGGATTCAAATTTACTGATACGCAAACAGATTTGGCTTTCGCCGAAAATATAAACGTAACCAGACCCAACATTGGAGTAGGGGCTTACTATTTTAGAGATAATTTCTATGTGGGTTTATCAGCACCCAATTTATTGAATTCTAAACACATCGAAGAAAAGTCCGGAATAAACGCCTACGGATCTGAGGCTATTCATACTTTTTTAACTGCAGGATATGTTTTTCAGATCAATGATATGGTCAAACTTAAACCGGCATTTATGTCGAAGTTTGTTCCCGGAGCACCAGTTTCTGTAGACTTGACTGCCAATGTTTTGTATAATAATAAATTCGAATTGGGAGCGGCTTACAGAGTAAATGATGCCGTGAGTGCTTTAATGAATATTAATGTTATGCCGTCGCTTAGAGTAGGTTATGCATACGATCATACACTTTCGAATATGGGACAGTTTAATTCCGGTACGCACGAAATTATGTTGCTGTTTGATTTGGATTTATTAGGAAAAGGATATGATAAATCACCAAGATTCTTCTAAAATGAAAAATATGAAAAAACTACTCGTTATTGTATTCGTATTTTCAATACAGTTTATAAACGCTCAGGATCTGGAATTGGCAAGAGCCAAACGATTTTTTGAGAAAACTTATTATAGTGAAGCAATTGTGCTTTATGAAAAATTAGCTCAGGAAAAACCATCACAGGAAGTCATTAAAAATCTGGCGGATTCTTATTTTTATACCAATGATTTAATAAAAGCGCAACGCTATTACAGACTTTTAATTCAAAATTACAGTAATAATTTAGATCGAAATTATTATTTCAGATACGCTCAAACCTTAAAAGCGAGCAATAGTAATGATGATGCTAATGCAGCTCTGAAAGAATATTATGCGAAATCTGAGAATGCCGATGCTATTGCCAATTTTGAAAAAGAGATCAAAACCTTAGAAAATGTTACCGCAATTGGAAAAAGATTCGAAATTAAAAATCTGGCGATAAATACACCTAATTCTGAATTTGGAGCGGTAAAATACAATGATAATCTGGTTTTTGCCGGAGTAAAATTAAAGCCGGGATTGTTTGATAAAAAGTTCAAATGGGACAATGAAACCTATTTAAATTTAGTCGAAATTCCACTAAAAAACATCAATTCGGCCGATTCTGCGGCGCATTATTTTGCTAAAGAATTAAAAACCGGAATGCATGAATCGAATGCTGTTTTTACAAAAGATGGCAAGACAATTTATTTTACAAGAAATAATTCTAAAAAAGGAAGCAAAAAAACCGACGATAAAAAAATCTCCAACCTTCAGATTTTTAAAGCAGAATTGGTCGATGGAAAATGGAAGAATATAACGTCACTACCGTTTAATAGTCCTAATTATTCGGTAGAACATCCTGCGTTGAGTGCTGATGAAAAAGTATTGTATTTTGCTTCGGATATGCCGGGAACATTGGGGTCTTTTGATATTTATTCGGTAAACATTAATAAAGGAGCATTTGATACACCTAAAAATTTAGGACCAGTTATTAATACCGATAAAAGAGAGCAATTTCCTTTTGCAGCAGCAGATAACAAACTTTATTTCTCGTCAGAGGGTCATTTAGGATATGGATCTCTGGATGTATTTGTTTCAGAAATTAACGGAAACGAGTATTCTAAACCTGTAAATGTTGGTTTGCCATTAAATTCCAATTTAGATGATTTTTCCTTTACTATAGATTCAAATACAAAAGAAGGTTTTTTTGCATCGAATAGAGAAGGCGGGAAGGGAAGTGATGATGTTTATTGGTTCAAAGAAACAAAAGAGCTAATTGTAGAAGATTGCAAGCAGTTTATTGCCGGAACCATTACAGATATTGATACCCAACTGGTTTTAGAAAATGCCATTGTAATTTTGCAGGATTCTGATAAAAAGATTTTGAATACGATTATTACAGGCGCAGACGGAAAATTCAGTTTTACGGTGGCGTGCGAAAGTTCGTTTACGGTTTTGGCTTCAAAAGAAAAATATACCAGCGAATCACGATCATTATCTTCCGGAAAAACAAGAGAGGCAAGCCATGACGCTTCGATGGCATTAAAATCTCTTGAAGCGATAAAACGAGAAGAACAGCAAATTGCCGAAACGAAAAAGAAAGAAGAAGAAATCGAATCAGCCCGCAAAAAAGAAAGAGAAGCTTTGGCCGTTATTGCCTTAAAAGAAGCACAGAAAAAAGCAAAAGCAGATCAAATTGTAGCGGCAGAAATTAAGAAGAAAGAAAAAGCAGAAGAAATTGCAGCAACAGAAATCAAGAAAAAGGAGAAAATAAAACAGATTTTAATTGATGAAAAAGATGTTGTAAAAGACAAAGACAGATTGATCATCAAAACAGATCCTATTTATTTTGACTATAATTTGTGGTACATCCGTAAAGAATCTAAAGTTATTTTGAGTCGTGTTGTAGCATTAATGAAGAAATATCCTGACATGGTTATTGAAATAGGATCTCATACAGATTCAAGAGGAAATGAAAAATTTAATGAAAATTTGTCTCAAAAACGAGCCAATTCAACAAGAGATTTTATCATAGAATCGGGGATTAATGCCAAAAGAGTTCAGGCAAAAGGTTACGGAGAATCGGTACCGATAATCAAATGTAAAACAGATGATGCCTGTTCTGAAGAAGAACACGAATTGAACAGAAGATCTGAATTTGTGATTAAAAATTTATAGAATTTATTTGCGTACAGTAAGTTAACCTAACAATGCCCTAAGTCTAATGTCATTAAGTTAAGCTTTTAGAAAATAAAATTATTACAAATAAAATCCGTTTTTATCCGCGTTTTTACGAAGTAAATCTGTTTTATCCGCGTCAATATTAGACGCTGATTTTACTGATTCGCTAAAGCGAAAACGCTGATGAAAACGGATTTTTCTAATTGCTTATTTGATTAAACTGTTAAATGATTTTATAGATTTCTCCTTAACTTCATACATTGCCAGAAGCCTCGGGATTAAAAACTGTTAGTTTTTTTAATTTTAATTGGGAAGCCTTTTTTTTGGCTTCTTTTTTATTTAACTTTATAAAATAACATTAACCTAAAGATTTGATTTATGAAAAAACTAGCGATATCTTGTTTGCTTTTATCTTGCATTGGATTTCAAAGCTGTAAAAATGATGAAAAACAAAAAGAAGCCGAAGCTGCTCAGGCCGAAGCCGAAAAAACTGTAAGTTCAGAATGCTATAAAGCAGTATATGAAAAGGACACAATTCATCTAAAATTGAACACGCTTAAAAACGGAAAAATTGGCGGAGATATGGTGATGAAGGTGGAAAATGCACCAGAAAAAAGCGGAGAAATTAAAGGAGAATTTCGTGGTGATACTTTATTTGTAGATTATACTTTTAAAGAGGTAACAAGTAAAGATAGAACATTCAAAAATCCGATGGCGTTTTTAAAGAAAGACAAACAACTTATTTTAGGTAACGGAACAATGCAAACCACGATGGGAGTTACTTATTTAGTAAAAGATAAACCAATTGATTTTGATCGCGTAAAATATAAATTTGACAGTGTTGAATGTTCTGAAAAATAAAAATATACAATCTTTGTCATGGTACGCGGATGACACGGATTTGCTTTGCAAAAACACGGATTTAGGCGGATTTTTTTATTGTTTGAAAGTAACATAAACAGCTCTGAATAAAATAAGTAACCACAATCTTGTCATCCCGAGGAACGAGGGATCTCCGCAAGTAACTCATCCTGCAAAATCGCCAATCTTTGTAGAGCTTCTTGCGGAGATCCCTCGTTCCTCGGGATGACAAAAATGAGGAAAACTGCGATCGTGACTGAAAACTGAGACTGAAAACTGAGACTAATTACTACGTCCGTTCGCTTGTCTCGCCCAAAGTATGGTTATAAAAGTGCATAAAAAAAAGCCGTTCCTTATTAAGAAACGGCTTTTACTATTTTTGGATTTTTATTTTTTTATAGAACTTCTCCCTTGATTTTAAGGGCAACTCTACCATCAGGGTAGTTTACAGCATTAGTTTCAACGGTAATTGTTTTACGAATTGGACCTGAAACCATGTTGTATTTTACATCAATTTTACCTTTTTTGCCAGGCATAACTGCTGTTGCGGGTTTTGTAACAACGATAGAACTTACGGTAGATTCTGCGCCGGTAATTAATAGTGGTGCATCGCCGGTGTTTGTAAATTCAAAAGAGCGGAGTCCGTTGTCGCTTTTCGAAATTTTTCCGTAATCAATCGTGTTGTCTTGGGCTGCAAATTCAATTTTTGGGCCATTTTGTGCATAACCTATTGCGCTAAACAATACGACTGCAATAAAAGAGGCTACATTTTTCATTTTGAAATTGTTTTTAAGTTGTAAGTAAATATACATTCTTTTAATTAACACACAAATTATTAATTCTCTTTTTATAGTGTACTTAATTATTTACTTTTGCTGTCAGTTATAATTACAAAAATTGAACCACTTTTTTGTTTAATTGTTTAATCGTTAATTCGTTTAATCAATTGATGGTCTGCAAGCGGGATTCGCAAAGCAAAAACAGTTAAACAATAAAACGATTCAGCAATTAAACAAATTAACGATTAAACAAACCTATTTAAATGACAATTCCAGCACAATTTGACGCTAAGACGATTGAGAACAAATGGTATGATTACTGGATGAAAAACAACTATTTTCATTCAGAACCAGATCATAGAACGCCGTATACTATTGTAATTCCGCCTCCAAACGTCACTGGTGTCTTGCATATGGGACATATGTTAAATAATACAATTCAGGATGTTTTAATTCGTAGAGCCCGTCTTAAAGGTTTCAATGCTTGTTGGGTTCCGGGAACGGATCACGCATCGATTGCAACCGAAGCAAAAGTTGTAGCGAAACTAAAAGCAGAAGGAATCAATAAAAATGATTTGACCCGCGAAGAATTTTTAGCACATGCCTGGGAATGGACAGATAAATATGGTGGAGTAATTCTTGATCAGCTTAAAAAACTAGGTGCTTCATGCGACTGGGAACGTACCAAATTTACTATGGATCCTGATATGTCGGCATCTGTAATAAAATCGTTTGTAGATTTATATAATAAAGGATTGATCTACAGAGGTTACCGTATGGTAAACTGGGATCCTGAAGCAAAAACGACTTTGTCTGACGAAGAAGTTATTTATGAAGAACAACAAGGAAAATTATTTTTCCTGAAATATAAAATAGAAGGATCTGAAGATTTCTTAACTATTGCAACAACACGTCCTGAGACTATCTTTGGCGATACTGCTATTTGTATTAACCCGAATGACGAACGTTTTACACATTTAAAAGGGAAAAAAGCGATTGTTCCTATTTGCGGAAGAGTGATCCCGATTATCGAAGATGAATATGTTGATGTAGAATTTGGAACCGGATGTTTGAAAGTGACTCCGGCGCACGACATGAACGATAAAACGTTAGGTGAAAAACACAATCTTGAAATCGTTGATATTTTTAATGAAGATGCTACATTAAATAGTTTCGGATTGCATTATCAGGGAAAAGATCGTTTTGTGGTTCGTACTGAAATTGCAAAAGAACTGGAAGAAATTGGCGCTTTGGCAAAAACAGAAATCCATTTGAATAAAGTAGGAACATCTGAAAGAACCAAAGCGGTAATCGAGCCAAGATTATCAGACCAATGGTTCCTGAAAATGGAAGATTTAGTAAAACCGGCAATCCAATCTGTTTTGGTTGATGGTGATATTAAATTGCACCCAAAACGTTTCGAGAATACTTACGCGCATTGGTTGAACAATATTCGTGATTGGAATATCTCTCGCCAGTTATGGTGGGGACAACAAATTCCGGCGTATTATTACGGAGACGGAAAAGAAGATTTCGTTGTTGCAGAAAATATAGAAGATGCTTTAGTTTTAGCAAAGGAAAGAACTTCTAACAACTCACTTACAACATCTGACTTAAGACAAGATGTTGATGCCCTTGACACATGGTTTTCTTCATGGTTATGGCCAATGTCAGTTTTTGGCGGAATCATGGATCCTGAAAGTGCAGATTACAAATATTATTATCCAACAAACGACTTGGTTACAGGTCCGGATATTTTGTTTTTCTGGGTTGCGAGAATGATTATTGCAGGTTATGAATATGCAGGCGAAAAACCATTTACAAATGTGTATTTAACTGGTCTAGTTCGTGATAAACAACGTCGTAAAATGTCTAAATCATTAGGGAATTCTCCTGATCCTCTAGATTTGATCGAAAAATTTGGTGCCGATGGTGTTCGTGTAGGATTGCTTTTGAGCGCTTCTGCAGGAAACGACATTATGTTTGATGAAGAGTTATGCCTACAAGGAAAATCATTCACAAACAAGATTTGGAATGCTTTTAAATTGATTAAAGGTTGGGAAGTTTCTGAAACAATCCCGCAACCGGAATCATCAAAAGTAGCGATCGAATGGTACGAAGCGAAGTTGCAGCAAACTTTAGTTGATATTGAAGATAATTTCGAAAAATACAGAATTTCAGATTCATTAATGGCGATTTATAAATTGGTTTGGGATGATTTCTGTTCTTGGTTTTTAGAGATGATCAAACCGGCGTACCAACAGCCAATTGATAAAGCTACGTTTGATAAAGCAATCGAAATGTTAGAAAGTAACTTGAAGTTACTTCACCCATTTATGCCGTTCTTAACAGAGGAAATTTGGCATTTAATTGCTGACAGAACTCCGGAAGAAGCTTTAATCGTTTCAACATGGCCAGAATTAAAACCTTTTAATGCAGGTTTGATTGCTGATTTTGAAAGTACAATCGAGGTGATTTCTGGAATCAGAACAATCAGAAAAGATAAAAATATTCCGTTTAAAGATACTATCGAATTAAAAGGAATTAATAGCGAGAATCTTTCGACTTATTTTGATACCATCGTAACGAAATTAGGAAATATTTCTGCTTTCGAATATGTTTCTGCGAAAGTAGATGGAGCGTTATCTTTCCGTGTAAAATCAAATGAATATTTCATTCCTATTTCAGGAGGAAATATTGATGTTGAAGCTGAAATTGCAAAACTAACTGCAGAGTTGGTTTACACACAAGGTTTCTTAAAATCGGTTCAGGCGAAATTATCAAACGAGAAATTTGTTGGCGGAGCACCAGAAAAAGTTTTGGCTAACGAAAGACAAAAAGAAGCAGATGCTTTGGCTAAGATTGCAACAATCGAGCAAAGTATTGCTGGATTGAAATAAGAAATAAGCCAGATTAAATAATAAGTATGATCCTAATAGGTTTCAAAACCTGTTAGGTATTAAGATAAAAACCCGATAAATTTTTAAAATTTGTCGGGTTTTGTTTTACAATAAATTCTCTGATTTTTTTATAAAAAAATGTCTTATTTTTTGATTTTCATATCTTAAAATGATATAATTTTAGTAAGATTTCACTCTAAAAATAAAACTGAGATTATAATGAAAAAATTGGTGTTGTGCGTACTTATTTTTTGTCTTTTTTTGGGATGTTCTAATAAAATAGAAAAGGTAGAAAAGTCTTTTTATTACTGGAAAAGTAATAATTCGCAATTGTCTGAAAAAGAAAGGGCTACGATGGAAAATTTGCATGTGAATACATTGTATGTCAAATTTTTTGAAGTCGATCATGACGAAAATTTTGGTGATTTTCCAATATCAAAAACATCATTAAGATATTATGGTGAAGCAACACTAACCATTGTTCCTACAGTATATATTAAAAATGAAGTTTTTAAAAACACCAACAAAAAAAGAATGGATACTCTGGCAGACAATATCAACTTCCTGATAAATAAATATGTCAAAGATAATTTTGGCAGGGCAAATCCTGTGACCGAATTTCAGATGGACTGCGACTGGACATTATCAACAAAGGATAATTATTTTTATTTTTTAAAGAAGTTAAAACAAATTTCTAAAAAAGAGATCAGTTGTACATTGCGATTATACCCTTATAAATACCCTGAAAAAATGGGAATTCCTCCCGTAGACAAAGCAACATTAATGTGTTATAATTTAATAAATCCGCTTGGTGATCATTCAAAAAATTCAATATTAGATGTAAATGAATTAGGTCTCTATCTTAATAAAAAAAGAAAATATCCTGTGCATTTAGATATTGCATTACCTACTTATTCCTGGATGCAGGTTTATCAGAATAATAAATTCTCGAAAGTGATTTACAACAACGACAAAGAGATTTTAAAATCATTAAAAGAGATAAAACCAATGTGGTATGAAGTAACAAAAGATCAGGTTGTAGATGATTTTTATTTAAGGATAGGAGATAAAATTAAATATGAAAATCTATCTACAGAAAAGATCAATAAAGCCATTGAGGTTATCAAAAAAAATGTTGTTTTTGATCCTGAAACAACCATAACATTATTTCATTTAGATGAAGAACAATTAAGCAAATACAGCAATGAAGAACTTTCTGGCTTTTATACTACTTTTAGTAAGTAACGCAATTTTTGCCTGCGGATTTTATCCTTATAGAGAGGATGTACGGTTTTCATTCTTTAATCCGTTGAATTTTAAATACGATTCGTACTCTGACTTTAATTATTCTACTTATTCATTTAGCATTAATCAAGATCCATCAGCCGAGGGAATTAAAATTGACGCTAATGAAAATCTATGGCTTCAGTATTGTAAACAAAAAGTGAGTGTAGAAGCTATTAGAACAGTTTTGTTTGAATTCAATTTAGAAGATATTACAGATAAAAGTACGAATGAAATGCTGCGTTATCTTTATAAAATTAAAGATGTAGAAGCTATAAATTATTTAAAATTTGCTAAAAGCTGTGAGGTTTTTAATGGGTTTTACGATGATTCGTGGGAACGAAATAAAATAACCAAGGTAGCAAAACGAACAAAGCTTATAGAGGAAGCCATTTTGCTGTCGAATACAGTAACCAATAGAGAGTTAAAGCAGCGATATACTTTTTTAGCAATACGTTTATCCTATTATAATGATGATAAAGAAAAAATAAGAACATTGTATGATAACGTTTTTGCTTCTCAGAAAAAAGATAATATTTTAAAATACTGGAGTTTATATTTCAGGGTTTTTGCAGAAACAAATAATGCATTATCTAATTTTTATGCTGCGCAGGTTTTTGCAAATGCGCCGGATAAGCGTTTTATGGTTGCAGGTGCATTTAATAATAAAGTACCAATAAATCTGGTTTTGCAATATGCAAAAACAAATCAGGAAAAAGCAAATGTATATTTACTTGCAGGGATAAAAACAACAGATCAATCACTTCATTATTTAAAGCAGATTTATAAATACAATCCAAGAATGGATGGATTGTCCTTTTTATTATTAAGAGAAATTAATAAAGTAGAAGACTGGGTTTTTACGCCTTATTATTCTCTTTTTAATCCTTCTTTGACCTCTTATGATGAAATTGAAAAAATTTCGGTAAAGGAAATCTTCAAACGTGTAGAAAAAGACCTAAAGTATGCAGGACAATTATTAGAATTTGTTAATAATGTAAATTTAAAAAAAGCACATGATCCCGCTTTATGGAAAATGAGTAAAGCTTATTTAGCATTTATAACAAAGGATAATCAGAACTGTTTACAACAGATTTCAAAATTAGAGAAAAGCATTCCTAAAAAAGATTCACTTTATTTCAATCAGATTAAAATTATAAAAGCACTTGCATTGACAGCAAATCAGCAAGCAGGAAAAGCAATTATTGAGAATGATGTAAAACAGGTGTTGATTAATAATACAAATCATAAGAAATTTTTATTTGCAATAGGCAGAGAGCTTGAATATAAAGGAAACAGAATTGATGCTGCTTTTTTATACTCTAAGTTAAACGAAAGAGCAGATAACGGCTATGATTCTAGCAATTACGCGTATTGGAAAAGTTCTAAAGGAAAAATTGGTTACTACACCGATTATTACAGTGATTATTTTGATTATATAAATGTTTTTTATTCGCCTGAAGAAGTGCAGAAATTAATCTCAGAATCAACAAAAGCTGACGCTATTGATAAATTCTCGGTATGGAAGCACAGCACTGTTAAAAATGAAACAAAAGAACTGGAAGATTTAATAGGTGTCAAATACATTCGTCAGAATAAATTAGAGCAGGCTTT
>Ga0247815_10001640_pt1 | contig 17035 bp, 13 predicted proteins | sample UWRJL194509B1_FD_181014 | JGI IMG/M metagenome (GOLD analysis project Ga0247815, IMG submission 181014) | Plant litter microbial communities from Arlington Agricultural Research Station in Wisconsin, United States - UWRJ-L194-509B-1 | ecosystem: Environmental > Terrestrial > Plant litter >...
GTTAACCCGACAGGATAACGGAGATGGGATTTTTGATACAGAAGGAAGCTTATTGTACAGTGAGGAAATAGGTAAAATAATTTATGTATATCGTTACCGCAACCAATACCTGATAGCCGATTTGAAGGGAAAGCCCGAATCAATTGGCCATACTATTGATACTGTTTCTAAAGCAGGTATAAAGGTTGCCCGTTTAAAAGACGGGACTGAACGTAAAATGGCAGTACCGCCTTTGATCGTCAATGCCCATGCAGCTGTTTGCAAGCACCTGCTTTTCGTCCACTCTACACTTAAAGGCAAATATGACAACGAGCAGGACTGGAAAAATGCTGCCACCATTGATGTTTATGATTTGAACAATCATACTTATCTCATGAGCTTTTACATTGACAATATCGGAGAAAAGAAACTTACCAGTCTTCTGGTAACTCCGCAATTCATCTATGCCTTGATAGATACCAAGGTAGTCGCTTACCAAGTTGATAATTTATTGGCGTCGGAATTCAACCGCTATCAATAAATCAAAATATACTGGCCGGTATCAGGGGATTGACCGAAAACCTGAAAAAGAGTAGGTCATTAACACTAATGAATTTATATTATGAAAAAAGTAATTTTAAAAAAGTTCGGCCCTCTTATGGTTTTTGCCTTGGGCGTAGTAGGTGCTTTTGGCACGATGTCTATGCAAAGCGATAAGGAGCTGGCTGCGGAAACCGGCTGGGCAAAGAATGCCCTTGGACAGGTGTGTTCGCTGGAGGTAAGCTGTTCAGATATCAACGGCGATATGTGCCGTGTAAGTTATCCTTCGGGAGAGATCGCTTACCACAAATCGGGTTCTGTCTGTACTACAGCGCTTTTTAGGCCATAGTACTTCAGCCCTTTATGAAAAAGGCATGACGGAATTAATCCTCCCATCATGCCTTTATTTTTTATCCATCCATGCCTGTACAGGTTTATCCATGAGATAATGGTCGAACCACTGCTGTATTTTCAAGGTCAGGTCAGCCTGATTGTCATCCTGCAACAGGTTATGCCCTTCTTCAGGATATAATAGCAGAATATTTTTCTTTCCAAGCCTGCGTAAGGCCAGATGAAAAGCAATGCTTTGATGCCAGTCAACCTGGTTATCATCTTTACCTGACCACATCAATAAGGGCGTTGTTATATTATTTGAAAATACAATAGGTGAATTTTCACGGTACGCCTTTGGACTTTCAAACAGCGAAGCACCGAAACGGTACTGTTGGTACTCCATCCTCCACATATCAGGCCTGCCATTTGTCCAGTTGAGGGTGGTGTAATACGATTCCAGGTCACTTACTGCAGCTCCTGAAACAGCAGCCCTAAATAAAGATGAATGTGTGACAATGAAATTGGTTTCATATCCCCCAAAAGAATGCCCAATCAATCCTATCCTGTCAGGGTCTGCAATTCCCAAAGCAATAGCTTTTTGTGTTGCAGCCTGTACGCAATCTAATGCTGATTTTCCCGGAGCACCTTGCTGGTAGTGAATGTCCGGAAATAGAACCACATATCCTGATAAGGTAAAGTTCGTTACATTAAAGCCATTTGGATTTGTCTTAGAGGGAGGATAATAAAGGTGTATATCCCTGAACTGCCGTTGATAGATATGCACAATCATCGGATACTTTTTGGACGGGTCGTAATCGGGTGGCTGGCAGATATAACCGTTCAAGAGGTTACCAATCGAGTCCTGGTAATTGATTTTTATGGAGCTACCCAGGCTACAGCCGGTATGTGTCGATGAGATGGCTTTTAATTTTCCTTCTTTTTTATACACAAGATACGGGGCAGTTCCGAAATCCTGTTCCCTGTATGTAAATTGGCCAGTTCCGTTATAATTTAGCTGGTCAATTTTTTTATCCCTGTATACAATTTCCTTTATTTCTTTATCTTTCCGCCATTTAAAGTACCCGGTTTTGCCATCATCGCCAGTGGCATACAATAACAGTCCTTCTTCTAAATTGAGGCTGGTGCTCGTCCAGCCATTATAGTTACGCTTATACTGCATCGTTCCTTCAGGATATACAATCCGTAAAGCAATTTTTTGCTCCCTGCCCTTGGTAAGCCGAGTGGCATTTTGCGTTATTGGGTCAATTTCCCAAATATCGTAGCGGTCGTACAGTAAAACTGTTTTATCATTATCAGTCCAGCCTGCTATACCGTAAGCTGTATTTTCTTCGGGCATGTCATGTAACTCGTCATCAAATGGGAGCTTTAGGTTTTGCGTAAGATTTGTGACGGTAGCGTCAGCCAGTTTATAAGCAAACCATTGATGGTTTTTAAAATACAGTATGTATTTCCCATCGGGTGAAGGCATGGTATGCTTTAGGTCGGGAGAATGTTCTTTGAGTAATAGTTTCCTGTTGTTTGTTTTCAGGTCGGTAAGGTAAATATCCACAGGGCCGGCAAAATTAAATTGAGGTTCATAGGCCAATGGATTATAGGTCAAGGCATAACGGTAATCTGGGGTAAAGTAAACGTACGGCAGGTCTGCTGATGTTATGGAGTTTGTGATACCCGTAAAGGGATTCCATCGGGCCAGGTATACACCCATGTCTTCGGCCGATTTTTCTGCCTGAGCAAAAACCTGTTTATCTTCTGTATTCCAAATCTCGGGTTTTAACCCTTTGATTTTCACATCTTCTTTTAGTTTATAAGCAAAAAACACATTACCATTTTTGTCATCTACAGCGATTTTATAAGTGCTATGGGCAATGATATTTATGTTGCCTATTAGAAAATTTTTAGCGCTACAGCGGTGAAGACTGTCTTTCTTGAAGCTATAGTAAAGCACCGTATTATTTGTGTGATCCTGTTCTGTTAGCAGGCACGCTAATACTGTTCCAGAACTGTCCCAGCTAATCTGTTGAAACGTGAGGCTGTGCTCTACAATACATTTAATATTGCCATTTGATACATTAAGGCAGCCTAAAGTGTTATATAGACTGTTCAATGTTAAAAAGGCTACCGAGCGCTGGTCTGGAGACATCTTGTATTCCTTTACACTTCCGATCCTTTTGCAATAATTTCCATTTTGATCAACGATGTCCAGAGAATATAATTGGTTTGGTTCTGTGTTAACAACGATAAGTTTTTTATTCACTTCAGACAATTCAAACGCTACACCTTTTTCAAAGGTGGTTTGTTTTAAAGATGTAAGGTCAACTATTTCCACACCTCTCGTTGTTTTCAGGACAAGATGCCCTGTTCCCCAAAAATGCCCGTAAGACACATTTCCAAACTTGAAGGTTGTTTCTTTTCGGTTATCGTATACACATAGCGTGTCTGACTGGGCATAACGCATGAAGAAACCCGTAAACCTTCCGCCGGAAGAAGTTCCAATCACATCAGGATAACCGGGCAAGTCAGCAGTGTCGTGCTTTTGCTGGGCATGCATTGCAATAGTAATTAGGCAAAGAAAAACTGTGATTTTTCTTTGCCTTAAAAAGCTAATACCTTTGTAAAAATTCCTTCTCATACTATTAGTAACCGGTATTCTGTGGTAAAAGGTTTGGGTTAAGGATCAATTCAGATTCTGGTAGCGGGAACAGGGCATCGTGAGCATCCCATCCCTGTTTTACGGGTGTGAGGTTTGTGTCAAGCTGTCCGGTTCTTTTAAGGTCAAAAAAGCGATGCCCAAATTCGGTAAAAAGTTCAAACCGCCTTTCACGGGCAACTGCTTCTAACAGTTCGCTTTGGGATGTGGCAGAAGTTGGCTGCAAACCTGCCCGTTCGCGTATTTGGTTGATATCGGCCTTCGCCGCGGTTACATCTCCAAGCATTAGCCTTGCCTCAGCCCTTATGAGGTACAGTTCGGCCAAACGTAGTAGAATCGTATATTCGCGTGAAGTACTTTCTACAGCTATTTGTTTATATTTTGCAGGGTAATACCAAACCATAACCCCGTCGGTAACTTGCCCGGTCCAAAATTGTTTCCTGTTATCGGCAGCCTCAAATCCATTTATAAGCCCATCGCTCAATACTGATGCTGAAGGAGGTGCTGCAAGTATGGTAAAAGTGGTTGCCATGGCGGTGTAATTGCCATCTGTCGCAGGTGGAAGCTGCCAAAGTGTTTCAGGGCTTTCTTTTAGAAAGGTATTTTCAATGTTGGTGTTGAGGCTATAAACAGAACTTTGTGCTATGATTGAAGATGAGGCCTCAGCAGCTTCAGTCCAATTGCCTGCATACAGGTAAGCCCTTGATAAAAGTGCTTGAACGACTTCCCGATTTATCCGTGCACGCCCTTCCGCCATGTAATTTTCGGGTAGCATCGCCAGTGCTTCTCGTAAATCTGCTATGACTGCATTGTATACCTCATTCTGATCCAGTTTTGAAATAGTGGTATTGACGTTGTAATCTGTGCTGTCCACATAAGGAACAGACCCGAAAATCCCTGTAAGATACGAATGTAGAAAAGCACGTATCGCCAGCGCTTCACCTTTCATTCGGTCTTTATCGCCCTGAGGGATGGTTTGTGAGAGGTAAAGCCCTTCGATAATGGCATTTGCCTGATAAATCTGGTTATATGCCGTTGTCCAATAGGATGCTACTTCAAAATTGTTTGCTACAAGTGCATTGTTATAAAAATAAAAGCCTGACTGCGCATTACTGCCGTAAAAGCCCAGTTCATCTGTATATACACCTAATGTATTTGATAGCCCGGCCTGGTTACCGGAAAACATTCCCTTATCCCGTATATCGCTATAGAGATTGCTCAATACCGCATTGGCTGTGGTAGCGTTTTCGAATACTGCCACACCTGTAAGCTGAGAATTCGGTAATCCGGTATCTACAAACGAGTCACAAGAAGTAAATTGTAACCCTGCACATAATAGCAGGGTTATATATAAAAAATGATTTCTGTTTTTCATGGCTTTATAATTTTAGTTGTATTCCCAGGCTGATGACACGTAGCGGTGGCAGGTAACCTGCGCTTGAAAATTCCGGGTCGCCATCTTTGTAAGGCGTAAAGGTTAAAAGGTTCTGTGCCTGAGCGGTAATGGTACATCCAACAGGGCTTTTTAGCTGAAGTTCATATGATACCGCAATGTTTTTAAGCCTTATGTAAGAGGCATCTACAATGTTAGCATCGCTGCTGTCGTATTGGGTCTGGCTGTTTAAAGCAGCCTGATTAAGCCCTACAGTAAGGACCTGATAGGGGCCAGCATCACCAGGCTGGCTCCAGCTGTTTACCAACCGATCCGGCTGGTTTGTCATCAGTCCTCCATTACTCATACTAAAAGCGAAATTCTTCTGCTTTACAAACTGGAAAAGAAAATCCAGGCTCCATTGCTTGTACGTAATCCGGTTTTGGATCCCCCCGAAAAACTTCGGGTTTAGATCCACTACGGCCTGTTTGTCTTCCGGAGCGGTTATCTGCCCGTCCCCATTTACATCTTCAAACTGATACAGCCCGGTTTGGGTGTCCAACCCTGTATAATGATAGGTAAGTGCAATATTTGTAGGTTGTCCCATACGGTATCGGTTGGCATAGGTTGAACCCTCAAGCCCCGGAAATTCCAGCAGCTTGTTTTTGGCAGCGGTTAGGTTGAAATTGGTAATCCATGTAAAGTCCTTTTGGTTGAAGTTTACGGTGTTCAGGCTAAATTCCCACCCGCTGTTCTGTACCGTAGCATCCAGGTTAGCCTGTAAGGATGAAAAGCCTGTTGTTGCCGGTAATGGAACGCCCACCAATTGGTTCGAGGAACGGTTTCTGTACCATGATGCACTGAACATGATGCGGTCGCGTAAAAAACCGAATTCAAGTGCTGCTTCCAGTTTTCTGTTGGATTCCCAACCAAAATCAGGGTTATATAACCTGGAAGGGCGCAGTCCAACGATTCCCTGATAAACACTTCCCGATAAAGTATAGGTATCTAAGAACTGGTACTCCCCAATCTGGTCACTGCCCGTAGTACCGTAGCTGGCGCGCAGTTTTCCAAAACTCAATGGTGTATTTTCTCCCCATATACTTTCCTTTGAAAAGACCCATGCGGCACCCACGGCCCCAAAGGTTGAAAATCGATTTTCGGGGCTGAAACGGCTTGACCCGTCCCGTCGCCCTGTAAGGTTTAGAATGTATTTGCCTTTGTAGTTATAGTTGACCCGGCCAAAGAATGCCTGGTATTTGTATTCATTGGTATCGTCAAGGGCGATCTCTTTGTAAGATGCAGCTGCAAGGTTATATATCAGGCTATTGGAGGCAAAACCCTGTCCAAAAGCAGTGAATAAGCCGGATTGCTGCTGCTGAAATGACCCTCCTGCCAATAGCCCAATACGATGTTCCCCCAAAGAGAGATCATAGCTTAACTGGGGTTCGGCAATCCACGAATGGCGCGCTGTCGTGTTCAGGAAAAGCACAGAGTATTCGCTTCCCAACCCATACGCAGGGTCGTATATTGTAGATGGTGTGGTGCGGGTTTCTTCATGTTGGGTATTGTTATATCCGAAACTGACTTTCGCCTGTAGTCCCTTCGCCAGCGCATAGGAAATGTTTGTATTGGCTGTAAGGTCGTTTGTATTGAATTTGAAGACCGCTTCGTTATAGCTCAAGGGGTTAGTCCAGGTACTGTTTGCCCAGTTCAGGTTGCCATTGTTATCGTACAATGCAGGCGCGTTGGGAGCTAGCCTACGGGAATCAATGGTCAGGTCGGATGCGGGTTGGTCATTGTTCTGGACAACATAATTTGCGGAGAAATTTATCTTAAACTTACCATTCAGCGACTGGTGTGATAGGTTTAGAAAAGCACCTGTTTTCCTATACATAAAATCTCCGGGGAAAACGGTAGACTCTGAGCGATAATTGCCCCCAACTAAAAACTGTGTTTGCTCAGAGCCACCGGATAGTGTCCCCTGTAATGCGGTAATTTCTGCTGTACCCCCTACAAGTTCTTTCTGCCAGTCGGTGTAACGGCCAGGATCCCATGTACCGTTAACATCATAGGCAAAATCGGGATATTGGGTAAATCCATCGTTAGCGAAAGCCTTGGTACGCATATCAAGGTATTGCCCCGTATTCATCAACTTCATAAAGCGTGTGACCTGACCGGCTCCATGTGAGGCATTGAAATGAAATTGCGTTTTACCTACGCTTCCTTTTTTGGTTGTAATCAGTACTACGCCATTTGCACCGCGTGAGCCATAAATCGATGTTGCATCCGCATCTTTGAGCACTTCGATACTGGCGATAGCGTCAGGATTGAGGCTGTTAAGCGGGCTTGTAGCTGTGGGATAGAGTGTCGAGGTATAAGCGGAGCCGGTAACCTCGCTGGAATATGGCACCCCATCAATTACGTATAAAGGTTCATTAGCCCCCGTGCGTAGGCTGTTTAATCCCCGTATCTGCACATTGAATCCTCCGCCAGGCACGCCTGTTGTTTGGGTAATGTTCACACCTGCCAATCGTCCCTGCATCGTGGCCAAGACATTGGTTACGGGTTGTGTTTCAATGTCTTTTGCGGTAATTCTCGAAATGCTTCCGGTACTCTCTTTCTTCTTTACAGAATAATACCCTGCATTGATTTCCAATTCTTCTAATTGGGTTGCATCCTCCTGGAGTGTGATGCTTAAAACACTTTGTGCTCCGACGATAACCTCAACGGTTTTATAGCCTGTAAATGAAAAAATAAGCACATCACCTGCACTTGCAGTAATGGAAAATTTACCATCAGCATCAGAGATTGTGGAACGTGTAGTATCTTTTACCATAACGACAACGCCGGGTAAAGAGCCCGAGCTATCTGAAACAGTACCGGAAATGGTTTGTTGAAAATACGCCTCACCACTGGGTGACGCATGTGCCCGGGCCAAGGCACTACAAGGAAAGGATGCTAAAACAAGAGAATAGAAAAGCACCCTTAGCCCATTGTCATAAGAAATAATTTTCATAACATTGGTTAAGATTAAATGAAACAAACGGTTTTATTGGTCTATGCCTTCTGTGAGTCGCCAAACTAACACAGAGGGCTTTTTTATGTACCTAAATAAAAAAGTAAACCCGGCCTTTCCTCTTAACTAACTCGAAAAGGAATACCAGTACCGGCCGGGCCACTTAACTATGAAAAATTAAACCATAGGCATAACAGATTACGTATTAATACTGTATGCGAAACCAATGTTGAAAGAAGTAAAACGCTAAGAATGTGGCTGAGAAATAGTTTCCCTAAAAAAGGAGGCGTGGGTTTAAACTCAGCTTACTGCCATTGAGGTACTGGTATACCGTGCAACAATAAGTGAGCCCACGCCATATGGCGTGAGCATCTGCACTTATCTTCCCGTTGCAAAAATTACCAGTTTTCAATGGCGGGATTCAAAGCGAATGCTTCAAACTTTATAATTGAAGTATCGCAAATTTAAATTATTAAAATCAAATATAACACTTTTTATAAAAAAGCAATCTACAGATTGCCTTTTTTATTTTTATTAAGAGCGATTTTTAACACATGGAAGAAAATGGCTTTTTAAAGCAAAGAATTCAATTAGGAAAGAGGATTACTCAACTCAGGAAATTGTGTATCAGTGAGAGAACTGGTAAGCCAATATCCCAAGAAGAACTTGCGCTAAGGACTGGACTTGCAAAAAATCACGTAGGCAAAATTGAAAGAGGTCAATCTAATGTGAAAATTGAAACTTTGTTTTCTATTGCTAAAGAATTAAATGTCGATATTGCATTACTATTTTATTCTGAAGAAAAATAAATCTATTTAGCAAAGTGTTTTACATTCAGCCAAAGTGTAATATACGACATAACTTCTTATTATGGAAGGTATAAATACCTTTTAGCGAGTATAGAAATGTTAGGAGGAAAAATTTATGAACTCAACACTTTTTAATCACTTATCGACAGAGAATGTTTTATCTTACTCACAAGCATGTATTGACATATGCTCAGAGTTTCTAACTCTGAAAGATGAAGATTTTAAACGAATTATAATTCCTAGCAGAGGTGCTTATCCTTTTTATATAGGATCAAAAACAGCATTGCGCTGCCTTACTGATTCGAAATTCGATTTATTAAATTTTGAATTACAATTCACTACGTGGCTGCTTCCGTTTACATCTGATTGGGGACACGCAAAAATTAATGTTAGTTCCAAGCAAATGAGAAAGTTTTGGGTAAGAGTTTTAGCTGATTGTCTGAGGCAAACTTCTTCTCCATATTCTGGATTTTACGAAGATATAATTGATACGGTAGGTAAAAATTTAACGATCAACACTTCTCAGTTAAAGTTGAAAAACACTTTCGGCAAGAATTCAGCTAACAACGAAAAGTTTATTTTTATTGACACTGTTGTATCAGGTCAAGCAATCTGCGAAATAATCGAAGCCTTTTATGATTTTGATTTGGTTGACTTTTACATAATTGCCATTATTGATAATTCGGGCAGTCAATTAAAAAAGGAGTACAAAGATATAATTGAGCGAGAAAAAAGTCGTGGTAAACTCAAACAGATATATGTTAAGAAGATATATTCTGAGGACGCAAGTCCATTACTGAATTCTGGAATCTCAAGTATTGTATTTCCTTCTTTAATTGAATCAGCTATTAATGACATTCCTGAGTTTCGACATAATAACTTTGTAGGCGGTGGAATTTGGTTTATTGATTCGATTTCTCATCTTCGATCACTTAACCCAAACTTAAATTTCGTTCGAGCTGTAATCAACCAATTCACTTTTTCAGGTGTAAGACATTTATTAGATAGTAAAAACCCATGGTTTTCTGATCAAGTCACTGATAATGTTGAACAAATTATTTCGAAGCTCGGCAATTTTAATATATTTGACCAGAATATGAGCAAGGATATTATATATGACAGAATTAGAAATAAAGATTCCGATTTCGATAAGACAATTGACGTGTCTAGTTCTCATGTAATCCGAATAGGTTTGGATGAAAAAATTATTGGTGATATAATTAAGAGAACAAAAAAAATTTAACTTCTGCCAACCACAGCTAATAGAAACTTTTGGTTCTCAGCAAATAGAATCAGTGCTTTCAATAACTTCGTTTTATCTAAAGAGAATGCTCAGCTTAGATGGTCGCAACTTCTCTTAGCCTGGAAAAGTTAACAGTCAGCTTAAGTAACTTATGGATAACAAAACATATAATACATTATATAATGGCGTTACAAAATATTCGTGAATTTCAAGAATCAATAACTAAAGAGTTGGTTTATACAAAAGATAGAGTTCAATTTTTAATTGGAAATGCCAACTGGGGCGAAGTTGGTCGTTATAAAGAAGCTATCCTAAGAAAATCCATATCACAATATCTACCTTCAAATTTAAAAATTGGTACAGGATTTATTTTAAAAAATAGCGATCATGTATTTGGTCTAGAGCCAGGCATATCAACTCAACAGGATATTATAATATATGAAGATAAATATCCTGTTATATTCCGTGAGGGTGATTTCGTAATTCTTACAGAAAGTGCAGTTAGAGCTGTAATAGAAGTTAAATCAACTGTTACAAATTTTAGTGATGGTGAAAAACCAAATCAAAACGCCTTTAATCAAATTATTTTAAAATTTGAAGAACTAAGACAATTTGAAACTTTTAATCCAATTGGAGAACATCGAAAAAAATTTGTCGGTTTATTCTCTTACGCATATAATGGAGCATTTGCCGCTGAAAATATTGACCAAGCTCTTTTATTGTCAAATGGGTTAGTCAATCATATTTCATTGGGTCCAAATAAATTTATTAGGTATTGGGAAAATGCAGATGATTTATTTCCTCCAATCCATGATGGAAGGTGTTACATTCGGTATGGAATAAAAAATCTAGCTTTTTCATATTTCATCTCAAATTTACTACATATGGTTGCAGATGAGAATCCAATAGAAAGATATTGGTTTTCCTTTCCCATCGAAGGAACAAAAGAAACACAAAGAGCAAATGCAAGACCATTAATTATTTTACCATAAAGCCGAACGGCTAATACAGTCCTACAATAAATTGATGCCTTTCAGGTAGATATAGTTCTCGATAACACAGGATACTCAGTATCGTTATCGGCAACTTCTCTTAGCCCAGAATATGTTATAATTATAGCAAACAATATTAGCACGTTACTGAGATAAACGATTTTATAAAAAAACTTGACTGCAATTAAAAATATCATTGCAGAATTTGACTTTTAGAATTAGTCCCATGATTCTACCGTATTTTAGAGAAATTGAATCAGATTACAAAGTTATACTCACACAATAAGTTGCTTATTGATTTTTTACGAATTCTTATCTTCAATTTCCTTCTTGATTTTCGCACTAAAGTAATTAGGTGAAATCCTGGTGCGTGCCTTAAAAGCCGAGACAAAGCGCTGCGTTGTACTAAAACCTACTTCATTAGCCAAGGCATCATGGGTGTACAAACGCTTATGTTTATCGGTTTTTAATAGTTCTATTATATAATCAACCTTGAGGTCATTAAGATATTTTGAGAAACTTTTCTCCCGATAAAAGAGAATGATTTCTGAAGCGTAACGGTTGTTTGTTTCCAGATAGACCGCAAGAGTAGTAAGCGTTATATCTTTTTCCAGAAACTTCATAGCCTTTTCCCACTTTTCCAGCAGTTGCAGTATTTTAGCTACGGTATCCGGTGCAATATCGAGCTCACGCGGCGTACCCTTTTCCCGTTTGAATGTTTCTTTTTTATTATACGCTAAGAGTTCCCTGAATATACGCTCCTTGCGCTTATTCCTAAGCCAGTTAAACAGAAATACGACACTGGTCACTCCAAGTATTACCGAACTTACTATGAGGATTTGTTTTTTTAAACGCTCTTTTTTAAGAAGCTCTTCAACATTTTTCTTTTCCTGAACCAAGGCCTTTGTGTCGTAATTTTTATGGATATTATCATACAGATGGTCGTGAGTACTGATGAGAAGACTATCCGCTTTCAAAAGACGATCCACATAAAACAAGACCTGCTTGGGCTGATTGTGCTTTTTGTAAAACTGGATCAGCAGTTCAAAATTCTCCCTAAGGTCGGGGCGTATGTACTCGCGCTCTTCAAATACCTGAGCTACTTTTTTCAGATACGGTAAACCTTCGTCATACCTTTTTAACGCCCAGTAGCTCTTGCCGATATAAAAATCGGCAACCGCTACATTGGCATAGTCACCCTGCTCCTCAATAAAAGGGATTGATTTCTTTAGATTTTCAATGGCCTGAGCATAATTCCGAATAAAATATTGGTTTTGCCCGTCAAGGTGTAAAAAGTAGCCGTCCATACTATGGTTGTTGAGTCGGCTTCCCTCCTCATAGCCCAGGGTAACCATCGCTTCTGATTTTCCGTAATTGCCTTCACTATTATAGCAAAGCCCTAAGGAATGCACCGTATTGAGGTACGCCCGGGCATTGTTTCCCTTAAAATATTCCAGACACGAATTGAAAAGCTGAATGGCTTCCTCATTTTTTTTGAGGTAATATTTTTCATGGGCAATGTTATATTTCAGCTTGTACGTTAAGTACTCGTCCTTCGACTTTTCTATAAAAGGGCTTGCAGTAAGGTAATTTTCCAGTGCCAGCTCGTGCTTTTTAAGGCCATAAAAAGCAATGCCGCGCGAGAGGTACGCAGCACCTATAATTTTGTCATCGTTGGATTTACGGGCAGCTATCACCATACTGTCGGTATACATTATCTTGAGGTCGCTGTCCGTAACGTCGACATAATTTTTGTAGGCAGTAACAAGCATTTCAAAATCCTGACCCGCTTTGGCTTTTTTAAGAAATGATTCGAGGTACACCTTCTGCAGAGGCGCATTGGTTTTTGCATCCCTTATCTTTTCAAAAAGGTACTTGTATTCTTTTTGACTGAGTGAATCATGGGGAGCTGCCCAAAATGTATTGTGTACTGCGAGGGTAATTATACCATATAATGCTGCCCTAAGAATGATTTTTGCTGCCATCTGCGATGAAAAAAAGTTAATACTTGAACTTTTTAGACTGTAGCTATAGTAAGGCAGAATTATACAACGGAGGCAAACCAAAATTAGCCAAAATACTACAAATTGCAGCCAATTTAACAAATTTTAAGACTACGGATTTTCCGAAAATCCATAGCTAAAAATACGAATTACCAAACCCAAAGTCTTGCAACCTATTATGCACGCCTATAGATTTGCCAATGAATTCAAAAGCCAGCATGCCAGTAACATGGCAACCAGTTTGTCTTACCCGGGTAAATGAACTGATCAAGGAATCAGTCACATTTAATTTAAACATTCATGGAGAACGTTAATTTACCTTTCAAAGGATTACTTGTAGTAGCCCTTTTATGTTCCTGTTCACCCCAGGATAACCTGGAGACTAATGCCATAAACGGCTCAGAAACTTTTAAAACAGGCGTAACTGCGCCCGGTAATAAATTGAATGCCTATGATAGTGCGGGAGAAAGCTATAGGGAGCTATTAACCATATATCAGTCCGGTACTTACGCCCCGGAGTCCCTTGCAGCAATTAAAGCTATTGTTAATGAGCTTACAGGTTCGCCCACTATTACGGCAACATCAACAAATGGCGCATCTGATGCTCTCCTGTCTGATATCATACAATCGCCTGAGGCTACTTTTGTAACCATCCTTCAACAGTCAGGCCTCTCTCAAAATGCAAAGGATATCCTTTCCGATTTTGTAGCGGGCTTTGAGGTACTCAAAGCGAAGTCATTTGAAGCCTTCTACATTGAAATTATAAGCCAGGAAACTACCGTTAGCAGTTCAGATTTGTTAACCCCTGAAGACAAACGTGTCCTGCTCACGGTAATGTCCATTGCCCGTTACTCCCTTTCCAATAAATGCTGCGAGGATACCGACTGGGAAACCTCCGTCGGCAATATCGTAGCTGCAACCGCAGGTGCTTTGATTAATGCTGACACAGCTATTCGGTATACCTTAATTACCCGAATCGGCGAGTATGAACTTGTACCCCTTTAGCTATTTTTAATGTAATGCCAGGTGACATAGATGTTGCCTGGCATTATTTATAAACTACTAATATTCCCTTTATGGAACCTACGTTAGAAGAAATGCCCGCAGAAGTACTTTACATTGGTGGTGACAGTGATGATACAACCATCGGAAGAATTACCTCTCCCGGTTGTTTTATTTTCATTTTTGTAAAGTCGGGGCTATTTGCCATAAAAATCGATGGAAAGCGGATTTCCTGTACCTCGGGTGAATTTGTTGTTGCTGTGAGCAAACAGCACCATGAGATACTGAAATACGGAAAAAAAGTGCTGTGCTATATTGTGAAGGTACAGTGGCAGTTCATCATGGGTACCAAGCTATTCCTTAATTTTATAGAAGCCTTCGTCAGTAGCGGCCCGGTAAAGTTATTCCCGGATACATATGACAAAAGTGTGTTGTTGCGCATCATGAAGTTACTACACTATTTTTATGGCACCCGATCCAGCCCCTCGCGTTTCTCAAAACCATCCTTTGTAGCAGCACTAAGCCTCCTCGTTTTACAGGCCGGATGGCACTACAATACTACAGCCACTACCGGAGCATTAAAATATACCCGCAAAGAGTCCTTAGCGATGCAGTTTTTAAAGCTTTTAATGCAGCATTTCAGGAACGAGCGTACTTTGCGGTTCTATGCCGATGCATTATTTGTTACAGCGGGATACCTGAACAAGGCAGTACGGGAAGTTACCGGGAAAACCGTGGGCATGTGCCTTGCGGATGTTGTGGTCAGCGAAGCAAAGTATTTGCTGGAAACCTCGGAAGATACTATAGAGTCCATCAGCGAACAGTTAAGTTTCGGATCCTATGGCAGCTTTAGCCGGTTCTTTAAAAAACATACCCGGGTGACCCCTAATTCCTATCGAAGGGACTTTCACGGCTGATTAATCCGTGGCAAGGCATCAAACTCCTACATTGTACTGCGCCGCTAATCAGGCCGTCCGGTATAATGTACTTTAAACTTAGTATGTATGGTACACTCTGCATTTTACAGGAAGATACTTTCAGACATAAGCACAAAGGAGCAGGAACTGTTTATATCCTCAGGCAACACCATTGACCATGCCGGACGAATGATCACGCTTTTACACGATGCCCTTTGCGCACTTAAGGAGCACCTCAATAAAGCCCCGTTTACAAACAACTTAGAAGAGATTGCATTTTTCAGGGAAGTCAAGCCGCAGGTAATGGGCAAACTCATTTATTATAATGATGTGTACCGTATTGAGACCACCTGCCCGGTACAGGGAGGGAAAATGTACCGTAAATATTTTTCCGGGCAGCTGAAGCTTTTAAAGCAAAATAAAGCGGGGCAGCTGGACCTGGACTTTTACCGCTACTACCGTTCGGGACGGAATGATAAGGATACGGAGTTTTTTCAACGGGACAAGCTGCATTTTATTAACGGGCTTGATGTTTTTTATTTTGAGATGGATCCGAACTTTTCGACCTATTACGACCATCTGGTCGCCCGTATTTTGGCTAATGACCTTTTGTATGCTTTCCTGTTATCCCGCGTTGATCCTGATAATCCGGTTCAAATCGGTTTGACCGACCTCCCTGAAGACCTTTGCTGGACGGGAACCAAGAACGCGCTGATCGAGCTTATTTATGCCCTTTACATTTCCGGCGTAATATCACATGGTAAAATCGGGGTGCGCAAAGTAAGCCTCATTTTTCAGGCACTGTTTAAAACGCCGTTGGGCGATATCCACCATGCCTTCCACCGGATGAAAGACCGGGCCGGCCGCCGTACACTCTTTATCGACCAGTTGAAAGATTCATTGGAGCAGTATATGGACAAGAGTTTATAGGCCATTCAAATTTCACTTAAGCAGTACAGCAATGTGCTGCTTTTTTTATGCTCTAAAAATTTAAAAAAAATGATGTACCCATTGGCACAACTTGGCAGATAAACACTTTTGGAATCACAAACTTAGCGGTAGTATTAATTCAAAACCGTAATGCTATGAACATCGACAAAATGGAATTTAACGCCTGGATGGAACGTGTAATGCAACGCTTTGACCTGCTTGCTGAAAAAATACTCCAGGTAGAACAACGCCACAACAGTATTGATGGCGAAGAATTGCTGGATAACCAGGACGTACTGCAAATGCTCAAGATCAGCGGGCGTTCCCTGCAACGCTACCGCTCGGACGGAAGGTTGCCGTACTACACCATTAGCGGAAAACTGTATTACAAACTTTCTGACGTACACCAGTTTATCCGTGATAGTTTTCATGCCCCGAAGTCCCTGCGCAACGCCAAAGGCTGACAAGTAGCCCGCACCGGTACCATTGATACCACGACTGTCAGAGCATAAAATAGTTTTAACCCTCAAAAAAGTTACTATGGCAGCTAAAGCAAATATCCCGGAACATCCTGATGAGCTCAATGAGATGCTGCTTGTGATGGATAAAAAAGAAAACACCATCAAGGGAGTTACGGAGTTGTCCAAAAACGGTACCGTAAAAGCGAAAGCAATCACTGAAAAGCAGCAACCGGACTTTTTGCGCATCGAGCGTAATGGCGATTTCTTTTCCAACTTTTTCGGCAACTTCCTGCGTCAGCTAAAAGAGCCAACACGCTTTGACTTTTTCCGTGTCCCTTTTGCTGCCGGAAAGGACATTGCCCTCGAACTCCAATCCCATTTGGATAACCTTGGGAAAGATGCCCAAAAACTCATTTCCAAATACGCGCTTAACTCAGAATATCAATTTAAAAATCATAATAATATGGAAACAACACCGTCAACACCGGAAACAAGCGAGTACAAATTTAAACCGGAACAGGTTAATTGGGAATCACTCGCCAACTTAGGGATTAACAAGGAGCGCCTTGAAAAAATGAACTTAATGGAACCCTTATTAAAGGGGTTTAAAACCAATGATACCGTGCCGCTTACTCTTACCATGGGCGATGCCGTAGCCAAACTAGATGCCAGGCTCTCCCTGCAAACCAATGATGCGGGACAGGTTGTGGTAGCCATGCACGGGATACGAAAAGAACCCAGCCTGAATTATCCGTTTTTCGGGCATG
>Ga0247815_10001642_pt1 | contig 17030 bp, 17 predicted proteins | sample UWRJL194509B1_FD_181014 | JGI IMG/M metagenome (GOLD analysis project Ga0247815, IMG submission 181014) | Plant litter microbial communities from Arlington Agricultural Research Station in Wisconsin, United States - UWRJ-L194-509B-1 | ecosystem: Environmental > Terrestrial > Plant litter >...
ACTACCAAGCTTCAACAGATCTCCAAGAGCTCGTTGCAAGTTGGACACCTGATCAAATGCTTCCAAAGACATACCGTCGACCAATCGAGGCCGATAACTTCCCGGTTGCGATCGAGGGGCTTTCAGAGGGAACTAAATAACCCATGCCCGAACGAGGCACCTATACAGTATTTGAAGGCGGTGATGGCGTCGGCAAATCAAGCCTCGTCCACTACATGGCAGAACGAAACCGACGCGAGCGCGGCGTTAAGACATACACGCTTGAAGAACCTGATAGTCTTCGCGATGAAAACGGTATTGCACTTGTTCCTATCGCAGAAGCGCTGCGAAAGATAATTAAAGCAAAAGAATACACTCGCGATCCGCTTACTAATGTACTCATGTTCAATGCATCTCGACGCGAAAACTTACTGCAAGGAATCGAACCTGCACTTGCCGCAGGAATAGACATCATGGCCGCTCGCAACTTTGAATCGACAACCGTCTACCAAGGATTTGGACAGGGATGGGATATTGATGAAATATGGAGGCTTGTGCAAGAAGCTACATCCGAAGAGTACATGCACCCAGATCACACATTTGTGCTTGATCTTCCCGAAGAAGCCCGACTTTTGCGACTTGCGACGCGAGATTCAAAAGCACACCTTGATACATTTGAATCACTTCCGACCGACTTCCAAGTACGGGTAAATAATGGATATCGCCAACTAGCCGATCTTCGCGGATACTCAATTATTTCAGCCTTACCGAAACTAGAAATCGTTGGTGAAGAGATTTGGCAACAAATGCACGGTAAAGCGGCTTAATTAATCCTCTGAATCGGGCTCAAGTGAATACATGAACGTCTCGAGTTCTTCGGCCGTCTTTGGCCCACTGTGCTCAATACCAGCAAGCGTCAGTCGTTCGCCTTCAAGTGCAATTCGAGCGAGCTCCGCACGGTGAAGATCTTGGTTATTAAAAACTGCTTCATATAATTCTGGCGTTGTCATACTGAGGACCTTACGACGTTCGTCACCCTCAAGTTCTTTTTGTTTGGCAACCAATGCTTCGATGCCTTTATTGAACGCATATGTCGTTGTAGATATAGGGATCGCCAAAGAGAAGGCGTCATTATCAAGCAGCTGCTTCGCAAGCGTATCAAGTCCGGCTTCATCAACAAGCCATGCCATCCAATCAAGTGTTGGGTCTTGCTCTAACTCGTCCTTAAGCCTTGCGACAATCGCTTGATCAAACCCACTTTCCGGATCAGTTCGTAGGACAAATGAAGAGCGTTCTTTAATAATCGTCCCGTCAGGTAATCGTCCCATCGTACGTTTTCGAGTCATCAGTACACCTTTTGAAAGATCAGGAAGTTTTGAGGTATCATTCAGCGATTCTTTTACCTTAAAGATCGGTTCAGGATCTGCATAATATTCACCATCGAATAACTCAATCGCAAACTGTGCTGCACTTCGCATCTCATCAAGTATTTCAATGTGTGTTCCATGTGGGTGCGTCAAACAGGCGAGTTCGATACTCTTCATACCCAACATGTCTTGAATAAGAAGCAGTTCAGCTGCCGAAGCATGCCCAAGACGTCCACGTTCAACCATTGCAAGCTCAGCTTCATTAAGGAACTGATCATAACATTCGTAGTTAAGCGCGGTTGTGAAGTTTTCTTCATTCGCTTCACCGCGTGCGTCGAATCGTTTTGCGAATGTTCGGTGCACATAATCGATGATCTCAAGCGGTACATCATCGGGTATGTCTCGATAGGTGAGTTCTTGTAGGCTAATGCGAGTCTGAATTTGCTGCGCAAGCGTCAAGATACGATCGAGCGGCGTCGCTCCATACGTATCAACTTCACCCTTTGGTGCAATAAGAATAGCCCCAAGTTCAGGCCGGTCCCTCTTAGTGAGGTATGGTGGTACAAAACGCTCTTTTGAGCCCTCTTCGATATGAGTGGCCATATTGTTTATATTATACCACTAAATTAAGAATAAGTCCATATAATGACAGAGGTTAAAAGAGCCTCAGACCAAACGGTCGAGGCTCATAGATTGAGGAGGTGAAACTGGTCGCGTGGGGCGTCGCCATTGACGCCCCACGCTTCCAGCGGTCTACTGCTTCTTCATCAGAAGCGAGACGGCAGGTGAGCGGTGATCCAGCTGGATCGGTTTTGATTGCAACCGCTCGATCGCCTCTCGCAGTTCGTCAACAAACTGCGAGAACGACATCCCGACACTGCGGGCATGGCGCCCGAGGTTGAGGGTGTAAAGCCCCATGTTGTCGAATTCCCCCATCACGTACTTCACCGCGATGTCGTCAACCTTCTTCTTGAGGTCATCAGTAACCTCAATCCGCGGCCGAATCGACACCCTTTCGGCAATCCCAGTACTCATATTTCTCCTCTACTCATGTCCAGTTGTTCGAAGGACGGTATCTATAATAGCTTATTACGACATAATTTTCAATGTACGCCAAGGGTGGGGGAGCCTTTGGAGAGAAGTGCGCTATACGTAGCGTTCTACCCTTATCGTTGACTTATTTACTCCAAAAACGTATAATACACCTTAAGACAACCAAAGACAGTGGCTGTGAATCCAAGATTTATCAAGGAAACACTTAATTTGCTACCGAGGAATTGTAAATAAACATACATTTTCACTGAGTCTTTGGCAGTCCTGCGAGGTCCAAAGACTTTTTGTTTTACCGGAACTTTTATACCCAGGCTGCCTGTCTAGATTGATTAACAATTTGGCCGAATAAAACTAATGTAATCCCCCTCATGTAGGGACCAGGAGATTTTGATTTATGGCGATTTCACGCGATAAAAAGAACACATTGGTTGCTGATTTCACAGAACTACTCAGCGCATCAAAGACAACTGTATTTGCAAAATACGACGGTCTTACTGTTGCTGATGTCCAGAAGCTCCGAGCAGAAGCTCGTGAAGCTGGCGTCGTGATCAAGGTGATTAAAAACCGCCTTGTCCGTGTAGCTCTTGCTGACATTGCTACTTACAAAGACACTGATACCTCAACTCTTACCGGACAACTTCTTTACGCTGTTAGCGCAGAAGACGAAGTTGCCCCAGCGAAGATCTTGAATACGTTTGCAAAAACGAATCCAGCTCTCGTTATCGCCGGTGGGTTTTCAGGCGAAGGTGCGCTTTTAAGTGCTGACGAAGTGAACGCACTCGCAAGTCTTCCTAGTAAGTCACAACTTATTGGCGAAGTCGTTGCAATGCTTCTTTCACCAGTTCACGACATCACGAACGCGCTTTCAGGAAACCTGCACGCACTTCTTGATGGAGTTGAAGCTAAAGCGACCAGTTAATTCTAGAACGAATAAGAACAATCTAATTTTTGAATAATATAATAAAGGAGTCATACAATGGCTGATCTAAAGAAATTTGCAGAGACCCTCGTTGGTCTTACTGTACTTGAAGTAAACGAACTCAAGACAATCCTAAAAGACGAATACAGCATCGAACCAGCTGCGGCTGCGGTTGCTGTTGCCGGACCTGCTGCTGAAGCAGCTCCAGCTGAAGACGCAAAGAGCGACTTCAACATCATCCTTAAGGATGCTGGTGCACAAAAAGTTGCTGTTATTAAGGCTGTTAAAGACATTACTGGTCTTGGTCTTGGTGAAGCAAAAGCTTTGGTTGACGGTGTTCCATCAACAATCAAAGAAAAAGCTCCAAAAGAGGAAGCAGAAGCTGCTAAGAAAACTCTTGAAGAAGCTGGCGCAACCGTCGAGCTTAGCTAATCAACAACATTCGGCCATTTTGATATCCTTAAAACCACCCGTAATAGGGTGGTTTTTTGTTACCGAAAAATCGTAGACAAAATATACAACGTTTTTGCAATGACCCCAAGAAAAAGTGTGGATAAGAATCTCAAATAAAATAAAAAGCCCCCGCTTCTGCCTGCTGGATTGCAGGAGAAACGGGGACACTTTCACTGACGCTTAGCGACGCTCACAAGCCACAGCACAATGCCGAGGAATGCAGCGAGTGCGCCTAAAAACCAAGCAACCGTAACGGCTTGCTTGCCTGCAGCCGCCTCGTCGATCAGCCTGTCGAGGTACTCCGGGGAGACCTCGATGCCATACGACTCGTAGCTGTCCTCACCGATTGGAATGTATTCGGATTCGGTCGACGACTGAGGGGGTTCGGGTTCGCAGTTCGTGCACTCGCCATTCGGATAAACGTCGGGATTACTCCCAGAGTTGTTGGTATTGGTACGTGAATCCATGTTCGGATCAGGTACCGACGGTTCCGACGGCGTACAGTTTGCACTGCATGGGGTCGGAACGTACTCATCCGCCTGGGCGGTGATTGCCGACGAGAACATGATGAGAAACGCGATCGCTACCGAAGCAGCGAAGCCTTTGATGATGCGAAGCATGAAGCTTCCTCTCTAAACGTATATAGGGCGGCGGAAAGACTGTAGTGAAAGTATGCAAAGCCGGAGATCTTGATCACCGGCTGTTTTGTTACCAAAACCCACGGCAATTCACACTCAAACGACTTGTGGGTATATTTTAGCATAAACGTGATAAAAAGTCAATATACCAAGGTGTTCCGAACAGATACGCGCCTTAATAATTGACATATCCTACATCTATTGGTATAAGTGAGGTATACAAATTCAAAAATACACAGATAAGGAATTGCGAGCACCCCATGTCTGAATTACCAGAGAAACAAGCAAAGCGACTACACGCTTTGATCCAGGAAGCAGAAACAAACCTAGCAGCAGCGAAAGAACTGTTGATTAGCATTATTGGTGATGACGGCAACGTTATTACTCCTAAATCAGGCACGAACGAAGAAGTCGGCGGCAAAATCGTTGAAGGTATCTTTGACGGCCAAAAAATGGCCGGCCCTGACGGTAAAGAATACCCAGTTCCAGCGAACTATGCCAGCAAGTCAAAGCTTGTCGAAGGCGACATTCTTAAACTTACGATTGCTGACGACGGAAGCTTTATCTACAAGCAAATCGGTCCAATCGAACGAATCCAAATCATCGGTACACTTGTACAACACGACGGCGCGTACTACGTTGAAGCAAACGGTCGTGAATACCGTATCCTTCTTGCGAGCGTGACATACTTCCGTATCAATATGGGTGACCAAGTTACCATCATTGTTCCAGCTGACAACCCAGAAGCTACTTGGGCTGCTGTCGAAGCTGCACTGTAACACCTCTTCTAATCTAGTCTTATTGTAAAACGTTTCCATAAGCGCTATAGTTATCTCATCACTGAGGTGAAAACAAACAGGGTGGAAAAAATAGGGGAACGGTGTGTCAAAACTTCATTTTAAGTATGGTGCAATGAATAGCGGCAAAAGCGACACGCTTATTAAGACTGCGTATAACTACACAGAACAAGGACATGATGTCATCACCCTTAAGCCTGGAGTGGATACGAAAGGCGGTGAAAACATCGTTGCTCGCGCTGGCGGAAGAGTTGCAGTTAATATTCTTGTGCTTCCAGAAATGGATATCCGTGCAGAAATCCAATCATACATTGCACAGCAAGCATTAAAAGACGTGCAGTGTATCCTTGCCGATGAGTCGCAGTTCTTTACGCGACCACAAGTTGACCAGTTGTTTGAAGTTGCAAAGCTCGATGATATATCGGTAATTGCGTATGGCATACGAACCGACTTTCAAACGAACGTATTTCCAGGAAGTGAGCGGTTATTTGAACTTGCTGACAACATTCAAAAACTTGAAACAATGTGTCGTTGCGAGAATCAAGCCGAATTCAACTGCAGAAAAGTAGGCGATAGGTACGTGTTTGATGGCGATCAACTTGCGATCGACGGCGAAGAAGCAGTGACCTACACGTCACTTTGCGGCACTTGCTACTTGACCGAAAAGGCAAAAGCCGAGGCGGCGTAAAACACAACATTCACCACGTACCAAGAAGCGTATACTAAGAAAAGCAAAATAGGGGGAAACAAAAAGTGTCACGAGCGTTATACAGAAAATATCGGAGTAAATCACTCGACGAAGTCGTCGGGCAAAACCATATCACCGATATCTTATTGCGGGCTATCAAAGCTGGCCGTATTTCGCACGCGTATCTTTTAACTGGACCTCGCGGTGTCGGCAAAACCTCTGTTGCACGCATCTTGGCACATGAGATTAATCAACTTCCGTACAGCGATGACTCAACTCATTTAGATATTATCGAGATCGACGCAGCTAGCAATAATGGTGTCGAAGATGTCCGTGACCTTCGTGAAAAAGTACAAATTGCGCCAGTTTCTGCTGCAAAAAAAGTCTACATCATCGACGAGGTTCACATGCTTTCAAAAGCTGCCTTTAACGCGCTCCTCAAAACACTCGAAGAACCACCAGAGCACATCGTGTTCATCCTTGCGACGACAGACGTTGACAAACTTCCTGCAACGATCATTAGTCGTACTCAGCGCTACGGATTCCGCGCAATTTCCGATAAAGATGCCGTCAAACATCTTCGACATATTGCCGATGAAGAAAAGATCGTTATCGACGACGCATCGCTTGCATTGATCGCACAGCGCGGCGACGGAAGCTTCCGTGACAGCATTAGTTTGCTTGATCAGCTCGCAAGCCTCACTGATGACAAGAAAGGCATTACACCCGATCTTATTGAAGCGACATTGGGACTTGCGCCAACCGATGCAGTGGATGCAATCATTGCTGGTGTCGAAGCACACGATGTCACAAAAGTCGCCGAGCTACTTGAGCAAACAATCTCTGATGGTATTAGCCCTGTCACTTTAACTGAACAATTAACTCACACGATTCGTGACAACATTGCGACTAAACCACATCTGCTCCCGCTGCTCGATAGTTTGTTAGATGTCTCCAAAAGCAGTCAACCGCAATTAAAACTTCTTGCCACACTTGGCGCCGCTGCACTTGAACACAAACCAACCAAATCCGTCGCCCTCGCCACCCCAGTCCTCGAAGTCACCGCAACAATCGAAGAATTATCAAAGCAAGCAACTCGCGTAAAACCCGAAATGCCTAATGAAGTAAGTGTTGCTCCAGCGGGCGATTCGGAAACAGTTTCAGCTGATGTCCTGGAACCCGAGTCAATGCCGGTACTGAAACAGACAGTGACCCGGAGTGAAGCAACATCTGCGCAAGCTGTTTCCGAAGTGACCGCTGAGCAAGAGTTACCTGAAGCAAAAGGCTTCGACTGGAAAACACTCGTTGAACATACCCGCAAAAACTACGTCGCCCTCTTCTCAGTCCTCAGCAAATGCGCCTACGAACTCGAAGGCAAAGACCTTACGCTCTACACAAATAGTGCATTTTATAAGAAAAAATTAGATGACCAAAAATACAATACTCACCTCTATGAAGCACTGAAAAGTATTGGAAGTTATGAACTTGTCGTCCACACAGTTCCCACACCTCTGCCGCTCAAAGATAGCCAGGCTGCCGCTGTAGCTGCTATTATGGGCGGAGGAGAAGAGGTCACTGTCTAACTACAGCTGACCCGAGAGTAAGGGAACATGGCAACAAAAGACGTCCCAGCCGGGAAAATTCCACCACAAAACCTAGATGCCGAGATGAGTCTGCTCGGTGCTGTTTTGATTGACGAAGAAACCCTGGCTGATATTTCTGAGCACGTCAAACCTCACGACTTTTACGACAAGCGTCACGGACTTATCTACGACGCAATGATGCGCCTGTATGAAAAGCACAAACCTGTCGACCTTTTGACACTCACAGAAGAACTCAAGAAAAAGAACGACATCGAAACTATCGGTGGTTCTGCATATCTTACTGAACTCACGAACTATGTTCCAACTGCTGCGCACGCTGAGGCATATGCCGAACTCGTTGCGCAAAAAGCAATTCGTCGTCGCCTTATTAAAGCGAGTGCCGACATTTCAGAACTTGGATTCGACGAAGAGACCTCAACCGGCGAACTTCTTGAACAAGCCGAAGCGCAGCTTTTCGCTGTCAGCGACCAGTCTCTCAAACAGGATCTTGTTAGTATCGAAAGTATTTTGACCGAAAGTTTTGACCGTATGGAAGAACTCCACCGGAATAAAGGACAACTCCGTGGTGTACGCACAGGCTACCGGGATCTTGATAACATGACCGCTGGATTGCAACGTAGTGACCTTATCATTCTGGCAGCCCGTCCTGCGATGGGTAAAACGACACTCGTGACGAACCTGGCGTATAACGTCGCGACGATTGCAAAACAACCAGTACTGTTCTTTAGCCTCGAGATGAGTAAAGAGCAGCTTGTCGACCGTATGTTGGCCGACGCTTCTGGAGTTGATGCCTGGAATATTCGTACAGGAAATCTTTCAGACGACGACTTTAGTAAATTGTCTGACGCCATGGGTGAAATGGCGGAAGCACCAATCTTTATCGACGACACACCTGGTGTGAGTGTGCTTGAAATGCGCACCAAAGCCCGTCGCGCTGCACACGAACAGCCGCTCGGGCTCATCATCATCGACTACTTGCAGCTTATGCAGGGAAGTGGCCGCGATGGCGGAAACCGTGTCCAAGAGGTGAGTGAAATTTCTCGTGGACTCAAGCTACTCGCGCGTGAATTAAACGTTCCCGTTATCGCTCTGTCACAGCTCTCACGTTCAGTTGAATCTCGTAGTCCACAAATTCCACAACTCGCAGACCTTCGTGAATCTGGATCAATCGAGCAAGACGCCGACATCGTTATGTTTATTTACCGTGAAGAATATTACAATCCAGACACTGACCGTAAGCAAATCACCGATCTTATCATCGCGAAACACCGTAACGGTCCAACTGGACGAATTGAACTCTTCTTCCACCCAGAGCGCCTCCGCTTCATGTCGCTTGACCGCAAGCACGATGACAATGCTTAAATAATGGTATAATCAAGGTACCTTATGGCTGCGAGAGATATTACTGATTTCTTCATTTACCGCTGGCGTTACATCGTGGGCTATAGCCTCGTTGCATTACTGCTTGCCGGGCTTCTTGTATTCGCAGGTTTGTATGTCCCGGGCGGAATTTCACCCGAGGAAATGCGCGCAACCGTACAAAGCGACAAAATTGATCTATCCGATCCATCAACACTTGCGATCACAAGCCTGCCTTTCTATTTATTGCAGGCAACCATCTTCCATTTCTTTGGTGTCCACGACTTTACGATTAAACTACCGTCACTGATCCTAGCGTTATTCTCGGCAGTGGGGCTCATTCTGCTCTTACGCCGTTGGTTTAAGCCAAACATTGCTGTCCTCACATCGCTTATTGCTATTACCACCGGTCAGTTTCTTTTCATCGCACAAAATGGAACGCCTGGAATTCTGTATGTATTCTGGCCAATCCTTTTACTTGCGCTTGGAACCCAGGTTACTAGGGCAAAAAGAGGAAGGTTGTTCTGGAAGCTTTCATTTGCCGCAGCTGCCGCGCTAAGCCTTTATACGCCGCTCAGCATCTACCCACTAATTGCCGTTGTTATTGCCGTCGCATTACACCCGCATCTTCGTAATATTATCCGTCGACTTTCACCGCTTAAAGTTTCGCTCAGCGTAGTACTATTTGCGGTTATCATTGCACCACTGGTCTACTTTATTGCGACCACACCGCGTCTAGGATTAAGTCTCCTTGGAGTTCCTATTGATTGGCCACCAGATATCGCAGCAAACTTCATGATCTTGTTAAAGCAATTCTTCCTTTTCTGGGAACCGAGTACAACCACACTCATGACACCGGTGTTTGGGCTTGGTTCAATGCTCATTATCTTACTCGGTATTTATCGCCTGATTCGAACACGAGACACAACGCGAAGCTATTTGATTATCATCTGGATCCTTTGTTTGGTGCCGGTACTACTACTCAATCCAATGTTCACGAGCGTGACGTTCGTTCCGTCTGTGCTACTTCTTGCAGCAGGACTGACGAGCCTTATTACATATTGGTACCGACTGTTCCCGCTTAACCCATATGCTCGTATCGTTGGACTCGTCCCGATTGTTGTTCTCGTTATCACTTTGATTGGCTCTGGTTTAGATCGTTACATTTACGGCTACCACTATTCACCAAGTACTGCGGTGAACTTTTCGAAAGACTTAAAGTTGATTCCAAAAGACACAAAACACCTCGTTGTTTCAGAAAGTGAACTACCGTTCTATAATGCCGTTGCCAATCACCGAACGGGATTGATCGTCACAACCATCCCGGAAACCGACCAGTTTGTTGCGACACGAGACGCACATGCGAGCGTTTTGACAAGTTATCAAATTACTCGAATCATCACAACAACCTATGCCGAAGAGAGTGACCGGCTGTATGTCTATAAAAAGATCCTTCAGTAACGTATAATTAAGAAGTAATTAAGAGAGACGGAGTATAAGACCATGGCTTTTGACCAAATGAAAATGCTGAACAAGCTACGCAAAGCTCAAAGTGATTTGAAAAAAGAAATTATTGAAGTTGAAGCAGGAGACGGTGCGGTTGTCGTACAAGTCACTGGTGAACTTAAAGTAAAAAAGATCACTATCGATCCTTCTTTTGTTGATGTTGATGACATTAGCGAACTTGAACACTGGCTTGAAATCGCAATCCGCGACGGACTCGCAAAAGCACAAGAAGTTGCTGCTGAAAAAATGAAACCACTTATGGGTGGGCTCGGCAACCTAGGCCTTTAGTTTCCTTATGGCTCACTTGCTGCCAGTTGCACTGGAAAAACTTATCGATGAACTGGGGCGGCTCCCAGGCGTCGGTTCGCGTACTGCTGAACGGTACGCGTATTTCCTTTTGAAAGCTGATCAGCATATTAACACGTCACTTTCGACAGCGATTCACGACATTCACAGCCGCGTGAAGACCTGTCCAGTGACGTTTGCACTTATTGATGCAGACGAAGAAGTATCACCACTCTACAGCGATCCAGACCGCGACAAAACACTTGTTGCGGTCGTCGAAGAACCTTTAGATATTGTCGCGCTTGAACGCACTGGACAATTCAAGGGAACATACCATGTACTTGGTGGCGCTATCAGTCCTATTGACGGAGTTGGGCCAGAACAACTTCACATTCCAGAACTTTTGAAGCGATTAGTTGAGGATGAAGTAAAAGAAGTCATTATCGCGACGAACGCCAGCGTTGAAGGGGAGTCTACTGCGCTTTTCTTGCAGCGCCACATTAAAGATTCTGGCAATGACGTTGCGATGAGTCGCTTGGCTCGCGGTATTCCAGTTGGTGTTGACCTTGAATACGCCGATCAGATCACACTGACGCACGCCCTCGAAGGCCGTCGTTCTTTCTAGAAATTATTGCAAATAAAAAAAGACCGTACTCGGTCAGCGAGTCCCACGCGGAACTCGCTGACCGAGTTCCGGGAACATACATCATGGATTGAGATAGGCGCGGGTAAGCGCCACGGTGATCGTGTTCATTTCTAGCCTGAAGTCAGGGTTGAAATCTTCTTTCCCACTTTCCAGTTCGACCTCTCCGAACGATCCATCAGGGAGTATTGGCGTCGAAACGCCTGTAACCGTCCGGATGTAGGCCTCAATCGCGACTTTCGTCACGATAAAGACTTTTCGGTCGAGCGAGTCTGCTTCCTGAACAATAACACGATACCGATCGTTGTAGTGTCGTATGGTCAGAGTAGAGAGTTGCCCAACGGAAAGTGTTATCTGGGTCTTGTGCTTCATCACTTTCTCAAGTGATTCATACAGGTGCTTAAACAAGATCACGTACTGAAGCTGACCATAGCTGAGCACGAGCGTGACAAGGGCGATGAGCACCAGACAAACGCTTCCGAACATGCCGAAACCATCTGCATCAGCTCGCATCCAAAGAGGATTCGCGATCGGCGTCAAAAAAACCAACGCTATTCCAGCCAGTACCAGAAGGACGACACTGCGGAAAATCCATTGCTTGATGTGCATCTTATTCCTTCCTAGGTTGAAACAGGATGATGTAATGATAGCATTATTACGCTAAATGTCAATCCCATCAACAGAGGTAATGTCCGTGTGAATAGCAGTCAAAATCTGTTACAATGAGACCTAATGTACGACAAAGCAAAAGAGTTAATTCAATCAGCGCAAAGAATTATGGTAATTCAGGCTGAAAATCCCGACGGCGATAGCCTCGGAAGCGCATTGGCATTAGAAGAAATCTTATCTGATCTCGGCAAAGACGTTCACCTTTACTGCGACGTCGAGATGCCAAAATACCTTCGCTACGTTAATGGTTGGGACCGCGTCACGCAAGACTTTGACACAAAAGCCGATCTTGCAATTATCGTTGATACAACAAGTGAAACGCTGATTAGTAAAGCACTTGAAATTAACGGGGCTCGTCATTTTCTTGAATCTCACCCAGTGCTTGTAATTGATCACCATACCGAAACTGAAACGACGCTCCAATTCGATCACGAAATTCTTGCCGAAGAAGCAGTCGCAACCAGCGAGATTATCCATAAACTTGCAGTCGATGCTGGGTGGACAATATCTGCTCAAGCCGCCGAAGACATGTTGATTGCCATCATGAGCGATAGCCTGGGCCTTACTACCCAAAACGTGACCGCCTCAACATTCCACACAGTCGGAGAGCTAGTCGCACTTGGTGCACACAATAGTGTCATCGAAGAACGCCGCCGTGAGTACATGAAAAAGGCTCCCGAAATTCTGGCATACAAAGGCCGACTTTTAGAGCGAATCGAATATAGCCTTGATGGCCAGCTCGCAACCGTTCACATTCCATGGGATGAGATCGCCGAATTCAGCGACCAATACAACCCAAGCGTCCTCGTGCTTGATGAGATGCGTCTTGTGATTGGCGTGAAAATTGCGATCGCATTCAAGACATACCCAGACGGAAAACTTACAGGCAAGATCCGTAGCAATCTTCCTATTGCCGAGCAAGTCGCTGGCTTCTTTGGTGGTGGTGGACACAAGTACGCTGCAGGCTTTCGCGTTTTCGAAAGCTATGACAAAATAATGTCAGAATTAATTAGTGCGACGGATAAGGCGATTAACGACTATGAGTCTACAGTTTCATAACCAACTCTCAAAAAAAGTAGATACTTTTACACCACAAGTTCCGGGTAAAGTTAGTCTTTATACGTGTGGGCCAACTGTCTACGATTATCCGACAGTCGGAAACTGGGCGTCATATATTTATTGGGATACGCTTGTACGCGTACTGACCGCGAACAACCTTGACGTGACACGAGTCATGAACATTACCGATGTCGGCCACCTCGTGAGTGATGGTGATGATGGACAAGATAAGCTTGAAAAAGGCGCGAAACGTGAAGGCAAAACTGCATGGGAAGTTGCTGCCTTTTATACCGATGACTTTATGAAGGGAATGGACCGCCTTGGCTTAATCCACCCAACACACATTACAAAAGCGACAAACTTTATCGAACAGCAACTTGATCTCGTTCGAACCCTCAAAGAAAAAGGCTTTATCTACGAAATCGACGACGGTATTTATTTTGATACTGCCAAGTTCCCGACGTACGCAGATTTTGCAGAACTTGACCTCGAAGCACAACGAGCCGGGGCGCGTGTAGAATTTAACGAAGAAAAGCGAAATCATAGTGACTTCGCGCTTTGGAAATTTACACCCGAAGGCGAAACTCGCGACATGGAATGGGAAACTCCAGCAGATCTTATTGAAGCTGGTGAAGAGAAAATGGGCTTCCCAGGATGGCACCTCGAATGTTCAGCAATGGCGATGAGCTTACTCGGTGACACACTCGACCTCCATACTGGCGGTATTGATCATATTCCAGTGCACCATACTAATGAAATTGCGCAGTCTGAGGCAGCGACTGGTAAAAAATTCGCCAACAGCTGGCTTCACAACAATCACCTGAAAGTAAACGGCACCAAAATCAGCAAGTCACTTGGTAACGGCTATACACTCGATGATCTTGAAGAGAAAGGGTATGACCTCATGGCATACCGCCTGTTCGTATTGCAAAGTCATTACCGCAACGAAGGTAACTTTACGTTTGAAAACCTTGATGCAGCCGGCAACCGTCTACGCAACTGGCGTAATGTTGCCGCACTTCGACACCAGACACATGACCGCCTACGCGACGACGATGAGAAGTCAACCGATGATGAGTCGGTTTCGCTCTATGCAAGCTCACAGGCACTCGTAGAAGCTCTCTCAAACGATCTTGATACACCAACAGGACTTGCAATTATCGACGATTCATTCAGTCGCATCGAAGGTATTGATATCGAAGATATTCACCGCCACGCCCTCACATCTTTCCTCGATACAATCGACGAGACACTTGGGCTTCAATTACTTGAATCAACTAAAGATATCGACGACGATCTTAAGCGACTTATCATCGAACGAGAACGTGCCCGCGAAAACAAAGATTGGAAAGCAGCCGATCATCTCCGCGAGCAAATAGAAAAGAGCGGCATCACTGTTCGTGACACCGCCCATGGATCTATCTGGGAATACAGCGCGTAGCTTCTAGCTTGTCTGTGCTTTGATTGCTTTCTTTCGCGCCTGATCGTCTTCATCACGTTCTTCTTTTGCGTGCGTCAGGTATTCGTCCAAGAGAACACGAATTGATCCAGCGATAGGAATCGCGATGATACCTCCGACGATACCAAACATGTACAAACCGATAGTTACTGAACCAAGCACAGCAAGTGCAGAGAGCTCGATCTTTCGTGCTTGAATGTGTGGTGAGATAAAGTTGTTTTCAACTTGTTGGTAAATCACAAAGTAGACTGCGTAGATCGCTGCTGCGATCGGTGCGTTAAACGCGAGCAGGGCAGTAATCAATACACCACCGATTGTCGCACCAAACATTGGAATAAGTGAGAGAACGAATGTAATCGCCGCAGTAGGGAAGGCAAGCGCGCCTGGAATCTGCGGGAAGACGAGACTCAGGACGAATACCGTCAAACCTGCGAACGTAGCGCCGATTGCCGATACCGTTAGCTGCCCTGTGACATATCCGTTAACAACTGCGTAGATACGGCTGACAACTCGTTTGTGAGTAATCATCTTGCGTTTGTTGTTGTAGAGTCCCCAAAGGCGTTCCATCCACATCGGACCTTCAATAAGCATTAGGAACGTAAGTACAAGTACAAGGATTGAGCCAGTCATAAAGGCGAAGAGTGAACCCACACCAGTAATAACACTTTGACCAACGTTGCTTGCCCAACTTGCAGTGCTTTCCTTGATTGAATTAAGCGCTTGATCAACCTGTGGCTTTAGGTTGTACTGTTCGATAACATCGTTAAGACCTTTCCATTGGTTCGTCGCGGTATCAACAAATGCCGGAACGTTCTGAATGAACTTGGCGGTTTGTTGCACGATTGGCGGAATCACCAATACGATAATTGCACCCAAGATCAAGACGACCATCACGTAGGCAATCGCTGTTGCGCCAACTCGGCTTCGTCCAGGAAGGATCTTGCTAATTTTTGATACCGGCGAATTTAGTGCGAGTGCAAGAAAGAGTGACACACCAAGAATAATCAGTGCTGTTTGCGCATGATATATTGCAAAAATAGCAAATCCAAACCCAATCACTACCAGCCAAAATCGAACAAAAGTTTTCGTGTCTATATCTATACGTGTCTTCATGAGACGTATTATACACGCATGGGTCTTATAGAGATAGCTCGCATCCAAAACCTCGACAAAACGCTTATGGCTCGGTATAGTTAACGGTAGCATGGAGCCCTTATTTCATAAATTACACGCAATCTTCAAGGGAAGTATTTTAACGCACCGCGAAGATCGTCTTGCGTACAGTCACGACGCCAGTATCTACGAAGTGCTGCCACAAGCAGTGCTTGAACCTCGCGATAGTAAAGACATTCAAAACCTTGTGTCATTTGTGAACGAACACAAATCGACGTACCCGAACCTTTCAATTACACCCCGGAGTGCCGGAACCGATATGTCTGGTGCATCAATTGGTAACTCGTTAGTACTTAGCATGACTCGATACTTTTCAAAGATCGAAGGTCTTTCTGGAAACATTCTTCATACACAACCTGGCGTATATATGCGCGACATCGATCCATTCCTTGAAAAATACGGCCTGATGCTTGGGTCTGTTCCTGCGAGTCGTGCAATTTCAACCGTCGGTGGAATGGTCGGAAATAATGCAGGTGGCGAGCAGTCACTTCGTTACGGCAATAGCGAACGTTCCGTTCGAGAACTTAAAGTTGTATTCGCTGATGGAAAAGAATACACCGTCAAACCACTCCACAAAAAAGAACTCGACGTACTGATGAAGAAGAATACATTCGAAGGCCGCCTGTATAAACAGGTATACGAACTAATCGAAGCAAACTACGACCTTATTCATAATGCTCGTCCAAACGTAAACAAGAATTCAATGGGGTACAACCTTTGGAGTGTTTGGGATCGAATGACTGGTATCTTTGATATGACTCGACTTATCACCGGAAGCCAAGGAACACTTGGTATTGTGACTGATATTAAAATCGAAGCTGTTCCAAAAGCGCCACATACTGGATTGTTGCTTGCGTACTTAACTTCATTCAAACAACTCGGTGAAATTATTCCACTCGTTATGAAATATAAGCCCGCAACGTTTGAAGGTTTCGATGACATCACATTTAATCTTGGATTGAAATATTTTAAAACGTTCTCGAAACAACTTGGGGCAAAAGAAATGCTTCGCCAACAAGCATGGCTCTTTGGGCAAGTCGCAAGGTTCAAAGGTCATCTCCCAAATATTGTATTGATGATTGAATTTGAAGGTGCGACAAAAGAAGAGGTCTACAAAAAGATCTCAAACCTGCATGATGTACTTAAGAAATATCACCTCCGCATGGACATCGAAAGTGATGAGGCTTCGAGTGCACCTTTTTGGCAAATTCGTCGATCATCGTTATCACTGCTCCGTAACCGCGTGAAAGACAAATACGCCTCACCGTTTATTGACGACATGACTGTGCAGCCAAAGTACTTGCCGGAATTCTTACCGAAACTTCGCCGCATTATTCGAAAATACAAACTACCCGCAACATTATCTGGTCACTTCGGTG
>Ga0247815_10001643_pt1 | contig 17030 bp, 14 predicted proteins | sample UWRJL194509B1_FD_181014 | JGI IMG/M metagenome (GOLD analysis project Ga0247815, IMG submission 181014) | Plant litter microbial communities from Arlington Agricultural Research Station in Wisconsin, United States - UWRJ-L194-509B-1 | ecosystem: Environmental > Terrestrial > Plant litter >...
GTCCATTCCTGCTGCTGCATCCGACACACCAGCCCAGATCATGAACGAGTCCGGACCTAGCTCTGTCAGCTGCACCGCAAATGACGGCAGCGCTCCATCTCGGCTTGGATACGCGTGTGACGTGCTTTTCATGGCTTCTCTCCGCGACGCTCAGTGGTGGCAGGTGGAGAGCACGAGGCAATGGCACTCCGTCGGACGGCTCCGGCGAACAATCATCGACCCACCCTCAGAGTCGAGATTTGTTTTCTAGTCACTCGAGCGTCTTGAATGCGAAGATACAGGCAGTAAAACTCGGGCCAGAGGTTCAGACACGCCGGGATTGTAACATTGCGAGCAGATTTCGGTTTACAGGTTTCAGTACGGCTAACTTGTCAAATACAACCTTGGAAGCCTTTTCCAATGATCAGAGGGTTCTTTTTTTCTTTTCTTTTTCTTTCTTGTAGTGCTAATTCAGAATCCATCTCGTAGAACTAGTGATAAAGAAGGCAAGCATGGACGAGAACCGTCCAAGCTCCAGCATAAGTGGCGGTCAGCGACCGGCGGTGTATGATCAGGGGGATCTTGGTTTGGCCTTCTTGGGGCTGTAAGATAGCATATGGAATGTCGCCTCAATCATTGCCACTAGTAAGCCAAAGTGCTAGACGTCTCCACTATCCCGTAACAAGATACACGCACAGATGTGCCACAGAGGATGAGGTTGGGGATAATGCCTAAAAAGTCGATAATACAGCCTTGGCACCGAACGCTTTGTCAGCTACACAGACATAGTTGTGCTACAAGGTTTGGTACTCACCCAGGGGAGGTTGGCCTGGCATAACGTTCCGCGTCGCCGGCAGCGCGAACAGTGCCGCTATGGGCAGTGCAGCGGTTTCCAAACCATACAACGAGCTATTCCTGCCATCAAAACTATACGTTGCTGTAATGATCACTATTCCCAGCGTTATAATCCCTGGCAATGCACCCCAAATATGAGTTCAGTTGGCAAAATCCGACGCAGCATGGAGCTCGCAGTGTTGCCGATTACTTACAATTGAGTATGACGATGAGTATAGCACTGATGGCTGTAGCGTTCGTGCGGGTGACCTCAATTTTAATGCTGAGCTTTGCCGCTTGCGAGTCGACGTGTATATGCCGAAACGATAGTGTAAACCTCCATTCGGTTTGCTTGTCGTTTAGGAGCCTTGCACCCCAGATCGGCACGGTTTTAGTGAGATTGGCGTGCGTCGCGGCGATGAGCGTCTTCACACTATATCTGGCGTGTTACTTTGTTGAGCTGGAAGATAAAGCACTGGCAGTACAGAACTGCACGCACTTGTCCCTTGGAAACTTGGCGTCTGTTACTAATCCGATACTTCTTTCCGTCAGAGAGTATTGGCGTGCTTCCGTATTTATGGCCTGGTCAAAATCGATATGTTGCCGCCTGCTCTTGAACTCCAAGACGGCATTCGAGTGATTGAAACCGCCATCGCCTAGCGCATAACTGTTCAACGGATTCAAGTTGAGCTCAGTAAGAGCAATTCGCGGATAACGAACGTGTCTTGGAAGAAGAACATATCCTCCTTGAAAGATTTGCGACAGTCATCACCATTTGTTTTGCATAACATCGGGACCAGCCGAAGCGCTGCGCCTGTATGAGTTGCACTCGAATAACTGAACATCATAACGTACAAAGAGTTTTGGATTCCATGTTCCAGCCACCAATTGTACCATCGAGAAATAACTTGTGACGCAAATGCTTTGTTAATGATCATGCTGAAGCGGATGAAGATAGCTCACTCCGGATCCTTCTTCCGCGCTCGCAATGATGCTTTCGGCCTTGGCCACGCGCGAACCATCGCCCCCACCGTTCCTCTGCAACTCGTTTCAGTTCATAAACTAATTCTCTAGTGCACGAAGCTCACCAGCATGATTGCTCCATAGATCGCCACGGAGGTGACCAACAGAGCAGACAGAACAGTCATAAGCGTGAATGCCTGCGACTTGGAGAACGGCGATCGCAGCCGTAATGAACTAGAATTTTGCTGTAGTGGGCTTGGCTGATCATCTCCGTCGGGCTGGGTCTGGCCGGCTTCCATCGCGGCCCTCCGCTTGATCGCCACCACCATGCGCCAAATGAGCCAAGTGAAAACAGCAATTGCTGACATAATGCCTATCACGCAGACAAGGATCATCATGGTTGCAGTGACCGAGCTAATGGGCGACTGTGGAGGATCCATGATGGGTATGGTGGATGCGATGGTCGAGTTGATGCACTGGAGGAACGCGCGGTCAACCGAGTCCGGGAGCACATCAATGGGAAACGCTGTGCCTTCTGGGAGCGCACTTGCGTTGAACCCGCTGAGTGCAAGCGCAAAGCTCGACGTGCGGTAGAACTGGAGGATCTCTGTCGCTTCTGGGTACTGTGTCGTGTTTGTGCCGTCGGAAATCGGATATGTGAACGCGGTGAACGGCTCGTCAAGGCTTGTGGCATTGCAGAGAGCCACAAGCTCCACCTGCGTGCCGGAAACGGAAGAAAAATCACCGATAAGGTAGAATCGGCCTGCAGCAGGCCTCAGTAGCTTGGAGATGACAAACTGAGCGCCCATGTCGCCACCGGGACGGTAGAAGCCTGGGACAGATGGCGTGTACTTGATTTACAAGTGTTAAAAACGGACGCCGCAAGAGTGGCTCCGGCTTACTTCTTCTGTTGAGTTCAAGTTTGTATTTGGCATAAATATGGGGAAGAAGCCGAACGGAAAGGAGCTGAAGTTGTTAAAGCTGGCATTGCCCCGGCCTATATCACCATAGACCTGGCTCTACCAGATTCCCCGCGTCAGTAGATGAGTGAACTGCTGTGCGGGCGCCGAAGGACGCACTCTTCTACCACCGCCGATACGACTGAGATAATATGGACTGTCTTTCTTTTTGATGGAATGACCGCCACCTTTAGACCGGGGTGATGCAATGGCACTCCCTATACCTAGGAAGAATGATCCATATGCGCTTGTGACGCTGAATGATTGTGCCATATCACAGCTGTCCCTAGATGAAGTATGGGGAGCTGCAGAGGCACCACGTTGGTCTAAAATGAGCAAAGGGGGCATGGGTTTATAACAATAAGGTGGGTACTGCGGCGCATCCAGTTCTCAGCTTCCCAGAAGCGGATGATGCGCAACTTGGGTTGACCTCAGGGTTTAAGGTGCAGTGTTTGCGCCGCCAAGGGCTAGCAGTTCGTAATCTACGAATTACAGCATTTCTCCTTCTCCGCCCATCCCCTATGTAGAAGAAACGTGATTCACTCGATCAGGTGGTATCATGACAGGCTTAACAAGCGTCATACCATTCGCTACACCTCACGCATTGAGGGCGAATTCATTAATTCGATGTAAGGCATGTCATATGTATAATCGCATGAGATATCTCAAGGCCGCAAGCGTTCCTGGGAACCCTTCTGACCCCAACGCGATACTACGTGCCAGATCAACGTGAACATAGTAATCACGTTAGTGCCGATACCACCCGGTCCGATCCAAGCTTTCCTTGCAATCGCGCCATCCCGTCCATTTCCTGCTGCTGCGTCTAACACATCGGCCCAAATCATGAACCAATCCGGAACTAGCTCTGTCAGCTGTACCGCAAATGACGCGTGTTACGTGCTTTCCATGGCTTCTCTCTCCGCGATGCTCGGTGGTGGCAGGTGGAGAGCACGAGGCAATGTCACTCCGTCGGAGGGTTCGGCGGACAATCATCGTCCCGCCCTCAGAGTCAAAACTTGGTTTCTGGCTGCTCGCGCGTCATGAACCTGGAGTCTCAGGCAGTAAGAACTGAGCCAGCTGTTCAGACGCGTTGAGGGGCCCTCAGAGCTGCAACAATTGGATCAAGCTACGAAATCGCGGCGACCATTCGGTCAAAAGTGAACTGCGAGGTACAGCGGGAGATGAGGAATTACAACGCGAGGAATGATGGGAGAGTACAGAGATCATGAACTTGATTATGGACGACGATGATGCGAAGGAGGAAGGTGTAAACAGGTGACGTCGAATGGGGATTGCGGAACGCCTTTGTTGGTATATAATGTATTGTACAGACGCGAAATTTTCCTGTGAATAGAGTTCAAAAGCATTTGGATACTCAGAGGGATCTTAATTTCCGATTGGCCTCCCTGTGAATGCGGGACATCAAATGAAACGTCGCCTGGAGTTAGAGCAGGTGAGCCGGAGTAGACTTCACGACTATCGCCGATAGTAAGAGCATGAGAGACTCACACAGACGCTGCAAATGGCGAGGTTAGGAATGATACCTGCAAAGTCGATGAAACAGCCTTGACATTGAGCACTCTGTTAGTCGCGCACACATCATCATGCTCCAAGGTCCGGTACTCACCAAGTGGAGGCTGGCCTGGCATGACGCTCCTCATTGTCGGCAACGCGAACAGTGACGCAAAGGGCAGAGCGATGCTCTCCAGTCCCTCCAGCGATTGATAATTATCCATCCGATAGACTAGTGTCATCCACAGAATGCCAAGCGTCACGATCCCTGATGATCCGCCAGTCGCATTAGCTCAGTCGGCACTCTGTGTAATTCGCACAATTGCCGATTACTCACAATTCAGTACGAGGATGAGCATTGCACTGACAACTGTAGCGTCCGTGCGGCGGAGAACGAACAGGATGCTGAGTTTTGCCGCTTGCGAGTCAATGTAGACGTGGCGGGTCTCCATCTTGAACCTCCATTCGGTTTGCATGGCGTTGCGGAGTCGCACCCCGAGGATCGGCACCGTCGTGGTGAGATCGGCACGCGTAGTGGCAACGAGTATACTGATGCCGTACCTGGTACGATGTAGCTCCGGTGAACCAGAAGATAGACTTGCAGTTCATGAGAGCTCTCACCAGTCCCACGGGTACCGTACGTCTGTTTCCAATCCGCCGTTTTTACCCGCAGGGGCATATTGGCGCGCATCCAAATCCATACTCTGGTCAAAAAGGATGTTTTGCCATTTGCTCTTGAACTCGAGGATCGTGTTCGACTTGTTGAAACCGCCGTCACCTAGAGCATCGCTGTTCCTCATATCAGGTCAGGCATAGGCATTGAATGTAGGACGGACGAGTTTTGAAAGAAGAAGAGATCGCTTTTGAGAGATTTGCTACAGTTCTCGCCGTTTGTGTTGCACGACATCGCGACAAACCGAAACGCTGCACCAAGATGAGCTGTTGCAATTGTGCGCAGACGTGGTTCTGCGCACAGAGCGTTTTGGTGTCCATGTCCCACTCCCCAATTGTGCTCTCGAGAAAAACCTTGTATTTCGGATGTATTGTTAGTTATCATACCAAGCAAATGGAGGTTACTCACTCCGGATCCGTCTTCCGTGCTTGCAATGATACTCCCAGGCTCGACCGCGCCCATTGAGTTGTCCCGAGCCTGTGAACCACCTCAGCGCCCGAAGTTACCGTCATATTCACGAGACACACCAAAATCCGTAATCCAGAAACCACTGCGATCACGACTAAAAGCGCAGCCACCAGCAATACGAGCAATAACCTTATCTGGGAAAGCCACCACTGCGACCGCACCGCTTCGACCTCCGCAGCTGGCGTCGAACTTCCCCGCTGGTAGCGATAAGAAGGGTCCCGACCGGCGATCTTTGCTTTCATCTGCCTGCCGAGCCTCCGCATGGGACGGAAATAAGAGTCTTTAATACGCCGCCAGTAAGTTGAAACAACGCCGATCAGTAGAACGCCTATCACGGCGCTGCATATCACCGTTTGGATCACAGCGGGCGGTAGGGTGTGTCTGTTTGAAGCATCCAGGATGGGTATGGTGGACGCGATGGTCGAGTTGATGCACTGCAGGAACGCACGGTCGACCGAGACTGGGAGTGCAGCGTCGGCGGATGCCGTCCCTTCTGGAAGCGTACTGACATCGAAGCCTCTGAGGGAGAGCGCAAAGCTCGACGCGCGGTAGAATTGAATTATTTCTGTCGACTCTGGGTAGTGTGTCGTATTCGTTCCGTCCGGAATCGGGTACATAAGCGCGGTAAACGGCTCATTGAGGCTCGTCGCGTTGCAGTTGGCCGTCAAGGCCACCTGCGCAACAGACGCAGATGAAGAGTCACCGATGAGATAGAACCGGCCTGCATCGGCTCCCAGTGGCTTGGAGATGACAAGCTGGGCGCCCATGTCGCCACCTGGTCGCCAGAAACCTAGGGTCGATGGTGCGTACTTGAGGCAACGGCGTCACAGAACATAAAATGATGTAAAAGTGGCCATGACTCACCTCTTCCGTCGATTTCATGTTTGGACCTGGCATGTAGAGGGGGTAGAAGCCGAACGGAAACGGTGCGTCGCTGACTGAAACCGCGCGACCGGGATAGCCAGACCCATAGCGCATGTCACCATATATCTGACTCTTCCATACTCTCGTATCAGTACATGGGTCTAATACGACATTTGCTAAAAGACTCACTCTTGTGCCACCGCCTATCAAGCGGCCTAAGTAGGGACCGTTTGTCTGTCTGTAGGTCGTGCCACCACCCTCAGACATAGTGGTTGCGGTTCTACCTGATGGGCCAGGCAAGAAAGTTCCAAACGCCCATCTGCTGCCAGAAGATTGAGACCCATCCGAGCCGCTTCCACCATGGCCATCAATTCCCTGCCTCTCGATCTCCATGGTGTTTCCACGATCACGGCCGTTGTCAGTCACAATATTGCCACAGCTACTGAAAGACCAAGTTTGAGAGCTACTACAGCACTGGTGCTAGCCTCGTGTCGGATTAGCAGACAAACTGAGCGTGTATAGTGCGCGGGAAAGCGATGATGATAAGGCCAAGGGTGAGCCGCCGTGGCCGATCCGGTTTATACCTACCTGAGATTCCCTGTGACGTAGCTGTCATCGGGGAGAAAAGGCCGTGAACAGACTAGGACCCGCAGAACGCTCAGATGTACTATGAATAGTGTACAGCGATTTGCGCGACAAGTGAAATTGCTGAAGGCCAAGTCTTTTCTACAACACATTCGTTGCATTGGAAGGAGTGCTTCCTGCCAATTCACACTGCCAGGGACTGGTATGGCCGGCGTCAGGGGGGGGGTCTCAACTGATTCGCCATGTTTGTTACTGTCGATCCACCTGCTAGGCACCAGCAAAGGGACATCTTGCACTCATCCGGCAGTGGTTGCTGTTGTGGCATCCCCGCGGATCCTTGCGAGTCATGCAAGAATAGCATTTGACTTTATCTGTGCATAGCCCTAGCAATGTTTCTGCTCGTATCGAATACACTTGAGTTCCGTCAGCACAGATAAGCACATTGCCTCCGCAAACGACACAGAGAACTGGTCAACCAAATGGAGACCGCGGGTGATGCGGGGGCACTCCTTATGCCCATGTGACTGGGGACATACTGTACCCTCCCCGCCTGTAGTTTTACCGGGCTAGGGGCCTAACCGGCGTGAATCGACCACGCTTGGAGTTGGACCTTGTTTGGTTGCTCGCAACTCGCCAAAAGACTGCAGTTGACTTGTAGTAGTGGTGAGCATACAGCCAAGTGCAATTTATACTTCAATCTTGTTACAGAACAGGACATCTGTTTGACGAAAGATCCTTGTCCGAATGATTTTCACGGAACCAGACCACAATTGTGACAGTGATCAGGAACACTTTGCCTCTATCCGATTTATAAAAGCCAAAAAAGCTCCTGACTACTGGGTAGGAGTAGGCTGGAGGCCGTGTGTAGGATTCTGTTGGAACATAAAACCTTGTGCAGGCGCTAGTCTGAAGAGATCAGTTCATTTGAGTCGACTTCGACTCGTCAATACGGCGCAGAGACCGTTTAGATACTTGGAGGATTTCGGATCTCCGATTGGCTGCCGTACGGATTATACGGGACACCAAATGAAATGTGGCCTGAGTTCGAGCGAGCGGGGCTAGGTCATCACGACTCCTCACAATGTCAGCATGAGACACTCACACAGACGCTGCAAATGGCGAGATTAGGAATGATACCCGCAAAGTCGATGAAACAGCCTTGGTACCGAACACTTCGTCAGTCGCACACACATAGTCGTGCTACAATGTTCAGCACCCACCGAGTGGAGGTTGGCCTGGCATGACACTCCTCATCGTCGGTAACGCAAAGAGTGATGCAAAGGGCATAGCGATGCTCTCCAGCCCCTCCAGTAAGCGATAAGTAGATATCCGATACGCCAGTGTCATCCATAGAATTCCCAACGTTACAATCCCTGATGATCCACCGGACGCATGAGTTCGGTCAACCTAGTTATACACTGTGTGGAGCTCGCAGAGCTACTAATTACTCACAGTTCAATATAAGGATGAGCATGGCACCGACAGCTGTAGCGTACGTGCGGTCGAGAACGAATAGAACACTGAGTTTGGCCGCTTGCGAGTCAATGTAGACGTGACGGGTCTCCATCTTGAACCTCCATTCGGTTTGCATGGCGTTGCGGAGTCGCACCCCGAGGATCCGCACCGTCGTGGTAAGGTCGGCGCGCGTAGCGGCGATGAGTATGCTGATGCCGTACCTGGTACGATTGAGCTCCGATAAGCCGAAAGGTGAGGCAGTTCAGAATACACTTGCCAGTCCCAAGGATACCGTACGTCTGTTTCTAGCCCGCCGTTCTTACCCGCCGGGGCGTATTGGCGCGCAACCAAATCCATGGTCTGGTCAAATGCGATGTTTTGCCACTTGCTCTTGAACTCGAGGATCGCATTTGACTTGTTGAAACCACTGTCACCTAGCGCATCGCTGTCCTTCGGGTTAAGCCTAGTATATGCAATGAATGAAAAACGGACGAGTTTTGAAAGAAGAAGAAATCGTGCTTGAGAGATTTGCTGCAATTTTTGCCGTTTGTGTTGCACAACATTGGGACAAACCGAAACGCTGCGCCAGGTCAGCTCAGGAGGCTGTTGCACTACTCGTATACGTGCGAGGCTCTGCGTACAGAGCGTTTTGGTGTCCATGTCCCATCCCCCGATTGTGCTCTCGAGGAAAATCTTTGCATTTCGGATGTGTTGTCAGTGATCATACTAAGAAAGACGGACGTTGCCAGTGCTCACCCCGGATCCGTTTTCCGCACTCGCGATTATGCTCCCGGGCTTCACCGCATCCAATGAGTTGTCCCGTGCCTGTAAAACACATCAATGTCTGAAAGCATCCTCGTATCCACAACACTCGCCAAAATCCGCAGACCAGAGACCACCGCGATTACGACCAATAGCGCAGCCACCAGCAATGCGAGCAATAACCGTATAGACTTGGTGAGCCAGCATCGCGATCGCGTCGCGTCGATATCGGAAGCTGGCGCCGAATTTTGCTGCCAGTGACGATGAGAAGGCGTCTGGCCGGTCACCTTTGTCTTGATTTGCCTGCAGAGTCTCCGGATAAGACAACAAAGCTCTTTTATACGGCGCCAGTAGGTTGAAACAAAGACGACCATCAGGATACCTATCACGGCACTGCATATAATCGTTTGTTTTGCAGCGGGCGGTAGGTTGCGTTTGTTTGAAGCATCCGTGATCGGTATGGTGCATGCGATAGTCGAGTTGATGCATTGGAGGAACGCGCGGTCCACCAAGTCCGGGAGTGCAGCCTCGGCGGATACCGTGCCTTCTGGAAGCGCACTTGCATTGAAACCGCTGAGTGACAGTGCGAAGCTCGACGCCCGGTAAAATTGGATGATCTCTGTCGCCTTTGGGTATTTTGTTGTGTTTGTGCCGTCTGGAGTCGGGTACATGAGCGCGGTAAACGGCTCATTGAGGCTCGTCGCGTTGCAGTTGGCCGTCAAGGCCACCTGCGCAACCGAGACAGAAGAAGAGTCACCGATCAGGTAAAAACGGCCCGAACCGGGTCCCAGTAGCTTGGAGATGACAAGCTGGGCGCCCATGTCGCCACCGGGTCGCCAGAAACCTAGGGTCGATGGTGCGTACTTGAATCAAGGGCGTCATACAACGTAAAACAACGTAAAAGTGGTTAAGACTCACCTCTTCCGCCGATCTCATATTTGGACCTGGCATGTAGAGGGGGTAGAAGCCGAACGGAAACGGCGCGCCGCTGACAGTAACGGCGCGACCGGGATAGCCAGAGCCATAGCGAATGTCACCGTAGACCTGACTCTATTAGACTCCCGCATCAGCAAATTAGTGAGATGCGATGGGTACTAGAAAGCTCACTCTTGTACCGCCGCCGACCAAACGGCCTGCATAAGGATCGACTGTGTGTTTGTAGGCCTTACCACCACCCTCAGACATTGGTGTTGCAGTCCTGCCTGATGGCCCATGGCCAGGCCAGAAAGATCCGAACACCCACTTGCTGCCAGGTTTTGGGGGCACATCTAAGTGGACTCCACCGTGACCATCATTTTTCTGCTCCCCGACGCCCATGGTGTTGCCACAAGTACTGCCGGCGCCGCGGTCGTCGTCTTCTTCAAGCCCCATAGCTACTGAGAGATGAAGTTAAAGATCACCCGAGACGCTAGCCTCGTGCTAAATGAGCAGGAGAGCTGTGCGTCTATAGCGCGGAAAGGCGAGAATGCGGACAAGAACGGGGACGATATGCCGTGGCCCATCCTGTTTTTATATCATGTCTATGCTTCACCGCGATGTATCTGTGACTCGAGAGAAGAAGCGGTAAACTGAAACACTCCATGATCAAACTACAACTCGAGGACCTTCTAATGTATAATTAGTGCACAGCGATTCCCGCATCAGGTGAAACTGTTGGAGGTCAAGTTTCTTTTTAGAAACCGGATGCGATATAATCGTTGAGCGAAGCGCTTGCTGACGATGCACTCTGCTAGGGGCCAGCGCGGGCGTTGTCCCTGTCAAGTACTTAGAGAATGTCAACTGATTCTCCATGTTTGCACTCATCCGGCAGTGGTTTGCTCCTGTGGCATGTCCGCAGAGCATTGCCCGTGCACAACCGTCATTCCGCATTATCCGTGTATATCCCTACCTTAATCCGCTCCTATCATTACGCTTGAGTTCTGTTGGCGCGCAGGAGTTTGAATGTGAAGGCCCTGGTTGGGTCACAAGCCGCTACAGTGTGGGGTCGGCGTGAATCGTAACTCACATTAACGACAAACCGACGGTTCCGTCATTGGTAACGACAACGACGCCAGCCCCTTAGGCAATTCTATCACCAGATTTCGCGCTTGTCACTCTCATCGTTCGCGCAAATATTTCCGTTCTAGAATTACGCACCAGCCTCATCGCGTTGATATGCCAGCTCCGATACCTACCGCAAGTAACGGCAAGAATCACAGTTACTCATCTCAATTTGGATATACATGTGGCGCGATTTTCGGCTTCCTCGGTGAGGATGATCAGGGGTGATAGGTCAAGATCATGGAGCTGGTCTCACGACACACGGACGGTGGCAACGGCGCGTTCACCCTTCAAAGGTGAACGCAACATTCACCTCCACATTCACCTGTCTGTATGCGCGGGTTGTTCTGATAGTAACGAAGTGAGCGCCAGGTTCATGTTTAAAAAGTGAATATCCACTGTGTATTTAGACTTGGCTGTGGAAAACTCCGATTGTCAATTCCTTTTCTGAGTTTAACCCTCGTTCAGGTCCATAAAATATCATTTGATTTCCTCAGAAGTTCAGTAGGATACAGCCGGCGCGGCCGTGTTGACTAGACGGGGGGCTGAGTAGTTCCATTGTTCGTGTTCGTGTTCGTGTGCATGTATTTGCTGGTACATAGTAGATTGTACAGGAGTTGGTATATTGGATCGTACAGGCGCTGTTCTGCAGACATCAGTCCTGCCAAGTCGGCATCTTCTTGTCAATAGGGCTCAGAAGCTATTTGGATATTCAGACGGCTCCGGATTTCCGTTTGACCTCCGTATAGATGCGGGACATCAAATGAAATGTCGCCTGAGTCAGAGCGAGTCAGCCAAGGTAAACCTCGCACATATCCCGCTACAAGAACATGGGACACTCACACAGACGCTGCAAATGGCGAGGTTAGGGATGATACCCGCAAAATCGATGAAACAGCCTTGGCACCGAACAATCTGTCAGTCGCATACACCTCACGGTAGTCATACTGCCATGTTCGGTACTCACCGAGTGGAGGTTGCCCCGGCATGACGCTCCTCATCGTCGGCATCGCGAACAGTGCTGCAAAGGGCAAAGCGACGCTCTCTAGTCCCTCTAGTGAGCGATAACTCCGCCTTCGGTACGATACTGTCATCCACAGAATGCCCAGCGTCACGATCCCTGTTGGTCCACCCGAAATATTAGCTCAGTCGACGAAGTTTGGCACTCTGTGGGAGTTCCAGAGTTGCTGATTACTCACAATTTAGTACGAGGATGAGAATGGCAGTAACAACTGTAGCGTACGTGCGGTCAACATAGATTGCAACGGTGACCTTTGCCGCTTGCGAGTCGAATTGGACGTGGCGGTACGACATCGAGAACTTCCATTCGGTTTGCATGGCATTACGGAGCCGCACCCCGAGGATCGGCACCGTCGTATTGAGATCGGCACGCGTGGCGGCGATGAGTAAACTGACACCGTACCTGGTACAATGCAGCTCCGGTGAGCCAGGTGATGAAGCAGCTCATGAGAGCTCTCACCAGTCCCACGGGTACTTTACGTCTGTTTCTAATTCACCATTCCCACCTCCCACCTGGTACTGACGTGCTTCTAAATCCATAGCCTGGGCGATAGCGATGGGTTGCCACTTGCTCTTGAACTCGAGAATCGCGTTCGACTTGTTGAACCCGCCATCGCCTAGCGCATCGCTGTTTCTCGGATTAGACCAAGCATATACAATGAATGAAGGACGGACGAGTTTTTAAAGAAGAATAGATCTTCGTTGAGAGACTGGGTGCACATCTCGCCAGCTGTGTTGCATAATACCGGGGCAAACCGAAAGGCTGAGCGGAGATGAGCTGTTGCGCTACTTGTATACGTGTTGGGCACTACGTACAGAGCGTTCTGGCATCCATATCCCATTCACCGATGGTGCTCTCGAGAAAAATCTTGCATTGGATGTGTTTCAGTGATCATGCTGGGGAAAATGGAGGTTGCTCACTCCGGATCCAGAGGCGCTCGCGATCATGCTCTCGGCCTTGATTGTAGTCACTGAGTTGTCCCGGGCCTGTAAATGCCTCAATTCCTGAAAGCACCATCTTTTACACGAGACTTACCAGAATCCGCAAGCCAGAGGTCACCGTGATCACGACCAAAAGCGCAGCCACCGCCAATATCAATAATAACCGTATCTTAGGGCGCAACCACCACCACGACCGCGACCACGACCACGTCGTTTCGACAGTCCGACAGGCTAACCTTGCCTTTATCCACCTACCGAGGCTGACGATCCTCCGTCCGTGACGGAGACAAAAGTCTTTTATAAGCCGCCAATAGGTGAGAGCAAGGCAGACCAGCAGGACACCTATCACGGCACCGCATTTACTCGCTTGGGCTACAGCGGGTGATGTCGCGTGCTTCTCTGAAGCATCCATGATGGGTATGGTGGATGCGATAGTCCGGTTGATGCACTCGAGGAACGAGCGGTCGACTGAGTCCGGGAGTGCAACAACAGCGGATACTGTGCCTTCTGGAAGCTCACTGGCATTGAAACCACTGAGCGAGAGCGCAAAGCTCGACGCGCGGTAGAACTGGATGATCTCTGTTGTCTTTGGGTAGTGTGTTGTGTTTGTGCCGTCTGTAATCGGGTACACGAGCGCAGTGAACGGTTCATCGAGGCTCGTTGCGCTGCAGTTGGCCATCAAAGCAACCTGTGCGACCGAGACGGATGAAGAGTCACCAATGAGGTAGAACCGGGCCGCGGTAGGTCCTAGTGGCTTGGAGGTGACGAACTGGGCGCCCGTGTCGCCACCCGGTCGCCAGAAACCCATGGTCACCGGTGCGAACTTGAGTTAAAGGCGCCAGTCAATGTGAGGATGATGTGAGATTGGTCAAGTCCTACCTCTTCGGTTGATTTCATGTTCGGACCCGGCATGTAGAGGGGGTAGAAGCCGAACGGAAACGGCGCGCCGCTGACAGAAACTTCCACGCGACCGGGATAGCCAGAGCCATAACGCATGTCACCATAGATCTGGCTCTATCAAACTCCCGCGTCAGCAGATCAACGAATTGTGGTCTGTATGCTAGAAGACGCACTCTTGTACCACCGCCGATCAAGCGGTCCCCATAGGGTCCGACTGTCCATTTGAAGGCCTCTCCACCCCCCTCAGACATAGGCGTTGCAGTCCTAAGTCCAAGAGGAATAAAAGATCCAAAATCCCACTTGATTTCGACGTCAGATGACTGAGGCCTATTTGAGCTGCCTCCGCTCTGGCCATCATCTTTCTGCTTCTCGACCTCCATGATGTTGCCAGAATTACCGTTGTCGTTACCAATCGTAAAAATGTCACAGCTATCGAGAGACCAAGTTTGAGAGCTACTGAAACGCTATGTTCGTGCCAAATGAGTAGACAAGCTTTGCGTGTATAATACGCAGGAAGGCGAGCCTGATGAGGATGAGGATGAGGATGAGGATAAGACGTTGCGGCACATCCTGTTTTTATATCATGTCTAAGCTTCACCGTGAGGTCGCTGTCACCGGAGATAGTAGCGATAAAGATGAAACGCTGCAGTCAGCAGACTACGACCCGCGGGCCCTCGGATGTACAATCAGTGCACAGCGATTCCCACAACAGGTGAAACTGTTAAAGATCAAGTCTTCTCTTCGACACAACTGATGCGCTAGAGACGCTGGACGAAGTGCTTGCTATCAATGCATATTGCTAGGGGCCGGCATGGCTGTCGTCACTGTCAACTGAGAGAATGTCAACTGATTCGCCATGTTCCTCGCTGTCGATCCCGCTGCAAAGCAGAAGCATGTGGACACCCTGCAATCATTTGGCAGTGGTTTGCTCTTGCGCCTTCTCCGCGGAGCGTTGTCCATGCATTATCTGCGCACAGCCCTGGCAACGTTTCTGCTCCTATCAATAAACTTGAGCTCTGTTGAGAACGAGGTGGTCGAGCCTGAAGGCATCGATTGGGTCACGATCTGCTGTAGCATGCGGGTTGGCGTAAACCACCACCAAAACTGGCGATCCAACCCCGACGATTCCGTAGTTGATAATAACAGCGATACAAGCCCCCCCCCCTTCTTAGGGGAACAGAATATGCAGCCACTAGAATTCGCGCTTCTCTTTCTCTTCCTCATGGCTTGCCTTTGCTTTGCTGTCCTACGTCTCAATACTGACCTCCTCGGATCAACTTCTAACTCCGCTAACGCACCGCAAATTGCGGCAGGACTCTAATTTACTTATCTTGGCTTGGATCTGCATGTGGCTCGGTCTTCGTGGCTTCTCTGTACGGTGGTCAGGGGTGACAGGTGGAGATCATGAGGCTGGGCTCCTGTCCAAAGACCCCAGCGGAGATAATCGCGTGGGATGCATACGGGTTGGCAACGAGCCTGTGAAGCGCAAAGGAGCTCGACGGTCTTAGGAAGGAGCGAGAAGCAAAACAATGGGCTACAGATGGCGCCTGGATGACGTGAATGGGTACCGGCGAATGGCATAGCATCCCGACGATGTCGAAACAATATCGACCTGCCCCCGCGACATAAATTGACACGAAGGTCCAAACATCTCCATTCCCAATAATCCAAGTCCTGTACAGATTTTCAACAAACACACGAGCCGTGGAGATAGCTGCGTAGGTTGCACGTATAGCTCAGTGACGAAGGAAGGAGTTGGGACGACGCGCTGCTCTGAAAACTGGGACGATTCATAGCAACCCTCCTATGTCACTTCGAGAGTAGCATGAGGGATAGGCTTTGGCACAAATCTCTGCGGAAATACGGCGGGAGCTACAAAGGCGACCATATCTCGACAACCAGGGGACAAATGATCAGAACGGCATTCAGGACTGCGTGACCGGCATATGGCCTCAACAAACTATACGAGGAACTAGAAGAACAGATTGCGACATTAGGCATCAGATCGGTGAGGGCACGTAGAGAACGAAACGAGTGGCGTTGTGATCTGACTTGCAAGTTGACGTGAGCTTGGATGCAGAGGCACCGAGCGCAAGGGCGCCCTGAGATGATATTCGCCATTAGATGGCGCCGGTATGCGCTCGTCTCGAGAATCATAGGTGTCCGACCACAAAGGTGTAGGATAATCTTACAATAAATGCTTTACAATACATCGTTGTGCAGCACCAACCTTACTCCTTCTTGATTTTTGGCGCCTTAGGACCCTCCTGCGATGACGAATAGGCATATAGAATCGTCCCAGCACCCACCAACCCGGCTCCCAGCGCCAGCTGTCCGTTCCACCCACTCCCGAACCACCACACGCTGATACACAGGCTGAGCGCCTTGCGCGTCGTCAGTACGATGTTGGTCGACACTGAGGATACCCTCTGCATGAGGAACACAGAACAGTAAGCAAGGATGGACGACATGTATGCTGTGCGGACGGTCAGGGTGACGTACCGACATAAGCTGGTTGACGCCGGCAACGCAGACGGACTGCGTAACAACGTTGAGGACGAGTACGGGCAGCATTGTGCGGACGTCTGTGGCTCTTAATGCGCTGAAACTCCTTCCAAGACCCGGTGTGGATGCGATGAGCGGTATCGACATGGCATGCTGTAGGCGAGGTGAGTCTCAGGCAGTGCTCGAACGACAGAATGAATGAAGGCATGCATCCTCGACGTCGACACTCACTGTAAAGAACATCCCCTCGCGCCAATGTGGGCCGTACTTTGCGAACGTACGTTCTTGCAAGATTCCCAGTGTTCCGGCCATGAGCAGCGAGAGCGACAGTAGACCTATGCCGGTGAGGTACGACGCTGTGTCCGGTACTGGTGCGTCTTTCCCGCTACTCGGCTTCGACAACGTCGCTACTACAACGCCTGCTGTAACAGTGGCAACCGAGCACTACATCGTCATAGTCACTTCAGCGTCTGGTTCTTCACTCAACAACAACTACAGGACGTACCAACTGCACCAAGGAATACCGCTTCCCGTTCAACGCCCAGTTAAACACCATGCTGACGATGAGC
>Ga0247815_10001646_pt1 | contig 17007 bp, 15 predicted proteins | sample UWRJL194509B1_FD_181014 | JGI IMG/M metagenome (GOLD analysis project Ga0247815, IMG submission 181014) | Plant litter microbial communities from Arlington Agricultural Research Station in Wisconsin, United States - UWRJ-L194-509B-1 | ecosystem: Environmental > Terrestrial > Plant litter >...
ACATGATCGAAATCATGTTAATAAAAGGATGGTGCGGTAGCTCAGTCGGTAGAGCAAAGGATTGAAAATCCTTGTGTCGCCGGTTCGATCCCGGCCCACACCACTTCTACAAAAACCCTGTTTTCATCACGAAAACAGGGTTTTTGCTTTCGGCATGTTTTTATTGCAGTGGTTCTTTAAAAGAAATTGATCTTGTAAAGTACTAGAGGTTTTTTAAACTGATCGCATTAAAAAATTTTTAACAGGCACTTTTAATAGTTCATATTTCCTGTGGTCGCTACAATTTTATTATGAGCATTTGGATTTCGTCAATACTGAGAGGATGGTATTAGCGGCCTATTCGTGATTGGCAGGCTTGTTAAAGTCTTTCAATTCTTAAGCATTGATTTACTATTTTATTAACTTCCTGACACAGTTATATATCAGTAGACAGTGATGTCATCTTATTTTAATGCTGGATATTGAATGTGCTTCGCCTTAAGAATGCCCGCCTCAATCCACTAAAGTCTAGTATGTATATGTGATAGCAAATTAAATTAGATTGTTAAGGAAATTAAATTAAATATAGGTATGCTTTGCTTATTGTAATCGATAATAGTATTTTGCACTATTAAATTTAGACTATGTTGCTGAGAATATCTATCGCTTTTCTTCTTTTTCTTTCTATTGTCACTGCTAAAGCCCAGGAATTAAAATGGATACCCTTTAAATGGTCCAGCGATTCTATCTCAGGCAAATTTTTTGAAAAATCTTCAATTCTCATTCCTGTTAAAATAGACAACATTCCCGCGAGGTTCAATATGCAGTTTGATTTGGGTGCAGTAAGGACCGTTATCTATGGAAATGCCATAGAACCTTATCTGGATGTCTATCCTGATTTGAAAAACAAAATAGACACATCTAAAAAGTTTCTAATACAAGGAGCCCAAAACCCAATGTTCACCAATATTGAACTGCATACAGGTAATAGCTCGTTCAAAGCACTTGATATAGGTTATTTTAAAAACTTTGGTGCTAAAATATCTAAAGACTCTGTACTGTCGAAAACTGAAAAACACATAGGAACAATTGGGCCTGATCTCTTCCAGAACAGGATTTTAATCATAGATTATCTTAATAACCGTATTGGTATTTGCGACGAATTGCCAAAACAATATAAATCGGCAACTTTTCAGCCGTTTAAAAGTGACGATGGAAGGCCAAAAATCCCCTTACTTATCAACGGTAAAATTGAAGACCTCATGTTTGATACGGGCTCAAGTATTTTTACAATGACAACTACAAAAAAGGATGCCTTGTTAACTGCAAGCCCTAAGATTGTAGATTCTCTAAGTGTATATAGCTGGGGTAAGAAACTAACTTATTACGGAGTAAAAACGAATAAACCAATTAAGTTCGGTAAAAAGGTTCTTGACGGGTCGCTTGTATACTATGATGAACAGGAAACATTTCAAGATTTCTACAAATTCGCCAAAATCTGGGGCTTGACCGGAAATGTTTTCTTTTTGAAGAACGTTGTTATTATTGATTATAAGAATAAAATTTTTGGTGTAATGTAGGAGTTTGCTAATCAAATGTTTTATGATTAGTCTGGCCATGCAACAATGGCGTGCTTTATTCTTGATAGGTTTTTGGTCATACCTTGATATCCGTAGGTCCCTGTAAAGTACGAGTTACCTACGTAGTGAGTACAAAGGTTTTAGTTAGCTCAATCCTGTATTCTCACTACGTAGATATACCATGTGTCCAAATACGAGCAGTTATATACCTATGATGATGAAAAGGGGCGATCAAATTTTCTGATCCTCACAACAAAGTAATAAGGACTTTCTAACAAAATCTGCAGGCTTCCTTCAGTTTACCTTTGTGGTATTAATTATAGATGATATGGCAAAGATATGGTTTATTACAGGCAGTTCCCGCGGATTGGGACGAAGCCTGACAGAAGCAGTTCTCGCAAATGGCGACAAAGTTGCCGCTACAGCACGCAACCCAGAAAACCTAAACGATCTGGTTGAAAAATCTAGTGGACAAATTCATCCTATTAGACTGGACGTCACCAATCATACAGAAATACGAGATGCTGTTAAAGATGCGGTTGAGCACTTTGGTCAGATTGACGTACTTGTAAATAATGCAGGGTTCGGTATAATTGGCGCAGCTGAAGCATTCACAGATGATCAGGTGCATAGTCAATTAGAAACCAACTTATATGCGCCAATTGAGGTTACCCGCGCAGTACTGCCCTACATGCGAAAACAACGGTCTGGACATATTTTGCAAATCAGTTCTGTAGGCGGCAGGGTAGGAAATGCTGGGTTGACCATGTATCAGGCGGCTAAATTCGGCCTGGGCGGCTTTAGTGAAGCGTTGGCAAAAGAAGTAGCACCATTGGGTATACATGTCACTTGTGTTGAACCTGGTGGTTTCCGTACAGACTGGGCAGGGGCATCCATGACATATGCTACAGAAATAGAAGGTTATGAAGAAACGGTTCAGCAACGTTCAGAATTTTTCAAGAGCGGTAAATTTGTTCCTATGGGAGATCCCGAAAAGGCGGCCAAAGTAATGGTAGACCTGGTTGATAATGCAGAACCTCCCGTTCATTTGGTGTTGGGAAGTGAGGCCATTAGCATTTTAAAAGATGCCGATAGCAAAAGACAGGATGAAATGGAAAAATGGCTACCAGTTAGTCTTTCCACAGATCACGATGATGCAACCAATTTTTTAGATACAGATCAGGGTCGGCTAATGTTTAACGATAAGGAAAAGGATTAATCAAATAATACTTCATCTCACCTATTAAAGCCCAGCCAGTATATAATCACATACTGGCTGGGCTTTTTTGTTGATCATATAAATGTATAGGCAGTCTTTTGGTCGCGATGAAACCTCCCTGTAACGACTTTCCTTTAATAGGATATTGCTCTCTAGCCACAAATAATTTTGAAAGGATATGGGAGAATTTGACCTTGACTTATACTGTAAAAGTAAAAGAGAAGAAAGGAGCGTTAGAATGTAATAGATGTACCCTGCACTGTCAACAACCAACAACCAAAAAAGCGGCTCTAAAAGCATCGCTTATAAACCAAACTGTCAAGTATAAATATGAATCATCGATAATCCATAGCCCGCTGTACCATAGGTGAACCGATAATCATACAATCATAAAAGAAACATGAAAAAAATATTATATGGCGTTATTTCAGTGATGCTGTTATTCTTAGGATCGGCTTGCGAAAAAGACGATACCAATGAATTTAAGTCAACAGCAAGTATTATGGTGGTGAATGCTACAGTGGGATCTGTAGCCGTAAAGGTAAATCCTGGTGCTACAACTGGCTTCTCTTACGCAAAAAGTGATCCGCTGAATTATGGCGCCAGCCTTGCTTTTGGTGCCTATACGGGTAGCAATAATATCAGTGTGGTAAGTTCTGCAGATACAACCAAAACATTGTTCACCAGAACAGTAGATTTGCAGCCAATCAGTACACTTTATCTGGCGGGGCAGGCTTCCAGTGTTGACACTATATTCCGTACAGAAACCAACTTTCCATTTATACAGGGAGCGGTAGTTAATCCCGATAATTCTGCATATATACGCTTCGTACACCTCTCACCAAACAGCCCTCCACTTGATGTTAATTTTGGATCTACTACACCAAGTGAAGTAACTGGATTAGCTTATAAAGGAATTTCAGCATTTAAAAAATACGCGGTACCGCTAACTGGGTCAAACCTCGTATTTACTATTAAAGAAACCGGGGGAACAGGTAATATTGCTACTGTGAGTTTAACTTTAAACAACATCAGGTATAAAACGATATCAATTATTGTCAGGGGACTGAAGTCCGGCACAGCAGCTGATGCTATCGGTACAACAACTGTGACCTACAACTAAAACAGATTTACCTTCTTCCATTTTCTATAGGTGCCTCCGGAGCAATCCGGGGGTATTTTTATATGGCCCATATTATAAGATCGTTTCTGATCCACACTATAGCCATTTGCAGATTTAGGTGTCAGTATAATATTTTCCCACAAAGGGCAGTAAAGGCGGTTATTGCTAGTCTAAAGGAAGATGCGCCATACTAAATCTATTTATTTATAATGATTAAAAATAATCCTTGGAATATAACTAATGTTTAAGTTACTTTGCGAAAATTATATTTAATCAATCTAAATAACATAATGAGCAAACTTTTACTATTCGTTTTTTTAATCGTATTTACAACATCAACAAACCTGATGGCCCAACAGACTGGGAGCGTGAGGGGAAGAGTTACAACCTCTGACGGATCTATTGCAGAAGGTGTAACAGTGAAATTGAAAGGAACAGATTTAGGTTCCGTAACTAATGAAGATGGTCAATATCATATTCGCAGGGTTCCCACCGGGAGTTATACACTTATAGTTTCTGCAGTAGGTCTGTATCCAAAGGAAAAACAAATTTCAGTTGGTGAAAAATCAAATGTGATTGCCGATTTCTCACTGAATGAAAATCAATCTCAGTTAAACAACGTACAAATCTCAGGTAACAAAAGGAAATTCAAGGTAGATAAAGTGTCTACTTCTTTGCGCTTGCAGAGTCCTTTACTGGAAATTCCTCAAAACATCAAAGTAGTAACCAGTCAGTTAATTGCTGATCAACAAGTATTTGACGTAGTTGACGGATTAACAAGAAACGTGAGTGGTACAATCAGAACAGGCCATTGGGACAATCAATATGCAAATATCTCTACACGTGGAACTACAATCCCTGCATTCCGTAATGGTATGAACATGAAAATGCCATGGGGTCCATTAGCTGATGACGCTGCAACAATTGAACGCGTTGAGTTTATTAAAGGCCCATCAGGTTTTATGATGGCCAACGGTGAGCCAGGTGGTATCTACAATATTGTAACTAAAAAACCCACAGGACAAAACAACAGCTCTGTAAGTTTAAGTGGCGGAGGTTATAACCTTGGCCGTGCAGCATTAGACTTAGATGGTAAACTTTCTAAGGATGGTAAATTATTATACCGTTTAAACTTAGCCGCACAGAGCAAGGGCAGTTTCAATAAATATAATTACAATGATAAATATGTAATTGCACCCGTTGTGAGTTACCAGGTTGACAGTAATACTTTAATTACTGCTGAATATACTACGCAGCACGTAGAAGCGCAAGCTTTAGGAAATTATGGTTTTTCTCCAGTTGGTTATGGTGACACTGATCCAAGCTTCTTTTTAGGAGATCCTTCGTTAGATCCAAGTAAACTGACTGACCATAACGTAACGTTATATTTTAATCATAAATTAAACCGTGACTGGACAGTAAATGCACAGGTTGCTTATGTAAAATCAGGACTTGAAGGGAATTCTGTTTGGTTAAATTACCTAAAGCCTAACGGCGATATGAGCAGATATGTAAATATCGGTGACGAGTTGGCGATCAATAAAAACGCGCAACTAAGCATTCAGGGTGAAGTAAGAAGCCCGGGTCTGGTGCAACGCATCTTGGGTGGCGTGGATATGGGTAACCTAAAAACATGGGGAGATTTCAGCAGTAAAATGCACCCGGATCTGCAATTGGCAAACAATGTTCCTTTCAATATTTATAATCCAATATACGGTATTCCTCAAGCAAATATTCCTGTATTCGACAGGTCTCAAAGCATACAGGTCCGCTCTGGTTCTAATACCTATGCAACTAATCTGACTTATACAGGTGTTTATTTACAGGATGAGCTTCGTTTTCTGCAAGAAAAATTACGTTTAACTCTAGCCGGTAGGTTTACCCATGCAGTAACCGTTGGTAAAACAAATGCTACGCAACTATCAGACAATGTTTTTAGCCCAAGGGTAGGATTGAGTTACTCTATCACAAATAACTTCACTGCTTACAGTTTATTTGACCAAAGTTTCCTACCACAGGCAGGGACAGATTTTAATGGAGATATTTTCAAGCCTATCAGAGGAAATAATATAGAGTTAGGTTTGAAAAAAGACTGGTTTGAAGGGAAATGGAATTCAACATTTGCCATCTACAAAATTACTAAGAAGAACGTGTTGACTCCAGACCTTGAGCATCCGGATCCTATTGCTAACTGGAGGGTACAGCTAGGTGAAATTCAATCGAAAGGTATCGAAATTGATATTGCTGGTGAATTGGCCCAGGGATTAAATGTAATCCTTAACTATGCATATACAGATGCTAAGGTAACAAAAGACTTAACCGTTGACCCGACAAAAAATCTTGTAGGTTCTTACCTTGCCAACTCAGTGAAACATATCACAAATGGTTGGTTGTCTTACAGGTTTAAAAAACAAGGTTCGGTTTTGGATGGCTTTGGATTATCGGGTGGTTACCAGTTCCAGTTTGGGCGTGTGATTGGCTCAAATACAAGGGAATCTAATTTTGCTGATTATATCCGTTACGATGTAGGCGCTTCGTATGAAAGAGGTAAATTTACTATTTCAGCCTTGGTAAACAATGTATTAGACCGGAAATTATTCACACAGGGTTCTTATTCAGCAGCAAATGCTGCGGCAATTGCTAAGGGTGGTGTTGGTTACTATACTTATATCTATGACATGCCTAGAAATGCAAGGGTAACACTAACTTACAGATTTAAATAATTTTAAAATTAATGCCTCACTCACACAAATGGCCCGACTTAGTTCGGGCCATTTGCATTAATAAGAAAACAGGTTTTTTAATCCTGAATGCCATTAACCGCATGTAAAGCAGCTTGTGGAGAAGTTCTTGCCAGCGCAAATACGTGTGCAGTTGCCCCTACATGTATTTCAAAAGTGTTAGCTTCGAGGGCATCAATCAAATCTGTGGCAACTACCACCGGAGAAATACCATTTTCTTTTCCACCGATTTCTCTTGAGAATTCCGTATCAACCAGGGGAGGCATCAATTCAAATACTTTAACCACTGAATCTTTTAACGCCAAACGTAACCCTTCGGTATATGAATGCAATGCTGCTTTGCTTGCACTATAAGTAGGTATTTTGATGCTGGGTGCAAGAGCTGTAATGGAAGTAACATTTACAATGGCCGACTCATTTTGCTCTAGCAGCTGCGGTAAAAGTTTTTCTGTTAGCCTGATTAGTGAAATATAGTTGGTATTCATCTCCTCAGCTCCTTTTTTCCATGCCTGCTGGTTATCTGTAAGATCATATGTATGGCCTAAACCCGCATTGTTAATCAGAATATTCAAATCAGGAAATTCGCTTTTTACCTTCTCAACCAGTTTGTCAACCTCATCTTCATTTGTTACATCAAAAAGCAACGGAGTTACATGGTTTAATTTTGCTGCTGCAGCATCAAGACGTTCCTGATTGCGACCAGTTATGATTACATGGTTACCTTTTTCAGTTAATAGTTTGGCGATTTCAAATCCAATACCGGCACTTCCGCCTGATATTAGAACAGTGTTTTTAGCTAGGTTCATTTTTATAATATTTATATGTACATGTAGTACTTGACTGTCGAAATATTGACAGGACAAATATATATACCAATCGGTATATTATAGTAAATATAAAATTAGATGTCAATTTTCTGACTAATATCCCTAAACGGGAATCGTTATATTCTCCAAATATTTATAACCATTTCCTGTATTCAATAACAGTACGCGTTCGCCCGCTTTAATCCAGCCGGCTGTTTTCAAGTTTTTATACGCTTCCCACAGTGCGGCACCTTCTGGTGCAATCAGCATTCCTTCTTTTCTGGCAATCTCTTTCATGGCCGCTTCCATCTGGTGGTCGCTAATACTGATAGCGGTTCCCGAACTTTCTCTCAGCACTTTTAAAATGAGCCTATCTGCATAAGGCTTTGGTACTCTAAGTCCATTGGCAATGGTAAAACCGTGATCAACAAATTGCGAACTTATTTCGTGTTCGTGAAATGCCCGGGTGATGCCATCACAACTCATGGACTGCACGGTAACCATCCTTGGCCTTTTGCTATTTATCCATCCCATTTTTTCCATCTCATCAAAGGCTTTCCATATGCCAATCAGCCCGGTTCCGCCACCTGTAGGATAAAAGATCACATCTGGTAATTCCCAGTTAAACTGTTCGGCAATCTCATAACCCATCGTTTTTTTACCTTCCAGTCGATATGGTTCTTTTAATGTAGAGACTTGAAACCAGCCATTTTTGGTAGCTTCCTGATCAGCCATTTTTCCACAATCGGAGATGTTTCCGTCAACTTCTATCAGATGGGCACCGTATAAACGGCATTCATCTTTAAATACTTTTGGTGTAAGTTTTGGCATATATACATATGCATTCAGTCCGCCAGCGGCACAATAGGCAGCCAGTGCACCACCCGCATTGCCAGCAGTGGGTGTAACAATATCTGTAATACCCAATTCTTTTGCTTTAGAAACGGCTGAACTTATTCCGCGCGCTTTGAAAGATCCTGTAGGATTGCCCGATTCATCTTTCCAAAATACCTGGTCGTCATTATCCTGATAAAATAGGTTTTTAAGTAGCATAACAGGAGTGAAACCCTCACCCAACGTAACAATGTTGGAAGGATCAATAACAGGCAAAAATTCCTGGTATCGCCACATGGTTGCAGGGCGATTGGCAAATAATGCTTTTGGGTCAATATGCAGGGGCAAGGTATAACTGGCCAAAAGGGAAGATTTACAGGATTCATTTAGACAAATGGTCTGAACAACATTTGCAGCATACCTGGTGCCGCATGCCGGGCATTGTAAATCTTCAAGAAGTGATAGTTTCATTTTAAGAGCTAGATTATTTCATGTAAATGTATCAGCTAAGCGAATTGGTATGTTATACATTTTACTGATATGGCATCAGCATATATGATAACTCCGGGACCCTTAAAAAACTATTATTTAATGAGGAAAAAAGGCTTAATTTTACGCCTGCCTAAACATTTGCCTGTGCTCTCATTAAGTCATCTCGTCTTTTTAGAAGTTGCTGCCAACCTTAGTTTTTCTAAGGCGGCCAAAGCATTATATATCAGTCAGCCAGCAATCAGCAGGCATATTCATTTACTTGAAGGTCAATATAACTGTGCCCTTTTTGAGCGTAAAGGCAATAGTATCCAGCTCACTGTCATCGGTGAAACCATCTATAAATATATACAGGAAGCGAAAGAAATTCAGCGGAAGATCGAATTTGAGGTTAGCACATTAAAACATGAAGCAGAAGCTGCGGGAAACCTTAAGCTTGGGGCAAGTACTACTGTATCACTTTATATTATTCCTTCTATTCTCTCTGCTTTTCACCAAACTATGCCCAAGATTGATATTCAGGTAGTAAACAGAAATACAGAAAATATTATCACCGCACTGCTGAACAAACATATTGACGTAGGTATAGTAGAGGTAGAAAACAAGATCAATCTGGTGAACTACGATTACTTCACATCTGACAAAGTTATTGCGGTTTGTGCTGCTAAAAGTCACCTGGCTAAAAATGCACGACTGACTATCGGCGAATTGCTGGATACTAATGTTGCACTGCGGGAAGTTGGTTCAGGCACTTTGTCTGCGCTGACAAGGGAACTGGGTAAAAACGATATTTCCGTTTCTGACTTAAAAGCAAAAGTACGCTTGGGGGGAACAGAAGCGTTGAAAAATTTTATACTGGCAGACCTGAGCCTGGGTTTCCTTCCACAGAAAGCCGTCACAAAAGAATTGTTAAACGGCGATCTTGTAGAAGTAAACATTGAAGGGCTGGAAATTAAACGTGATTTCTTCTTCCTTACCAGGATAGGGGAAAACTTTGACCTGATTAAAAAGTTCATCCGCTTTTCCCAGCGCTCCATTGTTCCGGGCAGCTAATTCCCGTTGATCAGCACCGGTGTGCCCTTGCTGTTGCCCATTATAATGATCTTGCTGTTCTGCGACAAGGCGATTTCTTTTTGTGCTTTGATTGCCTCATACTGCAATTGTTTATCACTTAATCCCGTGGACAGTATCTTCTGATAATCTGCGATACCCTGAGCTTCTACTCGTTTACGTTCAGCTTCCTGTTTTTCCTTTTGGAGCACAAAAATCATCTTCTGAGCATCCTGTTCGGCATTTATTTTCGATTCAATGGTTTTCTTTACAGATTCCGGAAGGGTAATATTCCTTACCAGCAACTGTTCCAGCACCAAACCTCTTTTTGCAAAACTCTGATTGATAGTCCTGAAAATTTTATCCTGAAATTCCTCCCGTTTGGTAGAATAGAGTGCTACCGCTTCGTATGAAACTGCGTTGTCGCGAATGGCTGTCCTTGATACCGGGCGTACAATTTTATCAAGATAATCGCCTCCAATCTGCCTTAGGATAGTTGGTGCCTTTGAGGGGCTTACTTTAAACAGAACCGAAAGGTCAATAGTAACTTCCAGGCCGTCGGCTGATAGTACGCGTATAGCATCATCACCAGATTTCATTCCCTCATCGTGTACTGCAGACATGGTATAGTTTTGAGTTTTTACGTCAAAGGGGGTGATTTCTATCAATGGGTTTACCACATGCAGTCCGCTGTATAAAACATCGTTATCAACCTTTCCAAAAAGGGTTTTGACACCCACCTGTCCGGTATCTATTTTTTTGAACATGGAGGTAAAAGCACCAAGTAAGATAAGTATGGTTCCTGTTATTTGTACAGGGGTGCCAAAACGTGCATTCTGATTATCCTGTCTCGACAGAATAAAACCGGCCATCAAAGCTATGAGGCCAATTACTATTAAAAACATGATGTGTATAATTTAGATGATGAATAAATGATTGTTTGTCCCAGGCGGGACCATTCTGATGAGTTCATTATTTTGAGCTATATTACAGCGTGGCGCAATTGGAATGCCGGACAGTACAAAGTTTGCACTGGCATGTTTCTTAGGTGTTTAATGGGGGTTTTTCTCAATTCCGTGGTCGCGCGATAAGCCTGCACCCTACCAAAATGGCAAGGTGGATTTCCATTTTGGTAGGCTGGAAAATTAATCCCTATATTGTCTTTTCATTTTTTCCGCTATGTATAACCAAAGAAATCTATCCTTCATTATATTTCTATCATTACTTATTCTGCAGTTAGGTCACCTCAACGCGCAGGTTAACAAAAAGAATTTTAATATCGTTTTCATTGGCAACAGCATTACACACGGCTCTGGTTTGCCCGATCCTGCAACACAGGCACCGCCGGTAATAGCCGCACAGCGGTTGCGCGAGATGAAGGGCATGGGAAATATACAAATGACTAACGTGGGTAAAAGTGGATCTACAACTTTAGACTGGCTGCCAAAAAACAATAAGTTATTTCCTACAGCGGAGAAAGCGGCAAATGCTTATGCTAGTGATAGTACGGCAACATTGCTTTTTTCATTGGTGCTGGGTACAAATGACAGTGCAATTAAAGGCCCACATGGTGCACCAGTGGCGCCCAACGACTATCATGCTAACCTGACGAGCATTGTGGATAGACTGCTGACGGAATACCCGGGATGTAAACTTATTATTCAATACCCGACATGGTACAGTGAAAATACCTACAATACCTCTAAGTATCTTAAAGAAGGCTTGCAACGTCTACAGTCTTATTTTCCAGAAATTGATGGGGTAGTGAAGGAGTATGCAGTTTCACAGCCAGGCAGGGTCTTCGCCGGCAATAAAAAAGTATTCGGCTACTTTAAAAAACATCCGGCGCTTTTTCAAAATGAAAAGGGACAGCAGGGCATCTTTAACCTTCATCCCAATCAGGAAGGCGCCGCGGTACTTGGTACATTTTGGGCAAAAGCAATTGACAAAGCATTAAATTAAAAAGTCTTTTGGCAAGCACTTGATGCTTCAACGCGAAATTAAAATAGTGTAAACCGGTAAAAACTGATCAATGACTCTTATCATCGTATTGCTATGTATCCTGCTGCTGATCCTATTAGTTTCTGTATTTAGGGTAAACGCATTTTTAGCCTTTCTGGTTGTTGCTGTTATCGCGGGCATCTGGCTTGGTATCCCTTTAAATAAAATCGCAGGCTCGGTTGAAAAAGGTATTGGCGACGTGCTGGGCTCCCTGGCAATAATTATCACCATAGGTGCAATGCTTGGAAAACTGGTAGCAGAAAGTGGTGCAGCTCAAAAGATAGCTGCTGTAATGATGAATTTCTGCGGAGAGACGTACATTCAATGGGGAGTGGTAGCCACAGGTTTCCTAATAGGCATTCCGCTGTTTTACGGAATTGGTTTTGTACTCATGATACCGCTGATATTTTCTGTAGTATATAAGTATAAGCTTCCCCCATTATATATAGGACTGCCAATGCTGGCTGCCCTTTCTGTAACACATGGTTTTTTACCGCCTCATCCATCGCCCTCGGCATTGGTGATTCAGTTTAACGCCAATATGGGTTTAACATTGGTGTACGGATTGCTGATTGCCATACCTGCAATTATTATTGGAGGGCCGTTGTTTTCCCGTACGCTAAAACATATCCACTCCACACCCCTGCAGTCCTTTGTTCCGGCAGAATTGCCAGATAATGAGCTTCCTGGTACTTTTAACAGCTTTTTCACTGCTTTGTTACCTGTTCTGCTGCTGATCCTGGCAACTGTATTTTCTTTTTATAATAGCAGTTCTCCAACTTTCGCGAATGTAATTGCCCTTGCAGGCCATGCGGATATGGTTATGATAACAGCGTTGATAACCGCAACATTCACCCTTGGCGTTTGCCAGGGAAAACAAATCTCCAGAATTATGCATATTTATGCAGAATCTGTAAAAGATGTAGCACTTATATTATTGATCATAGGTGGTTCGGGCGCGCTGAAACAGATATTGGTAGACAGTGGCGTTAGCGGCCAAATTGCCGAATTGTTAAAAGGGCTGAACATGCAACCGTTATTTCTTGGCTGGTTGATTACAGCGGTAATCAGGTTTGCAGTAGGATCAGCAACTGTAGCGGGCTTAACTACTGCTGGAATTATCTTACCACTGATGCTGGCTACGCACACCAATCCAAATTTGATGGTGCTGGCTGTCGGCGCTGGCAGTTTAATGTTCTCTCACGTAAACGATGCGGGGTTTTGGATGTTTAAAGAATATTTTAACCTCAGTTTGAAAGATACCTTCAGATCCTGGGCCTTGATGGAATCAATTGTTGGCACGATAGGCCTGATTGGTGTACTTTTATTAAATCAAATCTTATAAAATAATAACATGGAAACTTTTGATGCCGATGAGCAATTTGAAAAATTAGGACTTACACTGCCACCGGCACCAACGCCGCTTGGGGTATATAAACCTTACCTGGTAGACGGAAAGTATCTTTATCTTTCTGGACATGGTCCTGTAAATGATGATAAGAGCCTTATTATTGGTCGTATAGGTACAGATCTGGACAAAGAGGAAGGTAAACTTGCTGCAAGGCAGGTGGGTTTAACCATGCTTTCTACTATCAAAACCAACTTTGGAACTTTAAACCGTATCAAACGCGTGATCAAAGTATTAGGAATGGTAAACTGTACGCCTGATTTTGAAAAGCATCCTTATATTATTAATGGTTGCAGTGAACTTTTTGCACAGGTGTGGGGAGAAGAGAATGGGATTGGAACACGCAGTGCAGTGGGTTTTGGCTCTTTGCCTGATAATATTCCTGTAGAAATTGAAGCTTTATTTGAATTACATGACTAACAGTGCAGAAAAGGAATGGTACATGCTGAACGATGCTGATCAGCTGGATTCTCCTGCTTTGCTGTTTTATCCGGAAAGGATTGCCGCTAATATTGCCAGGCTGATTAGCAGTATTGATGATATCGGCCGTTTAAGGCCTCATGTGAAAACGCATAAAAATGCGGAGATTACCAGGATGATGATCGACGCAGGCATAACTAAGTTTAAATGTGCAACAATAGCTGAGGCAGAAATGCTGGGCATATGCGGGGCTGCGGATGTCCTGCTTGCGTATCAGCCGGTAGGGCCCAAGGTTAACAGGTTGATTTCGTTGATAAAAACGTATCCTGATACACATTTTTCCTGCCTGGCAGATCATCCGGATACGGTAAAGTTTATGGCGGATGCGGCAATGGCCGCAGGATTGCAAATTGATCTCTATCTTGATCTCAACGTAGGGATGAACCGTACAGGCATTAAACCCGATGAATCGGCCTTGGCACTTTATCAGTTGATCAACAAGCATTCCGGAACACGGATATTGGGCCTCCACGCTTATGATGGACATATTCATGACACCGACTTCGAAGTAAGAAAAGAAAAATGGCAACATGCTCTTCATCTTATTTTAGCGTTGGAAAAAGATATCATAGAAGCCAGCTTACCAAAACCCATAATTATTGCCGGTGGTACACCAACCTATCCGTTTTACGTTGGAATTGAAAGTGCAGAATGTAGCCCGGGCACCTTTGCCCTATGGGATAAAGGCTACCAGGAAACCTGTGCAGAGCAGGAATACCTGACTTCGGCATTGCTCCTTTGCCGTGTGATTTCACTTACCGCTGCCACAACGGTTACAGTGGACCTTGGTCATAAGTCGGTAGCGGCGGAGAATGCACTGTCAAACAGGGTGTTTTTTCTAAATGCTCCTAACGCAAAGTTTATAGGACAGAGCGAGGAACACCTTGTATTGGAGCTTGGTGCAGACCACGGTTTTAAACCCGGTGAGGTATTGTATGGCTTGCCTGTTCACGTTTGCCCAACAGTGGCCTTGTACAGTAGTGCCCAGACTGTTTACCAACATCAGATAACTGGTGAGTGGAAAATTGTGTCTAGGGAAAGAAAAATTAACATTTAGTTTGAAGGATCATGTTTACAGTAGATGCACACCTTGATTTAAGTATGAACGCAATGGAATGGAACCGCGACTTGCGTTTGCCGGTTTCATCTATTAATGAGCGTGAAACAGGATTAACCGATAAACCCGATAGGGGAAAGGCGGTAGTTTCTCTCCCAGCCCTAAGAAAGGGAGAGGTTGGGCTTGTTGTAGCTACGCAGATTGCACGTTTTGTTGCCCCTGGTAATAAACTGCCGGGATGGCATTCGCCAGAACAAGCCTGGGCACAAACACAAAGTCAGGCCGCATGGTACAAAACAATGGAAGAAGCTGGCGAGATGGTGCAGATCAATAATCTGGAGAGTCTTGAAAAACATTTACAGCTGTGGCAAAACGATACGCCTGCGGAAGTGAAGCCTATAGGATATATCCTCAGTCTTGAAGGGGCTGATTCATTAATTACAGTAGATCATCTTAAACGTGCCCACGCCTATGGGCTGCGGGCAGTCGGACCTGCACATTATGGACCTGGCAGATATGCCCAGGGGACGGATGCTACAGGATTAATGGGACCAAAAGGCATTGAACTGCTGAAAGAAATGGAACGCCTAAATATAATACTGGACGCCACGCACCTTTGTGATGATAGTTTTTGGGAAGCACTTGATCATTTTAACGGCCATGTCTGGGCATCTCATAACAACTGCAGGGCGCTGGTTGACCATAATCGTCAGTATAGCGACGCACAGATCAGCGCACTGGTAAAAAGAGATGCGGTAATAGGCCTGGCGCTTGATGCCTGGATGATGGTACCCAATTGGGTTAGGGGAGTGTCTACGCCTTTAAATATGAAATGTAACCTTGAGGTAATGATCAACCACATGGACCATATCTGCCAGATCGCGGGCAATACGTTACATGTAGGTATAGGATCAGATCTTGACGGAGCATTTGGGCGCGAGCAATGCCCGTATGATATAGAAACAATTGCCGACCTACAGGTTATTCCTGCGCTTCTTGAAAAAAGAGGTTATACACAGCAGGATGTATCAAACGTAATGAGCGGTAACTGGTTGCGTTTTCTAAGAAAAGCCTGGGCAGTCTGATTTAGTTTTCCCCACAAAAAATGGGGTTATCCACAATTTAATGTGGATAACCCCATTTTTTGTGGGGAAAACCCGACGGTGGACTTATTCATAAAATTAATAATACCGTCATAAAGTGAGTCAGCAAACATTATAATATATAAGAACCAGTAAATGTGAAATAATTTTTTTGGCCGTTTTGATCAAAACTGTTAATTTCAAACGATTTAACATTTATTAAAAACGGTGACATTTTTTTTGGATTTTATCAAACCAAATGAAGATTGATATTCTTTTTACAAGAAGGAGCTAGTTTGATATCATACCTTATTGAATTAATAAGATGGACACTAAAGGGAAAATTAAATTAAACTATCCTGACGATTTCAGGATAGCGTGTAAGATCAATAATTTGAAGCATGAAGAGTTGGTTCAATATTTTATTGACCATGTTTCCTTTTATGCGTTTATCGGAGGTGAGATGGAGCCCCAATATATGTGGGCTACTACGGTTAGTACCGAGTGCAAGGAAGTATGTGGCGAGGCCATTGCTCCGATAACCAATGCTGCAATACAGGAAATTTCATTACGGTACATAAGGGATCTCTCCTCACTCATTGAAGAGGATAATTTAACTGCCCGGTCAGGAACTGTCAGAAGCGCCCAGGTAATGAAAAATTGGTCTGAAGAGATGGTACCCCTGACTGATTATGAGCTCAGTTTGTATACGGATAACGGTGCTGTCTTCAGTCTTACCTTTGATTTTAACCTTTTGTGCAGGTTGAATGGATTGTCCATTGGTAAATTGTTGCAGTATTTCATTGATCATGTATCCCTGGCAAGGGAGAGGGCGCTTAACATAAACAATGATTTCAAGACCGACGCCAGTACGGCAGTACTATTGATATTGCTGGGTAGTCATGGCGACTTCAAAACCAGGGAACTTCCACATCAGGAGACCTACAAGAAATATGGATTGAAGTTGCTCAGGCTGGATAAACAGCAGAGGGAAGAAGAACACGCCGAAAAAAGATTATTGAATTACAGCACATTCTACAAGGAATGGTATAATGAATTGCTCAAAAACTGATGGTATGGACTCCGATGGACAATTTGGATTAAAATACACTGAAGAATTCAGGATTGCCTGTAAAATTAACAACGTTGAGCAGGAAG
>Ga0247815_10001649_pt1 | contig 16991 bp, 12 predicted proteins | sample UWRJL194509B1_FD_181014 | JGI IMG/M metagenome (GOLD analysis project Ga0247815, IMG submission 181014) | Plant litter microbial communities from Arlington Agricultural Research Station in Wisconsin, United States - UWRJ-L194-509B-1 | ecosystem: Environmental > Terrestrial > Plant litter >...
CTGGATATCAAAAAACCACAGTGACTTAAACGTACTGGTAAACAATGCAGGAATCCAAAACTGGATGAATGTGTCTGATGACGATTTCTATGAGAAAGCAAATGCAGAAGTAACAACAAATATTTTAGCGCCTGTTCATCTCACAAATCTATTTTTAGGACTTGAATCCTTAAATACTATCATCAACGTGACGTCAGGATTGTCATTTGTTCAGTTGGCAAAGGTTCCGGTTTATTGCGCTACAAAGGCTTTCTTTCACTCTTTTACTCAATCATTAAGGTATCAGCTGAAATCCAGAAATATAGAAGTGATTGAAATGATCCCTCCGGCATTAAATACTGATCTGGGTGGCAAAGGTCTACATGACGGACAGCCTGCTGTAAGTGATTTTGTTGACTCAGTTTTTGAGCAGATGAAGGCAGGAAAGCAGGAACTAACTTTTGGATTTAGTGAAGTAATGGCGAATGCAGATCCAGTCACAATAAAAGCGACTTTTAATAAAATGAACCCATAGACTGGCGATATGGATTTGAATAAGTACTCCGCTATAAGTGCGGAGTGCTTATATATGGTTGTATAATTAACAAATCAGCAGCAACCTCTTCTGTCCAGATTTTTCCTTTGGTGCACGGTGAAGACAAGGAGGAACCTGACTTTCCGGATGGTCAACCGCCAATTTCCAGAGGTTACCCAGGCCTAAGCTTATTGAACGTGCATTAGGTTTAGCCTGATAGTGCAAGTCGAAGAAATTTTTACTTAAGAACGTTTCAAAATCCCCATCTGCATCATCATACAATTTCTTTAGTTCAGCACGTATTTCCGGAATGAGAACTTTCTGCATTGCCTGAGAATTTGGAATTATATCACTCGGCTCACCATAATAAGTGCACAAGAAGGTGTCAGTTGCTATAGGAGAGCGGTCTACATGATAAGAATAAACATCAGTTGGCAAAAACGGGAAAGTATCATCCCGATCATAATATTTGATCACATTAAGGATGGGCGATGCGCCATGAGCGGTCAAAACCTTCAAATCATTTAAGAGAATATCCCGGGCAAGTTCTCCTTGTTCGCTTAATTGAAGTTCAAAAAGTTCTTCTTCTTCAATTGCCATAATATTTCCGCTAAGCTCTACCTTTTCAACTATTTCAGAAAAATCACCTGCCAATTCACGAGCCCAGCACAGTGCATTAACATTCCCCTTAAATGATGTAGAAACAAGCTCCTGAAAACTATTGACACAATGAATTTGATTCTCAGCGTAAGATAAATCTATCATAATCGCAATATAAAATCATTTAACAACAAAATATGGTAAATATTAATTTAATCTGTCAGCTTCACTTTTACGGCCATCAGCGCAATGATAACCGCACAAATACCTGCTGTAATATGGGTCGAATGTACAAATGCTTCCTGTGCATGAATCAACAACCCAGGGTTATTTAGCCTTGCCGATTCCTCTACTGCCCCTCCTATCGTATCCTGCGCTGCTGCAATATCTGCCGGCATATTTGCACGGTAGATTGCCGTCCATATACTGCCCAAAACGGCAATACCAAACGATGCGCCGAAACCTGTGCTCGTTTCTGAAATTCCGGCTGCCACCCCAGCTTTTTCTGGTGGTGCAGTAGCTACTACGTTATCAATCCCCAGTGTTACCGTCAGCCCGCAACCACCAGACATTAGGAAACATGCTACAACAAGTAACGGCAGGGAGTTGGAAGTAATAAACATTAGCAGCGCAATACCTGTCGCCATAACCGCCAGTCCTAAGGCCATAGCATTGGACCGGCTCAAATGCCGAAGTATAAAAGGTACCAGCATACATAAAAGAATACTGCCCAATGCGCCCGGCAGCAACCACAAGCCTGCCGCAAGGGTGCTCAACCCCAGTACCGACTGCTGGTATTGAGTTACAAATATGAAAATTCCTGCCCAACTAAATAGGCCTGTAAACAGCGCAGCAAGTGAAGTATTAAATGCTTTCCTTTTAAAAAGCTCAAGGTCAATCAGCGGGTTTGTTACCGTTCTTTGCCTTTGTATAAATACGATTGCTAACGCGATACCTGCTGTCATGCTGACAAACGGCAATAGTTTGAAACCATCTTGTGCGAGCTGTTTCAAGCCGAATATTATTAACAGAATAGCTGCAATGAGAGTCACTGCGCTCATAAAATCAAGGGCTTTGGTGTCGGGGTGTTTAAATTCCGGGAGATAGGCAGGCGCTGCAACCAATAGTAGCATTATTAGCGGAACCGGCATGAGGAAGATCGAGCCCCACCAAAAATGGCTCAGCAAGAAACCTCCTATGATAGGCCCTAGCATCGTGCCTGATGAAAAGCAAGTGGTGTAAAGGCCCATAGCAAAGGTGCGTTGCTTGTCATCATTAAACATATTCCGTATCAGTGAGATTACCGTCGGCAGTATCGTTGCGCCAGCTATTCCCATCACCGCCCTCGCCATGATGATCCAAAACACATTTGGAGAAAATGCTGCTAATACAGATGCAGCAGTAAATGCGGTAGCTCCCAAAAGTAATATTTTTCGTAACCCTAACCGATCTCCAAGTGCCCCCATGATAATCAGCAGTCCAGCTTCGAAAAACCCAAAAATATCCGTTATCCAAAGCAACTCTGTACTCGTCGGTTTAAACTGGGTGCTCAAAACCGGCAACGCCAGGTAGGTCACCGTCATATCCATAGATACAACGAGGGTTGGCAGCACAAGGATGACCAGGCCGATCCACTCCTTATGCCCTGCTTTGGTTGTTGAGGCTACTAGCATAGACAACAGTGATATAAGGCAAAAATATTATCTGCCTGTCAATAAATGAGGGTGCAATAGCGACAATTCCGGGGGGCGGTAAGGACTATAGTCAGCAGTTCCAGAAATTTAGAAGCATTTTTTGCTGAAACTATTTTATTATATTTACTTACACCTCCTATGTAATTTTAAAATGCTAACAGACAGCACATGGATATCTGCCAAACTAAAAATAATACAATACTTCCCGGAACCTTGTTCGTTTTATCGCTTACAGTGATTCTGATGTTGCTGTCAGCATCTAGCTTTGCCCAAAAAGCTAAACTACCTACGCAATGGACAGAGGCAGCACTGTCAGCTGATGTTCCACTCAATGAATATCCAAGGCCACAACTTCAGCGCAGCGAATGGCTTTGCCTCAACGGGACATGGAATTATCAGGGCGGTAAATCTGTCGCCCCGGCATTAAACCCTACAAAGCCAATAGCTTTTCCAGAAAATTCTGAAAAGATCCACGTCCCCTATTGTCCTGAATCGGTACTATCCGGGATAGAGCGAAAGCAAGAGATCAACATGTGGTATCAACGCAATTTTACAGTACCCGCATCGTGGAAAAACAAAGACGTTATTCTTCATTTTGATGCAGTAGACTATAATGCGACGGTCTTTGTAAACGGAAAAAAATCCATCAGCCACTCCGGAGGTTACGATGGATTTTCGGTAAATATCACGTCTCTACTACAGAAAGGATTAAATAGCCTTGTCGTTGCCGCAAATGATCTCAACGATGGCCGTACCCCTTCTGGTAAAAACGGGCCACGTGGCGACTATACCTTTAGCTCTGGCATATGGCAGACGGTATGGCTTGAACCAGTGAATAAAACCTATATAAAAAGCATCAGTATTCTGCCTGACCTTGCCGGCAAGCGGGTAAAGATTCAGGTAGATGCTTCTTCTCTTTCACCTTTATCAGCAACTGTGCTCGATGGGAAAAAGGAAATCGCCAAAATGGAGGGAAATGCGAAAACTGCATTTTATATTCCTATTAAAGAGCCAAAAGCCTGGTCACCGGACTCACCATTTTTATATGATCTAAAAATTACGCTTAAATCGGCCAGCGGAACAATTACTGATGAGGTTGTAAGCTATTTTGGTATGCGCGATGTAGCTCTCGGGAAAGTAAAAGGCGTAGTTCGCCCTATGCTTAATGGAAAGTTCATCATGCAGGTGGGCCTGCTTGATCAAGGCTACTGGCCCGATGGAATACTAACTGCGCCCACTGAGGAAGCATTAAAATCAGACATTGAGTTTGCAAAAAAAGCAGGCTTCAATCTGATACGTAAGCATATGAAAACCGAGCCGCAGCGCTTTTACTATTGGGCAGATAAACTGGGCTTACTGGTATGGCAGGATATGCCTGCGATTTGGTACCCTGATACTGATACGCTCAATACAAGGAAAGCCTATAGACAGGAACTGAAAAGACTGATTGATGACCATTACAATTCACCATCCATTATTACCTGGGTTCCATTTAATGAGAACTGGGGCGCCTTTGATGTCAGGAATATTACTGATTGGGTAAAAAAATATGATCCCTCACGACTCGTTAACGGCAATTCAGGATTCAATAACAACCCTGACTATCAGAAAGCATATGGAGATCCTAAAAACGGAGACTTTGTAGATACGCATATTTATGTGGGCCCATATAAAGCTTCTGAACCAGATGGAAAGCGCGCCGCTTCTCTGGGAGAGTTTGGAGGAGTAGGTCTTTTTGTAAGGGGACATATGTGGCCGGTAGAAAACAATGCTTACGATTATGAACCGACCAAATCCGCACTTACAGTCAGGTATATCATGTTACTGAACCAGGTAGAAAAACTCATGCTCTACAGGGGCCTAAGTGTTGCAGTTTATACGCAGACAACTGATGTAGAACATGAAATAAATGGTGTTGTCACGTATGACCGTAAATTTGAGAAAATGGATATAGGAGCAATACGCGAAGTTAACCAAAATGTTATTGAAGCGGGCATGACTCTTAATCGAAAGGAATAGGTGCGCAAATGATCATCAAGCCAGTCTGTATTAACTTCTATCGGAAGTCAGCATTGTTGATCAAGATCTATGATAACTTATACGGACTATCCACCGAAATGAGTTCAAGTATTTTGGTTTGAGATATCCTGATATGAAAAACAAAATTAAAGCTGGAAGATTTTTAAATTTCAATTTTATGTAGATCCTTATTAAATCATGAATTTATTATCATAGCTCAGCACCAGAAAAATCAGATTAATAATATATATTGTGATAAATAAGCAAACAGAACCTTACCTTGCCGGATCCGTTGCCTTTATATGTTGAAAAGATTTAATCTCAAAATCGGTATTCCTTTTGCTTTATTGTGTTCGGCTTTTGCCATCCTACTATCGTTCATACGAATAGAATCAGGTAATGCTGGACAATATGTTCATTTGTCTTATTACTACTTTAGCCTTTCACTACTCACCTGGATAGGAAATCATTATCTGATCGATTTCATTTATAGTAAAAGGGACAACTACAATGCAACGCTGTTTTATGTATATAGTATTTTAGGGGGATGTATATTCGCTGTGCTTTTCGACGTCCTCAATACACAAATCACAGGAAAGATGCTGCCAGTTTACCAGATAAAAGCCGGTGATGATTTTAAGCGTATGTTAATGATCGCACTAAGAGGTACGCTTACCAATGGCCTGAATGCATTTCTAGTCTTTAATTTAAATCAAATGAAAGTGAGAGAACGCGCTTTGCTGGAACTTGAACATCTTAAACAGGCACAATTACAGGCTAATTTGTCTTCATTAAAGGAACAGCTGAGCCCACATTTCCTGTTCAACACGTTTAGCACACTCAGTTCTCTCAGTACCGAGCAAAATGTGAAAGATTTTGTGGAAGAAATGGCAAATGTATACCGATATCTGCTTGACTATCACAACAATGACCTCGCTACCCTGCAACAGGAACTTACGTTTACCGAATCCTATTTGTACATTGTAAAAACCAGAATGGAAGAGGCTATTAAAATAAAGATAGAGGTTGATCAGCAGTTACTCTTGAGGTCAATACCGCCCCTAACTATACAGCTGCTGATTGAAAACGCAATAAAGCATAATATCACCGCTGCTTCAAAACCTCTAATCATCAATATCTATACCCAGGGAGAGGAACTAATTGTTTGCAACAACCTGCAGCCAAAACTGTCTGTACAGTCTTCGTCGGGCATCGGACTAAATAATATTGCACAGCGTTACCGCTTGCTTTTTGATCAGGAAATCAAAATAGAAACTAATAAAGGAATGTTTACTGTTATGCTACCGTTAAAATGAATGTACTAATAATTGAAGATGAAGCCAAAACGGCCAGGGAACTGAGCAGCATGCTTACCACAATTGATCCCACTATTACTATTTGCGCTATCTTGGATTCAGTTGAACAATCCTTACAATGGTTGAAAGTTAACCCGCAGCCCAATCTCATCTTTTCTGATATACAACTTGCAGATGGCCTGTGTTTCTCCATTTATGAACAGGTCAGTATCAAATGTCCTATTATTTTTTGTTCAGCTTTTGATGAATACCTACTGACGGCTTTTGAGACAAATGGGATCAGCTATTTGCTCAAACCAGTCACAAAAGAAAAACTACAGGGAGCCCTAAATAAATTCAACACACTAAAAACTGCCTTTGATAGCGAACCGTACAGCAATGCCATCGAAATGTTGCTTAAACAAATTAAACAGCCATATAAAACAACTTTATTGGTTAACCAAGGGGAAAAGATCATTCCCATCCAAACTAAAGACATCGCCTGTTTTTACTTAGAAAACACAGTCATCCAGGTAATTACATTGCAGCATCAGAAATACTTCATCGTAAACACAATGGATGAGCTGGAGACTAAAATAGATCATGAATACTTCTACAGGGCAAATCGTCAATTCCTGATTAACAGAAATGCAATTATCAATGCCGAGCGGTTCTTTGCAAGGAAACTGGTCATAAAGCTTATTGTAGAAACGCCCGAGACCATCACCGTCAGTAAAGTTAAGGCTATCGATTTTTTGAGCTGGCTGGAAAACGGTCACTAAATCCTGTCCGCTTAAACGGGATTTTGGTCCGCTTCAGCAAAGTCCTGCCCCATTTCGACCCGCCGCGAGCCACCTTTGTCTCAGTTAACAATTAAAACATGACAAAGACAGATTTAAAATTTACTACTATTTTCAAGGCCGTGCTATATAGCGCTGCACTCTTCTTCACTGCAAGTTGCAGCAAAAGTGATGCTATTCCCCAACAAGTTACTGATCCTTCCACAGGTATTTCAACCGACAGCCTGGGGAAAAACCTGGTAGAAAATTATGTAGACCCCTGGCATAAAGCCGTTGATGCCGCTGGCTTTGTGCAAAAAACAGCTCAAATCGGAACCGCCAACATCAGTTATACCGAAGGGCCAAAAAATGGTCCCGCATTAGTGATGTTGCATGCCCAAATGGAGGATTGGTTTGATTACAGTCGTGTATTACCGCAATTGTCTAAAACCTACCACATTTTCGTGATAGATTATCATGGCCACGGAAAAACAACGGCTCCCGTATCTTCGATGAACGCTAATGATATTGGAAATGACCTAGCAACACTTATGGAAACCAAAATCGGAGAAGCAGCCTATGTAACTGGTAATTCATCTGGTGGATTATTAACTACCTGGCTTGCCGCGAATAAACCTGAACTGGTTAAGGCTGTTGTGCTGGAAGACCCACCTTTGTTCTCTTCCGAGTATCCACGGATAAAAACTACAGTGGCTTACCAGTCGTTTGCTAACAGCCATACATACGTTAACACTTCTGACCCTGCAAATGATTTTCTACTATATTGGCTAAATAACAGTCCGCTATTTGTAGCAAACTACCTTGGTAATGAAAAGTTACCTTACCTCATTTCTGCTATCAAAACTTATGAAAAGGCGCATCCAGGCGAACCTGTCGAATTACCTCTTCCTGCTACATTAAGTTTACTTTTCCGGGGAATAAGCCAATATGACGCACACTTCGGTGATGCCTTTTATATGGGAACCTGGAACGCAGGATTTAACCATGCCGAAGCCCTTAAAAAGATAAAATGCCCGGTGTTATTACTGCAAGCTAATTATGAGGTAACAGCCAATGGAATTTTGGACGGAGCAATGAATCAGGCGGATGTTGATCAGGCCATGTCTTTGCTCATTAAGGGTAGCTATCAGAAGATAAATGCCGGCCATGTCATACATTTAGATCAACCTGCCTTATTTATCAGTGCTATCAATACCTTCTTTTTAAACAAATAAACTTATTACCTACCGTCGGGTCCAACACCTGGCGGTATTAATTGTACCATAATGAACGCAAGTAAAGCAATTATCCTATTCTGTATCGCCACCGTTATGATGATAATTGTCTTTAGCGGTTGCAAAGTGGTTGTTAATCCGCTGGTGAAAAATTATACCGATCCCTATCATAAAATAGTACAAAAAGCCGGCTTTGCAGAAAAAGCGGTTAAAATTGGGCAGACAGATCTGCATTATGCAGAAGGGCCAGACAATGGCCCCACATTATTGCTATTACATGCGCAACTGATGGATTGGTTCGATTACAGCAGGGTATTACCAGAGTTGTCCAAATCCTATCATATATTCGTAGTGGATTATAATGGTCATGGTAAAACCACAGCCCCGGCAGGTACGATGAATGCTAATGCAATAGGCAATATCCTGGCTACGTTTATGGAAAACGAAATGAAGGAATCTGCCTTTGTTTCAGGTAATTCGTCTGGAGGACTACTTACAGTTTGGCTGGCAGCTAATAGGCCGAAACTGGTGAAAGCGATCTTATTGGAGGACCCTCCATTATTTTCTTCAGAATATCCCAGAGTAAAACAAACAATAGCTTACAAATCTTTTAAAACTTGCCATAACTTTATTGAATCCGATAATAAAGAAAATTTTCTGAACTACTGGGTTATGGCCAATAGTACATTTATTGCAAAAAACGCAGGAGAAAAGGCTGCCCCAATACTAATATCAATGTCCGATATCTACAGCCATGCCAACCCTGGAAAAGCTATAGAATTACGGTTCCTTCCAACGATGTTACGCCTATTTTTTAGGGGTATGAGCAGATTTGATCCTCATTTTGGAGACGCTTTCTATACGGGTGAATGGAACAATGGGTTCGACCATGCAGAGGCATTGAAAAAAATTAGGTGTCCTACCCTGTTATTGCAAGCTAATTTTGAAATCAGCGATGATGGCATCTTAAATGGCGCGATGGATAAAAAAGACTCAAGCAGGGCGACGGAATTACTCTCTTATGGAACTTACCAAAAGATTGATGCTGCTCATGTTATCCATATAGATAAGCCAAAAGATTTCATAAAGATTATGAACAGATTCTTTCTGAATAAATAAGACACCATACTCTGTATTACAGGGTTTGTGCCTGCAACTCACTTCTTAATTTACCTTGTAGTTCAGTAATCGTTTTCTTTTTACTCTGTTTAATCCCCGCAAGCAATGATTTAGGCCCACCGTCTGGATTGTACCTGGAGCCCCAGCTAAGAAATTCCACCATAAATGGCACCAACTCTATACCCTTCTCGGTTAGCAGGTACAAGAATTTAGAAGCGTTTTTTGGCGAAACTATTTTGGAAACTATACCTTCGTTTACAAGTGTGTTCAGCTTTTCAGTTAGTACTGCTGTAGATATTTTCTCTGCCGATGCGCGAAACTCCAGGAAAGAATTTTTTCCGTTAAACATTAAATCCCGTAAGAGCAGCAGCATCCATTTATCACCGAAGATTTCTACCGAATAATTAATAGGGCATGTTGATCTTCTGTCCTCTGTTTTCATAATGTCATAAATAAAAGTAGTTTATTTTACGAACTACTTTTTACTACATTTGTAGTTCATAAAACAGACTACAAAAATAGCTAAAATTTAATTATGGAATTTATAAATAAAAACGTCGTTATCACTGGTGGAACCACAGGTATAGGACTAGCAACAGCAAAAGCATTCATTAACGCAGGTGCAAATGTGTGGATTACAGGCAGAAGTGCAGAAAATTTAGCAAAAGCAAGCGCAGAAATAAACAACCCTAAATTGTTTACTGTCGTGGCAGACACTTCAAAACTCGAAGAAATATCGCTCCTTGAACAAACAGTAGCAGACACTGGAAACAAATTGGATGTCCTTTTCCTGAATGCAGGAGTTGGAATATTTGAGCCAATTGAAAAAGTTACCGAAGAAAATTTTGACGCGCAATTTAATACTAATGTTAAGGGGCATTTTTTCACATTGCAAAAACTAATACCGCACCTCGCTGATGGGGCGGCAGTAGTATTCACTTCTTCAACTGTAGCAACAGCCGCAAATTTGGGAACCAGCATATATTCTGCAACCAAAGGAGCATTGAATAAAATTGCCCAAATTGCAGCAAATGAATTGGCTGCAAGAAAAATACGCGTCAATATTGTTAGTCCGGGACCGATAGCAACACCAGGTTTAGATACTGTTGCACCTTCAGAAGTAAAAGAGTTTTTGGCTGGTGCAACAGCTTTGCAACGACTTGGGGATCCTAGTGAAATTGCAAAAACAGTGCTGTTCCTTGCGTCTGATGCAGCAAGCTTCATTTCTGGAACAGAGATCGTTGCCGATGGGGGTTATCTTAATTACGCATTAAAATAATCTGCTTTATCAATTTATATATAGAAACTAAACTGATCGATCGCAAAAAAGTATCGATCGGTTTGTTTCATATCTTACATTCATCTATTTCGACTATCTTTTTTTATAATTGGTAAGCAATTGCTCTTTAATTCCTTTTGAATAGGTTGTGGATATAAAATTGAAGGCTTTTTGAAATTTTGATGAATCAAAGATATAGTCGTGGTCATACTGGTAATATAACTCACCGTTCCCGCAACTACTTTTTTAAACCAACCAAAAACTTGCAGCATCAATTTGTTGACCACCATGTAGCGTGGTTTCACCTCATAGATTTTCGCGGCGAGTGCGATAAAGTCCTTTCCCTGCATTGCAGCCGAAGTAGGCATATGCCAAATTTGATTGTTACGTTGCCGTTGTTGCAATAATTGGTCTTCTGCTGACCAGCCGTACGGTTTCATTATTCGCAGCTAATTCTGCAGTGAGGGCATTTGCTACCGGTCCGCCGGCCCCAAGTATAGTATGCATAAGTTATGTGTTTTGGTACACCCAAATCTACTTTAACACCCAGGTGCGATTCGTTAACAAAAGATAATGTTTCGAAATAATTAAATGTTCATTAAAACCTTTTTCATGATCGTGGAAAGGGAGACTGTTGTAATACCAAGGAAGTTAGCGATATAATGCTGTGGGATCCGCTGAAAAACCTGTTTGTCGGTTTCCACCATTGGAATATAACGTTCCTCGGGTGTTTGGCTACAAATGAACTGATACGATCCTCATAACAGCAGATACAATACTCTGCGTTTAATCGGCCGAAACGCTCCATTTTGTAAGCCAGCAGAGAATTGCCTAACATCCTTTGCATCGCTGTATAGGTAATCAAGATCAAGGTGGTTTCTTCAAGTGCCTGAATATAGTTGATACTGGGCTCCTGGCGCAGGTAACTTTTATAAGAACTCGTGAATTCGTTTTCAAAACTGAAATAACCGGTAAGTTCTGTACCATCCTTAATGTAGGAATAACGAACAGACCCTTTCAGAATAAAGCCAAATTGATCACAAACCGAGCCCTCAACAACAAAGTGTTCTTTCTTTCTTAGGGTACTGAATTTAAGGTTTTGCGTAAATGCCTCCCATTCCTCTTCATTGAAGGTGATAGATTGCGCCATCGCCGTTCGGTACTGTAAAAGTTCAGCGGAATGTTCATATCTAATCAATCTGGTTATTGCTTCTGCAGGCAGCAATTTAATCAATAAAACCCATTTATTACTTTTTGCTTAAGATGGCTAACATGCCCTTTGAGAGTAGCACATCCTGGCGTGTACATTATATCTATATGTCATGATGCCTAAATGTGCAAGTAATGATGTTATCAAACCTTATGATTCAAATACTCCCTTGGAGATAAATTATACCTCTCTCTAAAGCAGGTACTGAAATATTTTGCGGTACTAAACCCTACGATATAGGCGATCTCAGAAATCGTCTTCTCTCCTTCATCAAGATACTGCAAGGCCCGTTTTAGGCGCATGTCCCTTACAAACTCAACTGGCGGCTGATTAGTGAGGCTTTTGAATTTGCGGTAGAAAGTAGATCTTCCCATACTCAAGGATACCGCGACAGCATCAATATTGAACTCACTATTTTCCATGTGCTGATCCACAATGTCAATTACTTTTTGCAGAAAAAGCCTGTCTTTTTCTGTCATCACCGGCTCAGCATTACGGTAAGCTACTGTGCTTTTTCTCTCAACGAGCAATGAAAACATTATTTTCCGTTGCTTAATTAACCCGGCAATAGCTGCTAACAGAAACTGGTTGTTAAAAGGCTTGGTGATATAATAATCAGCTCCATACCTGAGCCCTTCAATCTGATTTTCTATGGCATGTTTCGCCGACAGTAAGACCAGCGGAATATGACTGGTCGTGATTTCGTTCTTAAGCTTGTCAAGCAATTCTATGCCGCTCATGCCCGGCATCATTATGTCGCTTAATATGAGGTCGGGAAGCAATGCCATGGCTTTGTCCCAGCCCTCAATACCGTCGCATGCAACTTCTACACGATATATGTTGCTAAGTTGCCGTGCCAGAAAATCTCTAAGTTCTGCATTATCTTCTACTAGCAACACCAGATTTTCCCTGGCATCTAATCCGTTGATAATAACGGCCTGATCTGTATAGTCCAACATCTCCTGCGGCCTGATTTCTGTTCTTTCAACAATATCTGCTTGACGTGCATTTGGATAATTCTTTCCAAGGGGCAAATTAATGATGATTGAAAGTCCGCCGTCCATATTTTTATTGGCTGTTATTGAACCATGATGAAGTGCTATCAACTCTCTTGACAAGGCAAGGCCTATGCCTGTTCCTTTAGTAGAGGTACTATTGGTTCCAGCCTGGTAATACAATCCGAAGATCTCATCCAGCTCGTTGTCCTCCACACCCTGACCTTGGTCGCGCACTTCAATTTTTACTATGTTGAGTACAAAATCCGGGGTAACAAGGATATTTATTTTGGTATTGTCCTGACTAAATTTGAAGGCATTTGACAGCAGGTTGTATATCACAATGTCAATCTTATCCTGGTCTGCCTTAATCATTATTTTCTCTACCGCTGAAACCACTTCAAGGCTAATATTTTTTCTGATAGCCAGCTCTCTGAAATAGCCGAAAATATTATTCAGAAAATTGATCAACTCAAATTCAGAGACATTCAGGCTCGCCTTGCCACTTTCCAGCTTCCTTAAATCCAACAGCTGATTGATAAAACGGACCATCCTGTTGGCGTTCTTCCTCACAATTTCAACCTGCGCCCTTCCACTAATACTAAGGTTTTCGGTATCTCCCAAAACTTCTATTGGATTTAGGATAAGGGTAAGCGGGGTACGTAGCTCATGGGAAATGTGGGTGAAAAAATTCGATTTGACATCAGCAAGCTGGCGTTCAACGACTATCCTGTTACGCAGTCTGACCATAGTGACTATTGTCCGCCTGATTATCTCGAATAAAACAACGAAAAGCACAGCATAAGTTAAATAAGCCCACCAGGTTTTCCATAGTGGAGGGTGGATCAGGATGTGAAGGCTTTTATAGGATCCTGTATCCCCATCCCTGCTCATGCTTTTGACTTCAAATACATAACGACCGGGAGGCAGATTGGTGTAAGTTGCCCGCTGTTGGGAACTGCTGTTCCACAATTCCTCAAAACCCTGGAGCCTGTAAGCAAAGTTCTTTCTTGAACCCGATCTTGGATCTAATACCGTATAGTCGATGCTGATGATATTTTGATCGTGATTAAGTTCTATAGGTCCCGAATAGTTAATATCTGCCTGCAAAATTCCATTCTGAGATGGCGACTGGTTTTTATTGTTAACCTGAAGATTAGTGAATACCAATTGTGCCTGCACATGGCGGTTTCCAACCTTTTCGGGCACAAAGGATATATAACCGGATGAGGTTCCTACAACTAATGAACCGTCCGCAAGTTTTTGTATCGAAGCCTCAGAAAATGTTGCAGCCGGCAATCCGTCATAGGAATCGTAATTTTTGAACCGTCCGGCATCCCGGTTGAAACTTACCAGACCATTTTGGGTTGCTGCCCACAAATTACCGTTACCATCCTGTGCGATACCCAATACGTAGTCGCTTGGAAGACCGTCCCTGGTAGTGTAGTTGCGGAAGCTGAGAGCTTTGTAAGGATCATTGAACGTTGCACGGGCTAAGCCCCCACCAGAGGTAGCCAGCCACATTGTGTTCCTATTGTCGCGCAGGATATACTGAATATCATTTGTTCCCAGTGTCTTATCATCGCCCGGCACTTTGCGGTAAAAGGCAAACTTCTTGGCATTATTATTCACATCAACAGAGCTTCTTACAACAAGCCCATTCGTGGTTGCAATCCATATGTTGCCATGGCCATCAGCTGACATATGCCGTATTTTTCTAAAACCTTCTGCTGGGTATGCAGAAAGACCATTATCTTTATTGAGTACGCTGGTTGACCCGCCCTTCTTCTCTAAAATATTAAGCCCCTCATTGAATGTGCCTATCCAGATCCTACCCTGCGGATCCTCCAGGAGGGCGTAAATTTCATTGCTGTTTAAGGAGTTGCTTCCCTTGGCGCCCTTTCTGAAATTCGTTAGCGTGTACCTGTTTTGTAAAGAATCTGTCGGACTGGCAAGATAAAGGCCGTCAGATTTAGTACCCAGCCATATGTTGCCTTTCGAATCACCTATAATGGCATACACCTGACCAAGCCCGTTTTTTGGCATATTAATTAGCTTGATAGCTACAGGTTTTCCAAACTTCTCGACAAATAGTTTTCCGCTCTTTACGCCTATCCATACCCTGCACTTATTATCAGCGAAAATTCCCCTCACCTCATTGTCCGAGCGGTTTGTGGGTTGGCTGTTCAATTCGTGAAGGGCAAATTGATCATTCAAAAAAATTGCTTTACTCAATCCCCGGTCAACGGTACTGAACCACAAGACATCATGCTGATCATAATAAACCGAAGTAATAGTGCTTGCAAAACGTCCCTGAGAAAGACCGGGGATTGTATAAAAATCCTTGATGGATTTGCCATCGAAATATCCAAAACCGCCGCCCTTCATATTTATCCACACAAGCCCGTTCCTGTCCTCATAAATCTTAAAATTATTGCCCTTATAAGCAGGGTCTACTGCGGACTGGTTAGAGAATTTCTTAAATACCCGATCAATCGGACTATACATGATGACACCATTCTTTTCAGGTTCAATCCAAATGTTTCCCGAGCGGTCTTCAAATAGTGATAACAGCTTTTCGCTTCCAGGATATTGTGTAACAGCTATAGGGAGCCCACTTCCCTCCAGCCGGAAGAGCTCTCCACCAGCAGAGCTTGCAAAAAGGGACGCATTAATTTTGGAAGTTATTATGTTGACAATGGCGGAATTACTAATTTTCCGGAGATGGATAGTTTTTGTGTTCTTCTGATAGGAAAGGATCTCACCAAGACTGGTTGCAAAGTAAAGCGTACTGGCATCCTCGGCTATAGCTGTAAAATTTCTGTTAAGGAATAAGGCAGCATCAAGTACAATTTTTGTATATTTCCCACCTGTCTTTACTTGGAAGCATGATACGCCCCTGCTAGTTCCCACCCATATGTTACCACTCAAATCTTCATGAAGGACATTTACACTATTGGAAGGAATTGACTGGTTGGGAGTTGCTGATTCTCTAAGATGCAAATAGGCTGATTGTTGATTTGCTTTCGGTATCAGGACTATCCCCGATCCTATCGTCATGAGTACTACTGTTCCATTTTTAAGCACTTGAACACGCTCGAATGCCGTTTGCCGCTCGCTCTTAGCTGTTTTTATTTTAAATGGCTGAAATTGTTCGGTACTTTTGTCAAACCTGTAAACCTGGTTATCATATGCCTTAACCCATAGGTTTTTTGAACGGTCTTCTGTAATTTGCGTAATACGGTCGCTGCTCAGCTGGGAGCGATCGCCTGGAGTTGACTTAAATGATTTGAAATTCTGGCCATCAAAACGATTGATCCCGTTCCAGGTCCCTACCCAGATGAAGCCCTCGCTGTCTTTCATAATACAGGTTACCGCATCATGTGAAAGACCCGCCTCTGTTGAGTAATATTCAAACTTTCCCCTTAGCTGGGCGATAAGCAGGTCTGGGCACAGTACAGCTGTATAGAAAAGAATAGATACTATTATTTTTACAAACGGGTTCATACCTGGAAATTCTTTGGTCATACAGAATTACGCTGTATATCGTAAAAGTAGCAATTTTACACAAAAGAATGTACGTAAGACTTACCTATATTGCGGCCGTAAGCCAGAAAAAGCATGCCCGAATTGGGCATGCTAAATGAAACGATATTACAGCGCGTTAATTGGCAAGAAACTCGTAAGTTTTACCAGCGACCATTTCAACATTTGTTAAGTATCCTTTATCCACAGTAACGTCAGTTAATACTGCTTTTGGAGAAATGAGTGGCTTTTTAATGGAGGAAGGAGAAAACAGTGGATTGTTATGTATGGCCTGATTTGCAAGTGTAAACAGCTTATCCTTTGCTGACAAAGCCTGACGACTTCTAAGCGTGCAAGTCCCGCCAATTTTGGAGAGTACTTTCAGATAGCTAATTTTGCCATCCTTCCAGGTGATATCAATCACGAATCCACCCCTAGCAATCAATCCTTTAACCGTTCCGTTTTGCCATTGCTCAGGTAGTGCAGGCAAAAGGTTGATCGCGCCATCGTGCGACTGTAACAACATTTCGGCAATGCCTGAGGTACATCCAAAGTTACCATCAATCTGGAATGGCGGGTGTGCATCAAAAAGGTTGGGATAAGTTCCGCCGTTTTGCCCCTTTGTATCTGTTGGCGCAGGCGTCAGCTGATCTGTAATTAGTTTCAATGCCCTGTTTCCATCAAGGAGACGCGCCCAAAGGTTTACCTTCCAGCCCATAGACCAGCC
>Ga0247815_10001650_pt1 | contig 16983 bp, 24 predicted proteins | sample UWRJL194509B1_FD_181014 | JGI IMG/M metagenome (GOLD analysis project Ga0247815, IMG submission 181014) | Plant litter microbial communities from Arlington Agricultural Research Station in Wisconsin, United States - UWRJ-L194-509B-1 | ecosystem: Environmental > Terrestrial > Plant litter >...
CATTGAGTATCAGACCACGATGTCCAAAGCCTACGAACATCGAGCCCAGAGCGTTCTAAAAGCCGCTCATAGCAGCACATCTTGATGATGTGATTTTAATTTTGATGTAGTAGTCAGCGGGTTCCGAACCTGTCTCAGTGCTCAGTGCTCAGTGTGCCCGGTCACAGTCGAATGAACCTGACCAAACGGGATCCAGATTTGGGTAGGCACTTGAGCTTGGGCTGTGAACGGCCGGAAATCGCAAACAGGAGGACAGGTTCACCACACACCCAGGATGTTCCGGCAGCGCACTGACGACTTTTTTCCAATCTCAACCACTGCTGTAGGTACAATCCAACTTTAAAACGTAGAAACGACTGGCCGACAGGACAAGGAAATAAGCTTAGACGTAGCGGTACAGTAATAAGAAGGATTCTGGCTGGGTGAAATTGAGGCCGAGCGACATGCGGAGAAGTAGCCGGAGCGGACGCGACAGGGTAGCGATGGAGAGCTGAGGTGAGTGTGAGCATACATGAAGGAGTGTCGCAGGAAGAGGGTTTGATGTTAGAGAGGTATCGCTTCGAGGTCACAAGACAATACGGAGGAAGCCGTCCACGGTAGGCGGACAGGTGGGGCAACGTGCGCGGGAGACAGATTGCTGAGCGGAATGTTAGGGTGTTCTATCGTGCGACCGAGGGTGTGTGTGCAAACATGAGTGTGTGCGCATGCGAGGAATGATACACAGAGCTGGACAGTAAAGACATTGGCAGAGCGGACGGGCCAGACAAGCAAGAAGGCAAGCAAATCGAACGAAAAGCGACAAGCTGGGTAGCGCATCGAGCCACAATTACTCGCCATTGATTGGCGTCTGCAAATATGGATGGCCCATCGCATCCCGCACCGTCAAGCGCTGTGTTGGGTCGAAGATGAGAAGCTTCCGCACAAGATCGACGAACTGCCGATTCACGACGTCAAAGCTCTGGATAACGTCTCCTATCGGCTTGGTCGCCTTGACCTCCTTTCGGCTCTGTTTGCTCGCCTTGCTGTTGGGCCAGGCGACGCGCGGGCCTGTCGGCGCTTCCTTGAAAAACTCGGCCTTGCTGCGGGCGCCGGCGCGCGCAAATTTGTCCGGCATGCGACCCATGACCTGCTCCATCATCGCCAAATGCTCGAGGTTATCGTGCGTCTGGAAGAGTGCCATGCCGGTGTAGAACTCGACAAAGATACACCCGAGGGAGAAAGCATCACAGGGGTATGACCACCCCAGCCCTGAACAGCGAATCAGTTGTTGCAACGCCAACGAGATGCAACGAGAACATACCGAGGATGATCTCTGGTGCTCGGTAATGCCGTGTGCAAACGACCGTCGAATGGTACTCGTCTTGGAACGTGGCACTCCCGAAATCGATAAGGCGGATATCGGTCGAGTTGAGAATCCGCTTTGTCTTGGGCTGATTTCCTCGAGCGCCAGGTATGGGTACCACTCGGAAGTCATTACGGACAAGGAGGATGTTTTCCGGTTTGAGGTCGGTGTGGATGAGGTGGAGGTCATGGAGAACTGACACAAGACGTCAGTGCGGAACGGATGAGGCAGGGAGTGAAAACACGCACAGGCCACGCTGTCAAGCAGCTGCTTGGCGAATGACTGGATTTGATTGCGAGGGAACGGTGCAAACTCGTTGTCCTTGAGGAAGTCGTAGACACACATGCCGAGCAGCTCGAAGACGAGACAGATGTGGTTCCGATGGTCAAACCAGTTGAGCAGATGAACGCATTTGCTGCGGGTGACGACGTGAGCTGACAGACCAATATTGGGGCAATCGCCGCGGCTCCGCGGCAGCTGGCTCTCTGGGGCCGAGCAGCAGGAAGCCGCGTTTGGGCTCATCTGCCGGCCCTCGCGAGCCTTGCTCGAGACAGGCTGCCCACAGATAGCACGCTTCGCCCTCTGGGACAAGCTGACTCACTGCTTATTCTCTGGATCGCGCTCCTTGAGCCTTTGGACGACTCGGATTTCGATCTTTGAAGCGTCGCGATACTTTGGAACGGCTCGTATGATCTTGATTGCCACGGCGAAGTTGTTCTTGGTGTCGACGGCTTCGACGACTTTGCCGAATGTCCCTTGCCCAAGTAGCTTGACTGTGCGGTCTATAGTGAGGCAAAGAATGAGCAAAAAAGACACGACATGCTCCAGATTATATGGGCATACATCGTTTATCGATCATGTCGCCTGGAGTGACGATGTAATGGCCTTCTTTGTCGTCACACGGGGCGAGCGCGCCTTTGGTTGCGGTAGGTGGTTGCTGGGCGACTGAAGACGAGGACTGACAACATAGTTAGTCGAGTTGTTGACCAAAATGAGTGTTTAGTAATGCTCACTTCTCCAGTAGCTGATGTCTGCCATTGCTTGACGAGGCCGTTACCGACTGCAGGCTTCTTGGTTGCAGTGCTCTGTGCAAGATCGTCCGCCGGCTCCCGTTTCCGCTTCTTGAGCGGAGGCTGGTGAGTGGGTTGAGTGAGGGCAGCAGCAGCAGCCGCGGCCTGTGCACGGGTTCTGATCGCGGGTGGGGGAGCATAAGGAGCAGCTGACGGGGCGGTATTCGAATTGGGAGTCCCTGCACCAGGTGGCGGCGTGTCTTCGATGACTATTACATCCCGTAGCTTGCCAGTGCTGCGGTCAAGTTCTGTTGTCTCTGTATAGGTGACGTGCATCTGTCGCTTCCGCTTGCGCGTGCCAGAGGCCTGAGGTGTTGCAGTAGTTCCAGTGACCCCAGTCATCGCGCTCATAGTCGACGTCCGCGAGCCGCTGTACTCGTATCCAGCACTGTGAGCCACCTGCATACAACAGACAGCACTATGAGGAGTTGGCCGGTCGCCCCGACGCGATGAGGTGGCCGAGAACGAGGACAACCAGCGCTCTTTATTCAACTCCGTCAATCCCCAGAACCGGAAATTTGCTTCCGCGCAAGTCCATGCTGCCCCATTGTGCTTTCAACCGTCACCAGAACCTTCGACTGAGCACGGAAAATGTATGTAAGAGAGCCAAGCAGTGTCTTGTTCGGTAATCGTATCGTGAGGTTGGCTTTCGCGCAGCCAAGCAGCGGCAGTTCGCAGTTTCGTTTACCCTCCAATTGTCGTCTCCTAATGGTCTGAGACCCGACCATTTTGCTTGAGGTCCTTGCAATGAGGAAGCAAGGATTGATTCTGCCAAGAAGCGTGCACTCGCTGCAAAAGATAACTGTTGAATAATCTCCGCAGTGCTGCTCATTCGCATTTGTGCAATACAGCCTCAGAACCCGCTGATACAGTAAGCATACATACATCGGAAAAACGCAAGGTATACAAAGAGAGGTCGCGATGGTGCGTCTAATACACTACGTTTCGCCTACGCGTCCGGATCATCCTCACCCTCGGCGTCTTCATCCTCGTCTTCCACTTGGTTCAAGTCGCCGTTTGCGTTTACACGCACATCTGCCAATGCACCGTGCAATTCAACTGCAGCCCGCTTCTCTGCCACCGGGATGACGAACGGTGTTCCCGATAATTGCTGGTCCGCAGTGACAATGACGACGGGGTGGCTAGTGTCTGCGTCGCCTGATGGAGGCGTTTGCGTCTCGCCAGTGATGCTGTCCACACTCGTCCCTAGCGGTTCGGATGATCGACGCAGTAGTGGAACAGCATCGAGCTCGGCGTCGTGCAGCAGTTCTGTTGACTCTTCTGGTGTCGTCGCAGCCGCTGCAGCCGACGTCCGCTTTCGATTGCGCCGAACCGAAGATGAGGATGCGGACTGGATCGGCGGAAAATACGTGTCGATACTGGCCATCGTTCCATGAGCGGTATTAGCTGCAGGCTTGGGTGCCCGTGGTCGCCTCCTTGACGGTTGTGGCTCCTCGACTATCCCCGCCGGCACAGACGAGACACCCATACTCGTCCGCGCCCTCTTCGCCCGCGTCGCCCGCTTCCCCTCTTCGTCCTCCTGCCCCTCTTCCTCCGCTGCCGCCCAGCCGGACGGTACGGATACCGCACCAGCCGACTCACGAGTCCTAGGTTGTGTGGCCCGCTTGCGCTTTGACGGCACTACCGGCGTGGGACTGCTCTGATGCTCCGCAGCCGATGGGCCGGCGACATGTCCAAGCCCGCTCGGTGTAACGCTGGCCGCGCTCCGCGTCCGACGCGGGCTGCTTAGCGCATCCATTGCTACACGTTCCTCCTCCGCCAATAGCGCCGCGAGCGCATGGTCTGCCTGCTCTTGCGATTGCTTCTCGTGTGCCAATGCGAGCGTTGCAAAGTCGCCAAGTGCGCCAGCAGAGTTGTGGTTATTGGTGAGCGCGATGGGCGGCATGAGCGATGCAGCAGGTAATGTGACGACCTTGGACAGCTTCGAGGGCCCCAGCGGCATCTTGCCCTTCGCCGGGGCCGCCGGTGTCGGTGTTGGCACCATAAGCGAATGTGTTGGTACTTCCGTCCCCAGCATCTCCTCCGGCCTGCCCGACATCTCCGTGTCTTCACCTGTTCGGCTGAGTAGGTATGGGCTCCACTCCAGATTCTCTGGGCGGATAACCAGATATCCCTTCGCCGCCCACTTGTCCAATTTGCCGCTGACAAGTTCGGCATCCCAGGTGATGGTATACTGTGACGGATGCGGCACAATCACGTTTTCCTCGTCGTCTTTGTCCGCATCTGATGTTTTGGGTCCGGATGCTGTGGTATCGAATGATGCCCTTGGTGACTTCGCAAATGGACTGCCCGGTCCTTCCGATCCAACACGCGACTCTATCGACACCGACGGCCGCCTGTTCGCGCGCGACGTAGTCCTTCGTCCACCAGTCGGCCGGCGTTTGCGCTTGGATGTTTTGGACGGTGTTGGTGGTGCGACGTCACCATCGATGGATTCTGGCTGCACCGCTTTAAGTGTGAGCATTCCATTGTCGCGCAGCGTCGTGAAGATATCTTCGCGTGTGATTGCTGTCCCGGTGCAGATTTCTGGTGGCAGGACCGAGTTAGTAGCCAGAAACGGCGAAGAGCAGGAGATGCATACCCTCAATGGTAAGACCTTCGCTGGAGCGCCGAGTGTGCAGGTATCGCATGACCGCGAGTAGCCAGTAATTCTTGTAGCTGAGTGCGCCGAGGCTTGAAAGCGGCCGCTCAGGTGTTCCTGCACGGCCTTCTTTCCTCGAAAGCAAGAAGCCTGTTGAATATAACGATCAGTAAAGATGCTTCGCGCAAAAATGCAGTACACGACTGACTGAAATCAATAAGAAACTGGCCAAAACCCTTGCGCTGGTGAATTGGCAACGTCATGATGCAACTGAGATTGTAACTCTTCGGACTGCTCTTCTCCTTGCTGAAATAACCGACAAAGTGGGTCCCTGTATCCGAATCAAACGCTGTCTGGAACCACAAATACTTGTCAGCGGCAACTCGATTTGCCGGCCGGTGGAACATACCTCGGTCATAACGTAGAAGAGAAACGGCTCGACATCGTAGAACAAGCTCTTCTGGTGCAGGAACATCTTGCTGAGTAAGCAAAGGTTCTGGCAGTAGATCTTATTGCGCCGTCCGTCGACCTCGAACACGGAGATCGTCCCGTCGCGATAGATCTCGTCGCCGGGCGGATGGCGCGCCTTGCACTTCATCTACAACATATCAGGTCAGCCAAGTTCTCATCATTCGAAATACACAATACACTCACCGCATGTCGCCTCGAGCTGAATTCGCTCTTCATGTATTTGAGACAGAACTCGCACATCCATAGTCGACCCTCCGGAAGGTTGCTATATTCCTCGGGAAACGGCGCATCGTACCAAGTATCAATGTCGAACCCGCCAAACCGGATCTGCTTGATCCGTAGAGCATCACTTGGCGGTGCAACCGTCGAGAACGGTGAGCCTGGTCGGCCCAGTGGTGTACCAGGCGTAAGCGGCGTTTGCGGCAGCACGGCAGGCCGGTCCCACAACGAGGTGTTGAATATGTGCGACTGTGAGCGAAGCGGGCGGCCGAGTGCGAATGCACTGGAATTCGGCGTTTCGAGGGCGCCATTAAGCGAGAGTCGTGACGCGAGAGTGCTAGGGCCAGGTCCAGCACCCGGTGTACTAGGTAGTGCCATCGCTGGTAATGGCGGCGGGAGTCGCGCCTCGGCCTGCACACGTGCACGCTCGAACCGCTGCTTGTCCTCGCGCATGATAGAAGTCTGTGCCGTGTCGGCCTCTTCCCTTGCGAGCACGTCTTCGTACGGGTTCCGCGCCAGCTCGTCTAACCCACTGCCTTCATCGCCGCGCATACCCACCGGCACACGCAACTTGAGCGTTAATCGCGTCTTCGGTGGCGGGGCGACAGGCACGTTCGCCTGGATTGGTGTCGAGTCGAATTGAGTTTTAAGCTTCAATTTCATGGGCGGGGGTCGCTTTCGAGGAGTCACAGCGGATGACCTGCGGCGTGCTGGCTCGGATTTGCGATCTGAGCGAGCTTTCGAGGGTCGCGAGCGGCCTGAAGCACGGCGAGCGGACCGCGGCCGCGGGTCGGCTACAGACGACACAGGCAGGTCTTCGTCAGATTCGGTTGCGTCTGGGTCCTCCAGTGCTTCGATGACAGCCTCTTCTTCGTCCTCGTCGGTATGAAGAGACCGCGAGCGGGTGGATCGGGAGGCTCGGCGCGATCTTGATGGCCGGCGCGACATACGGATGTCCTCCTCGTACGCATCATCGTTATCGCCTTCTTCCTCATGATCCGAGGCCGGTTGCAGCGTCGTGTCGGGGTCAATGTCTTCGTCCTGGCCTTGGTCTTCTTCTGGTTCTGGTTGTGGGCACAGTGGACACGCCCAATAGCCGTCCGGCAGCTCATCCAGCGATGGAGTGAGGCAGTAGGGGTGCCACGCTAACAAATTATCAGTCATCTGTATGACCAACAGTTGTATGGTACTCACCCCTGTCGCAGGAATCACAGAGCGCGACGTGCTACAAGAGTTGGTTGAGCACGTTGATCTACGCCTCTGAGGTGAAGTTCGCACCTCATCGTTGATGCCACAGACCTCGCAGGCCTTGCAATCGACACACTTCCACTTGGACTGGTAAGGCCGTACTCTGTCCATGATGTTCGCCAGTTGAAAACACGTCGGGTGTCCTGACCAAGCCGGTCAGTTGACAGTTGAACTATGAATACCCACAGCCTCACATACCTGCTCTCTGACACTGAGTACAGACCAGCAGCCCTTCATCACGGTCTCTGGCGTGGCTGTGGCAATTCGCACAGATGCGTTCTGGGGTGACAAATGGTGGCAGACGTTTGCGCTTGCTGCCTGTGCGCAAGCCGGAGCTTGAGCCTGCATCAGTCGATATGCCGGACATAGGCGACAGTGCTGCTTCTGATGCTCCCCGCAAAGACATGGCTGGTTCTGTTGAAAGGCCAGGTGAAGACACGCCCTGAGCCGAGAACAGTGGCGTGTGAGTTTGTGAAACCACCCAGCGTGATACTAACGCACATTTGGTGTTTGATAACGTTGGCCGTTAGTTTGAACATGTAGTCCAATATCGGAAGGGTGCATATTCAACGAATTCTGGCTGGCATCGCTGAATGCGCTTAGTCGAAGAGGCTCGGCCTGCATCGCGCAATACAGGCAAGGTTGCAATTCAACGGCGCTAACGCGGGCAGCCCAAGTACCCAGGCACACGTAGCCTGAACGGTTTAGGTGCTGGCGGGCACACTGGCGACGAGCTGAGGAGAAGCAACGACTGGCGAAGGAGGAGGTTGTTTGGCTGTGTTTGCTTCCGGGTCGCGTCACTCTTGACCTCAACTTCGCTCAACAACGACAGTCTTCCTCGCCTAAACACATACTTGAATTTCTGGTCCAGTCAGCTATTTCCATGGAGACTGCTCAGCTGGCTTTAGGATAATATTTGTTGTCAATAACTACTGTCACCCCATGTTGGATTCAAAGAGGGTGTACTGCTCAAATTATCAAAAATTGAGTCTCAGACTAGGCACTCTTCAGGGGGTGATGGGCAACAGCGCCAAGCACTTTCTTGTGTGGCCTCGTGTATCTGAGATTGAAAGCGTGTCACCGGCGCTCACCCACGCCTGCCTGCAGTATGTCGTACAGCTCAAGCCATAAGCCGCGGCTGAAGCGCCGAGCCCCCTGTTGCTTTGCTGGACGAAATGCGGCCACGGACTTACGTACAGTGCCAGCAGTTGACCACAAACCTGAGTTGGCGGCGCCGATGTTGTAACAGCGCATTTCATTTCGCTCCCTACTCCACATTTTTGCATCTGTATCTGAAGGGCTTTCCCAGAGAACGGACTGCCGACATGTCCAAGGCGTCGACGAGATCATGAATTCCGATGCGAATGGTGGACGGCTAGACCACCTGCCCTTATGTTCACCTCTACGAATACTGAGCTCATATCACGAACGCAAGCACGCCAACTTTCTCGCATCTTCCACAACGAGCCGCGCAAGCATTGGCCCTTTCTGCTCGCCATATTTCGATCCGATCATACGCGGGTGGTCAGTCCGAGGTATATCGGGAGCCAGTGGCTACCACGCCTAGCGCGCCGTCCCTGTCACAATCAGTTAGTCATACCACTAAATGCCGGCCACTGGCGTCCTTCGATTCAGTGGCATACGCGTATCACGAAATGACCCGTCTACTTAGTATAAAAGCGAGGCCTGCAAGTTGTAGATTGTTCTGCAATCAGCTACATCTTGATACGCTCTCGCTCGTCACACCTCGCCATGAATTTCAATCGCCTCCAGCCAGGCTCTCTGGTCCTCGTCACTGGTGCGTTATCGCAGCTTGTGCCCATATCAATGCCTCATCACCTTGTCTGGCTTTGCAGGTGCCACAGGTCTCGTCGGCTCGTATGTCTGCGCCTTTCCTCTTGCTACCATGTTACTGACCCGACTTGCAGATCAATCGTTGAACTTCTTCTCAAGAAGGGCTTCCGCGTCCGAGCAGTCGGCCGGAGTGCCACCAAAGCCGCGCCCTTCATCGTACAGCTGAATGAGACATATGGCGCGGACAACATCGAGTTCGTCGAGCTCGCCGACCAAATATCCCCTGGCGCGTTTGATTCTCCCCTCCACGGTATGAATTTTGTCTCTCTACTCTAAATCCCTCTCTTCTGAGACCCTCCACAGGTGTTGTTGGTGTCATTCACGTCGCCGCAGACATGTCCCCCGCTGGCAATGCTGACACTGAGGCCGTTCTCGAGTCTGCTTCCACATCGGCCGTCGGCATCATGAGCTCCGCCGCCAAGACACCTTCCGTCAAGTCATTTGTTCTCACAGCATCCAGCATCGGTGTGTTTAACGCCGAGTACGGCAAGGACATCGCGCCTTCGCTTGAGTTGTTCAACGAAGGCTTGATCCCACTCGCAAAGTCCATCCCTCCAGAGGCAGGCGTGATGAAGGCGTTGATTACCTGTGAGTTTGTCCTTGCGTCGGAACTCTGATATCGCAATACTCACTGGTGGCTCTTACGTTTGTCCCGTAGATGGAGCCGCTAAGGTGGTCAGCGAACTCGGGGCCTGGAAGTTCTGGCGCGAGAACAAGGTTTGCATCTCTCATACCGTAAAGCTTCCCGGTCTAACTTTCGTGCAGCCCTCTTTCGCCTTCAATACTATCCACCCGACACTTGTCGCCGGCCCCGTCGCCAACCCAGCCCCAGGCCACTACTCCACTCACACCTGGCTCACTGAGATTTTCTTAAACACGCCTGACTCCCTCGGTCCCACGTTCGTGAACCCTGCGGATTGGCTTGTCGACACGCGCGACGTCGCTGCCATTCACGTCGCTGCGCTGCTTAGCGACAGCACGAACGGCGAGAGGCTGTGGGCGGCTGGCCATCCGTTCAGTGGAAACCAGCTTTTAGGTGTGTGGCGCAAGGCGTTCCCGGAAAGAGAGATCCGGGCGGACTTCGAGTTCCCGGAGGGACCAAAGATTGTGCTGGACCGGAGTAAAAGCACGAAGATGTTGAAGGAGCTGGAAGGACGTGACTGGTATTCGCTTGAGGAAACGGTAATCGCGAACGTCCAGCGTGCGTTGTAGCATCCCTCTCATTTGAAACGGCTTGAGCAGCAAGGCTGCCGATAAAGGATTATATTATCCTATCGCTGTTCAAGCAAAGAATACAAGCTCTGCACTTGAACTTTATAGCCCGTTTACGTCTCCAACAATGCCTTGACCTTCTATGTCGTGATTCCGCTCCCAAACACCACCCCATGCTACTACACAACCCACACATGGCACAGTGATGTCTTCCCGGGTGTCCAGGGCGAGAACGGCCTAAATCTGATGAATGCTGCTGACTGAATCGTCGACACAGCGGCCATCCATGTTGCAGCGGTCCTCAGTCAGAGACCAATGGCGAGAGGTTCTGCGCGTCTCCTTGAAGTGTCAACCAGGTCTTTGGCAATCTAACGCGAGACACCCGGAGCGGACGATGCGCCAAAGCTATCCGCTCCTGAAGGGTTGACTGATAGATCTGAATGTGAACAAGAGCATCGTGCTGAATGTGTGTTGTTTTGATAATAGGTTCACTGGACAAGCCGTCCAGAGACAAATTGAACGCCTACATGAGGTCGAACAACTGCTCGGGATCGTTGAGATAGTATTCAACCATCGCCTGGATATGTCCCCGAAACACCAAGACACACCGCGTTTGCGACTGTGGACTGCCAATCTGCAATATTGGTCGTACACTGCTGACGTCTGGGTCTGGCGACAGTGTCTCGAACACACGCATGAAGTGTGCGGCGCACGCAACTGACGGACGCGCGGTGCCGAGGAGGTCGGCGCAAACGCGCTTGAGACGTGGTGCTACGATACGCGAACCCATGTAGAAGTCAATCGAGTGTTCGTGGAGACCAGACGTCCGGATACGCGAGCGGAAATAGTTATCGACGCGCACATTGACTTCTTCGAGGTTGGGAAGCGCTGCGCCACGGCCTTCGACGGCGAGTAGAAAGCCAGAGTAGTCGGTGAGGTCAAGTGTGATATACTTGACTGTGTCGAGAAGTGATGGATGACCAGTAAGGAGGTCTGCGGTGACGCCGACCACGACGCTCGAGCGAAGGCAGCCGAGCGACCGCTGCCAGCGCCGCGATGTGGTAATACTGAGCTGGCGCCGTTGTAGGATCAGCGACTCGATGCCTTCCAGATCATTAACACCGAGGAGGTTGGCCTCTTCCACCTCGAAAGTCGTTACATCTAGGCTACACCGAAGACTAAGCGATGGGATGGAGGACAATGGAAAGGGGAGGACGGCGGCGAGCTTGGTCAATATGCCCGAAGTTCCTCCCACTCGCAGGTGGGATACGGGACGAGCATTAGAGATGACACCGCGGTCGTCGGCGTCAAGATCTTGGATGAGTTCGACCGAAGTCAAGGTCAAGTCCTGGAGAGCATCCATAGCCCGCAAAGCGAGTCGGAGTTGTTTTGATGATAATGAGGTGAACCTAATTGACAATGACGTTGTATTTCTGCCAGCGAGGTCTCCAATATCGCGTTTCGGTACGCGTTCGAGAACGAGTGACCGCAGACTGGTCGATGTGATCCGTGGTGCATCCACAGTGACACTATTATCACGGTCCTGGTGCGGTAGACACACGCTAAGCCACTCCAGCCGCGGCATCAGCAGTTCTTCTTTCGCGAACAGTGTGCGATAGAGCATATCCCATCCCTCCAGACCTGCCATAGCCTGGAAGAACAGGCTCGTAATCCTTGACGCGTGACCCGCTATTCGGCCGAGTAGCTCTACGACCTCGTCCAGATGTCCTACTGCGGGTGTAGTACGGACGTGGTCGATTCGGTCAAGTCCCCAAAGGAAAATGACTTCGAGTGGCGCGGTGCGTGACCGCTCAAGCAACGCGCGTGCTGCCGGCACGCTGTCACCAGTTTGGAATAGAACAACATTCCAGAGACGGGCCATGTTGAGTGCGCAGCGACGCCAGCGACGGCAGACGTGCGAGAGGGCAATAGGTGTTGCCAATGAGTTCCGCTGCGACGGTAGACCGCTCATCGTGTCACATGCTTCGAATACGAGCGACAGCACATCCTCGCTGAGCTTGTGGATTGGCGTCAAGCTATCTTTGCATGAGCGTTATGTGCTTGATTCCGTAACGATTCGCGACAGACCATGTTGCGGCGAAGCCGGCGAGCTGCAGAGGTCCTTCGAGCATTGCAGACGAAGTGATTCCTAGTTGTTGACACAATGCGGATGTTGAATTAGACACGCGCTAAGTAATGGCCCAGAGAAGGCAATAACCCGTATCGAATATGAAAGGTGCCGGGGCGGTGGCGGGCGGCGCGGATCAGGAAGCCAAGTCGCGCAAAAGTCGCGCGGGATTCCCCGGCAGCATTGTGAAAAGAAACTCGTCATTGATACACGCAGTTTATATTACAGAAGGTGGTACAACGATGTCGCCCGTTTGCTTGATGACAATCTAGGAGAACACATCGACAGCGTAGCGCTCATTCTGGATCTTGGCCCACGCTTCCTCGGCACTCTTGGAGCCGTCCGCGCCTTCTGTGCCGAACGTTTCAAACATCTTGATGATAGCTGCCTTGATCCCAGAGGCTGCCCGGGTCGAACCGCATGTGTAGAACTTTGCACCGTTCTGGAACAGTTCCACAACTTCCTCGCGGTCGTGCCAGATACGACTACAATCGACGGTTAGTATCGCTTCATTCTGCGCGACAGAATTGCAACGCACTCTTGGACATATTTGCAGTCCAGCGACTTGTCACTGGCACGCGAGAATGCCGGCCGGACCTCCACCACGCCGTCCTTGACCCACTCGCCAAGCTCCGCTTCGCTGTAGAGATAGTCCTGCCCCGGATCGCGGCAGCCAAAGAACAGCAACATTCGACCGACCTGGCGACCGGCTGCCTTCTGGGCTGCACGCTCCTGGATAAACCCGCGCATGGGTGCCACACCCGCTCCGCTAGCGAACATGACAACCGGAGTCGCGGGGTCAGCCGGTAGATGGAACGCCACACTACTTTGGCGGACGGCGACCTGTATGCGGGCCCCGGGTGCGAGACTCTCGAGATACGTAGAGCCAACACCTTGGAACAGTTCATCCTCGTTTGCAAGAGACGCGCCGCGGAGTACGGCCAGGGTCAGCGTGACGTGGTTCGGGTTCCACAGAGGCGAACTGGAGATCGAGTACTGCCGGATGCGCATCGCCGGGAGCATACTGAGAAACTTGGAAAGCGGAAGGTCGATACTCGGGTGAGCGACAAGAAGGCTGAGAAGGCTGAGCCGCTTGGACATGACCGCCGCGGAATAATCGGCCAGCAGCGCATCGAGCGCTGTCTGGGTGGCACTGTCGGACTCGGGAACGAATTTGCGGGCAACTTCGATGTCCTTGCGCGTTGCGGGCTGGCCAAGCTCGATGTAACCAGAGAAGAGATCCACGACACCAATCTCACGTCCGAGAGGAAGAGTGCTTGCCGATGAGGCGGAGATTGTGAGCTGTACGGGAGTCAGTAATCAACGCATCGACCGCCACAGGATGTTAAATTACCTGCTGCTCTGCTGTCAGACCAAAGCGCTGGAGCACGCGGTCAACGGATTCCTTTGGGTTGATAGGGAGACTGTGACTTGAAGTTAGCAACTTGTGATATCAGAAGACCCTTTGAACACACATTGCCAGATAGTCGCCAGACCGGTAGGTCATCTCGCCAGGCAGCTTGATCTCAATATGTCGCTTCTCAAGTGCGCCGGCCTTGGTCAGAAGCTTGTTCCCAACCACAGTGCCAAGCTGAGCATCTGGCTGACGAAGTTGAGAAGCACGAGCCGTGGCGGACGAGATTGTGATGTCGAGGCCGATGTCTTCCTCGCTAGCCTCGACCTCGTAGACCTAAAACGAGGGATTCAGTTTCTATTCCAATATTACTTCCCAAGATGGACGTACCTCTTCAAGTCTCGGCCAAAGCAATGACTCCCACTGATCGAAATGCTCAAAGAACCCGTCGCCACCAGCATCAGCTTCACCGCGCGCCAGAAGTCTCGTCGCGCCAAAAAGCTCCATGGTGCTGTCGATAAAGGTGGGAACCTTCTGATACGTGTTGACCCAGTCGCGGTGACCGCAGCCGAAGACGGCGTATTTGACACCGTCGAGTGACTTTGGGTCTTTGAGGTCCTTGAGGTCGCCGACGAAGTGCACGGCGTTATCTGCGGGCTCGCCTGAGGGAGATAGAGTATCAGTACATGCATCTCAAACCAGTTCTCAAGACCCACCCTCAAAGCTAGCGGTTACAATGATGACGGGTCCATCTGTCGGCAGCTTGCCCGTGACCGAGTCGAGCGTCGTAATCTCAGCCTTGAAGCCTGTTGAATGGTGGGCAGTCAGCCGCTTCCCCAAAACTTGGGACAAGAAACCGCACCATGGCTGCCGGCAACATTTGCCAGCCTCTGCGCAAACATCTCGCTCGAGCCGGAGTTGCTTCCGTACAAGAAGTACGCCTTCTGCTTGCTCGTGGTCTCGGTCCTCGTCACTGGCTTTGTTGCACCCGCCGGGCCACCCTGGTTCCGCAGCGACGTTGCGAACGATGGCAGCGTCACAGACATCGGAATGTCTGCGTTGCGCGGGATAGCATGGATGCGGAAGTTGTTGGGCTTGATGGTGAGGGTCTGCTTGATCTCGAGCTGGTAGGTCGGATCGGCCATGCGGAACTCGAACCGCTGGAACATGGAGATAACGGCCATTTGAGCTTCTTGCCAAGCAAACGCACGACCCTTCGTGAGGCTGAGTTAGCAGCTTGGTTTAGGGCAGAGGTGAATATGAAGAAACATACAATGCAAGCGCGGCTACCGTTGCCGAAGGGCAGCCATGCTTTGGGCTGTGGCAGTCGTCAGAGGACAGGCTGTCGACATACAAATGCCAACTCACAGGCAAAGCCTCAAACTTGCCGTTCATCATGCGCTCCGGGTTGAATTCCTCAACCTGAAAGGTTAAGTGAGCACACGTTCATTGGATTACATGACAAAGAGCACTCACGTCATCACCGTATGCCTCTGCATCGCGACCAATGCTGTACGCATGTATAATCGTTGGAGTCCCAGCCTCAATGAGATACTTTCCGCCAATGATCTGGTCGGTAGATGGCGTAACACTGAACCCAGTAATTGGTGATCCGAGGCGAAGGGTCTCTCGCATGACAGCTTGGAAGAGGACGAGGAAGATTAGCCTACGGTAGTAACGTTGCAGCCAGCTAGCTCGAACTCACCAGTGAGATATGGCGTCTTGCTAAGATGGTCGGGGCGCAGCGATTCCCGGCCTACAACAGCGTCGACCTCGGCTTGAAGTTTCTGGTAGACCTCGGGGTTCTTAAGGACGTAATACATAAGGAAGCTGAGGAGGCCGGAAGTCGTTTCCTAAGGCCAGGGGTTAGCCTTCCTTGCTCTCAACAATTTGAAAGAGTACGCACGTGCCCAGCAATCAAGAAGGTAATCAGCTATGGGCATCAAATCCTTCAGGTCAGCCTCATATGGCATTCACGGTCCACAGAAAGCGCACCTGATCCTCAATGCTCTCGTCCGTCAAGCCGTTCCCTGTCTGGGGATCGCGGCCATTCAACATCGCATTCAACAGGTCCTTCCGATCATTTGGGCGATTCTTCCGTTCTGCCACGATCTCGCGCGCGAGCTCCCGCATCACGTCCATGTCGGCAGAGTACTTGTTGTTTGACTCGCGCATGAGAGCTTGCACGACGCGCGGGCGACGCATGCGACGGCCAGACTCGGTAAGCCAATCGCCCATGGCTTCGACAAACGCAGGTTGATTCTCCTGTGAGGTGAAGATCACAATAGCGGCAGAGTGATGAGCTTTGAGACCTTCGCTGACAGACCAAGCCAGATTGCACGCACCATGTAGAACGAGTTGAGGCGGTGAGACATGGTACAATATGTGACTGTGTCGAAGGCTAGGCGGGTGAAGTCGTCTGAAGGCGTGATGGCGTGCTTGGGACCGAACCTGCACCGTATGTCTAGGGTAAATCACGAAGTTCTGCGACAAGGAGCGACCTTAACGCACCGCTCCCACTTGACAATCATCTGCGAGAGAATATCGTTCATGTCGTCGAACATGCCGAGAATGCTTGCTGGTCCGAAGGCGGGCATGAGGATGCGGTCTGCGATGTAGGTACAGATGAGCAAATCGGCGGACGAGTTGGCAGTAAACCACACGCACGAGCAACACCCCAGTTTGGCTCGTCATGAAATGCTGTGAACCTTGACGGGAGCGTCCAGTCAGAAAGTTGTGGAGGGCTCAGTGGTGAACGTACAATGCATCGTGGATGAGAACACGAAGCTGCTCAAGCACGGTATCTCGAACTTGCTGTAGAAAGTCAACATGGACATACCCCAACTAGAGTCACACTCAGATACTCACCTTGATGAATCGCTTCTCATCTGTGACCTCGCGCGCAAGTCGCGCGCTGTTGATGAACACGAGTTTCTTGCCTGGAGTTTATACCGCATCAGCAACACGCTTTCGAACTCCGGCGCATACATCCCTCGCCGGCGCCTCCCAGTCTCTTAGACCACTCACCAAAGAATGTCAGAGAGAATATCTCGCCATATTGCTTTGTGAGGCGATCGAAATCGTGAACTTGTAACTGCACGTGATTGACTCGTCAGTGGCGTGCACAGACACAACCGCGAGGATAGAGAACACACCTCCGCATCAATCTCGAATACGTTTCCTATGACCGGCCAGCCGGCTGGCTGCGGGATAGGAATTGGCGTCAGGTTCTGCGTAGGAGTGTCGGTGGTTGGAGCTTGGGACATTGCGTTCGTAGTTGGGGATGTTGCTAACTCCAACCGCGTGAGGCGCGTTCTTATATCTGCGCAGCGTGCGTGTTAGTGCGGCCGCCGTTACCATTCCGAAATGCGGTCCGGCATTGGGTGTTTGATGGAGCTCGTGAATCGCACCGAGTGCTTCTCCGCTCGATTATACCGTCCGCTCCGCTCCTCACCGGGTTACGGGTTATACGCGCCCCTCCTA